>Ga0209990_10003055_pt1 | contig 12479 bp, 7 predicted proteins | sample NOAtaG_6_FD_187304 | JGI IMG/M metagenome (GOLD analysis project Ga0209990, IMG submission 187304) | Freshwater lake microbial communities from Lake Erie, under a cyanobacterial bloom - NOAA_Erie_Diel5S_2200h metaG (SPAdes) (version 2) | ecosystem: Environmental > Aquatic > Freshwater > Lake ...
CAGATTTTTGTATATATACAAGCAGCTTACCTCTTACCGCATGTACCTTGCCACTGCTGTCAATTATACCAATAATTTCAGCACCGGACTTCCATGATTTTTTCCTTGCAACCGGCTGCTCCGAAATTCGAACAACAGCCCATTTACTGTTTGCAATATTTTCGAAGTAATCGGAACGAATACGAATATCCTGCAGGTGATGTAATAGGATGCCACAGGTAAACATACATACATATGCAAAACATGCCGGCATCCAGCCCATCCTGAGCGAAGGATTATAGAAATAAAAGTAAACACAGCCTGCAGCCGATAAAAACAATAACCCTACTATGAACGGAATGGGCAGAGTGGCAAACATGGCTATACCCACACCCAATACAAAGGGAATGAATAATCGCACAACAGGTACTTTATGCCAAAAGCCTGCATTCATCATGTTTACTTTGTTCGCTTATGCGAGTATAATAAAAAAGCCCGGCAAGCCGGGCTTTTAGTTATGTAACTATAAGGTATTAATACCTGTAGTATTCGGTTTTGAACGGACCGTTTACATTTACACCGATATAATCAGCCTGATCACCGTCAAGTTTGGTCAATTTTGCACCGATGTGCTCGAGGTGAAGTGCCGCAACTTTTTCATCAAGGTGCTTAGGCAATACGTATACTTTGTTTTCGTATTTATCGCTATTATTCCACAACTCGATTTGTGCCAGTGTTTGGTTAGAGAATGAGTTACTCATTACAAATGACGGGTGACCCATTGCACAACCCAGGTTTACCAGACGACCTTCGGCAAGTACGATGATTTCTTTGCCATCAATGGTATACACATCTACCTGAGGTTTGATGGTGTATTTTGATGTTCCATGGTTTTTATTTAACCAGGCCATATCTATTTCATTATCAAAGTGGCCAATGTTACACACGATTGATTTATCGCGCATGGCCATGAAATGACGATCGGTAATAATACGAACGTTGCCTGTTGCCGTAACAAAAATATTGGCACGTGAGCAAGCATCTTCCATTGTAACTACTTCAAATCCATCCATAGCAGCCTGAAGCGCGCAAATTGGATCTATTTCAGTAACCAGTACACGGGCACCGGCACCACGCAAAGATTCAGCAGAACCTTTACCTACATCGCCATAACCTGCTACAACCGCTACTTTACCGGCAAGCATGATATCTGTAGCCCTGCGAATAGCATCTACTAGAGATTCTTTACATCCGTATTTGTTGTCAAATTTAGATTTGGTTACAGAATCATTCACGTTAATAGCCGGAATTGGCAATGTGCCTTTGCGCATACGCTCATACAGGCGGTGCACTCCGGTAGTAGTTTCTTCCGATAGTCCTTTAATGTCTTTAACCAGCTCAGGGTAGCGGTCAAGTACCATGTTAGTAAGGTCGCCTCCATCATCAAGAATCATATTCAATGATTGACCACCTTCAAACGCAAAAAGCGTTTGTTCGATACACCAGTCAAATTCCTCTTCATTTTGACCTTTCCAGGCATAAACCGGAATGCCGGCAGCAGCAATCGCTGCAGCAGCGTGATCTTGAGTAGAGAAGATATTGCATGAACTCCAGGTAACTTCGGCACCCAAAGATTTCAATGTTTCTATAAGTACAGCCGTTTGTATGGTCATGTGCAGACATCCGGCAATACGTGCACCTTTTAAAGGCTGCTGCGGACCGTATTCTTTACGAATAGCCATCAAACCCGGCATTTCTGCTTCGGCCAGTCTAATTTCCTTACGGCCCCACTCGGCCAGCGAAATGTCTTTTACTTTGTACGGTAAACGAGAATTAGTTTGTGTCATACTAAATTGTTAATGAGTTAATTAAATGGACGGCAAATGTAGTATATACGTTGCACTTAGCGAAATAATTTTCGAAATAAACTTAGCTATGTATTTTTGCGTTTAGAAATAATTAAATTAATATACAATTATGCCATATCCCGAAATGCTTGTAGCCCCTATGAGGGCTGAATTGGAGAATGCAGGTTTTACCTCATTGATGACATCACAGGACGTAGAAAAAGTGCTTACAGAACAAAGTGGAACAAAACTACTGGTATTTAACTCGGTGTGTGGCTGTGCGGCTGGTACAGCGCGCCCTGGAGTTTTGAAAGCGTTGCAGGGAGCCATTAAGAAGCCCGATCAACTGTTAACTGTATTTGCCGGACAGGAAACCGAAGCGGTTGCCAAAGCAAGAGAGTACACAGCTCCCTTCCCACCTTCATCGCCTAGTATTGCCTTATATAAAAACGGTGAACTAGTACATTTTATAGAACGTCACATGATTGAGGGACGACCTGCCGAATTAATTGCGGCAAACCTTCAGGCGGCATTTAACCAATTTTGTTAATTACAAATGAAAAAGCCCCGCTAGTGCGGGGCTTTTTTTATGTATAGCGGGTTCAATTGAATTTGAAATCGTTGCTTAGTCTTTCACAAATTTGCGTGTAATACGTTCCCCATTTTCTTCAATAACCACGAAGTAAACACCTTTACTCATTTCGTTCAGCTGAATGGATACTTCGTAATCATTCAACTGCTGTTGTGCAACTTCATGCATTTTACCCATAATATCGGTAACAAACACATGTGTATTTGCATTAAATCCGCTCGAAAGGGTAACCTTAACCTGATCTTTTGCAGGGTTAGGATGTAACAACAAAAGTCCTGTCGATACTGAAACCGCTGGCATTGGCGAGATAGATGATGTATTACTGATTAGAAGCTGTATGCGTTTGTTGCTGTATGATGCAGGCTGGCTGTTAGTAACAAATGTATAGTTTAATTCATCACTAAATTCAACCATTTTACCAGTATAGGTATCTTTAAGAATAAATTGGTGTCCCGGCATAAATCCAGCCATACGAGAAAATACCAATGTATACTGTCCTTCTTCTTTTACGGGTCGGCTTATGTCTATATAAACAACAGAACTCGTATTGGGTTGTAGAGATGAAACACTGTTTATTTCCAGTGCGGTTAAGTAATCATCGGTATATGTACTAAGCTGATCAGTTGCCATTGGAAATAACTCACCATCATGTAAATCATTATTCCACCTGCTATCATTGTAATTAGTCAATAATGCATCACTCATATATTGATTTGATGCATCCAGCAGTTTAACCATTAATTGATTACTTAAGTTGTTCTTGAATAAAGCAGCGGGGGCTATTCCTGTTGTTTTATCGCCTTCTTCGAATGTAATGGAAGCAGCACCTGCAGATATAGTTTGTATATAAAATGCCTGTCCGGGTGCAAGTGTACCATTTCCGGCAAATGAACCTGTACCTACGTTATCAAATACATTATATTGCCTGTAGTTATTGAATACAGGATCGAAAACAAAGAAGCGTGTACTCAAATTAGCAGACCTATTTATTAGATTTAGGTTAAGATTAGCCTGATATGGATTCCCAACCAATGTCCAGCCGGCAAATGTATTAGCACAATTAATTACCTGATCACCAACCGCAGGTGTACCTGTTGCACTAAAAGTGGCCGATGCAGGAGTTGGTGCGGGTATTGTACCGTCAATTAATGTACAGCCCTGTGAGCGATTACCTCTATACATTATTCGGTATCCTATGCCTGTTTGTAGGTTCTCTGTAGCTGTATTGGGTACAGAAACCCAGCTTTGCGTTGATGCATTCCATGTGAACATGGAGGGACTATTGCTCGAAGTGGCATCAAATCCATTAGTGTGTGCACCTCCGCAGAGCGTACCTCCCGAACCGGAACCTGTAATATGTATCGCCTGTTGCCATGCAGATGAAATTCCGGTAGCTGTATTAACAGAAGATGCCATGAATCTCCAGTTTCTGGCTCCACCTGGTATAAATCGCTGAACAGTTAATGTGCCTGTAATATTACCGGTAGTACCTACCTGCCCTATTTGAGCACTTTGTGTAGCGCTGGTTGATAGCAATAACAAATTATCGGAGCCACATGCTAAAACACCATCAGTAACTGTAACAACTCCCGTTGAAGGTATGCGCAGTGAGTTGCCCAGCGTAATGGTTGCTCCGGGTGAGTTTATGACTAAATTCAAAACTACGTTTGTTGTACCAGGTGTGGTTTGGTCAAAACTTAATGTTCTTGACTCGGTGCCTGAACATGTAAGTGTACTTGCTGCATTTCCAATAATACCTTGTGTTACAGTGTTAATAATTGTTCCTCCTGTTTCAAAGTTAAAACCGTTTAAGTCCAATTTACCATTTGTAGTAAACACCAGTGTATCGTTTACTGAAGCATTACCACTTAAAACTTTGCGAGTACTGCCTGACAATGTAAGGTTATTGTAAGTACCATCAACTACAGTTTGAGTACCGGTACCTGTGTTGCTTGAATAGGTAACCGTGTTTGGCCAGCTTACTCCAGAAGGCAATGGTGTTGCTGATGTAGAAGCAGTGGTAAAGTTTTTTACCCCTGTACCTAAAAATGAAGTAGAAAATGAGATGCCTGCAACCATATTAAAAGTTTGCATATTGGTGTTTATCGTTGTGCCAACTGGGGCATTTACTACTAATGAATTATCGATAGTGATATTGCCCTGTACATTACGAGCCCGGGTTAGTGTTGTTATGGTAAATCGAAGCTCAGAATAGGTACCTGCAACGACTTGTTGGTCCCCATTAGAATTGTAATTTACTGTGCATGGCCAAGTTTCATTTGCTGGGAGAGGTGTTGTTATTGCAGCTGTATTAATAGTTCCTGTTCCTGTTATCGTGGTAGGGTTACCGCCCATAGGCAACGTTGCCATATTTAGTGTTACGTTTGAACCAACATTTAGCGTACCGGCAACATTAAATCCTCCACCCGATATAGTTTTCGTTGATGTGGTAGAAGTCGTAAATGAAACGTTGTTAAAAGGAAATCTGCTAGAATGTAAAGTTAGCGTTTGTGCGCCACCTGTAAAATTAATTGTTGTACCTGTTGTGGTGTAGGTGGCAGCAGCAGTATTGGCTGTAAAATTACCACTTACATTAATATCAGCAGTATTGCTTAATACACGGCTACCACCGGCAATATTTAAAGCCACGTAAATTCCGTTTGCCACATTTTGTGATCCTGCTGAATTGTAAGTTACCGTGGCTGAAGTCCAGGTTTTACCATCTGGTAAATTTCCGGCTGTTGTTATTGCACCCGTACCTGTCTGTGTAAACCCTCCGGAAAGATCAAATACGCCCATAGCTAACGGACCTGTTATTACTAAGCCCGTATTTACGACAATATTACCTTGAGCAGTTTTTGTACCTGTTGCTCCTATCGTTAGGTTTTCATAAGTACCGGCAATTAATTGCTGAGCGACTGTAGCATTATATTGCACTGTCTGTGTCCATACATGACCTGCAGGTATTGCTGAAGTAGTAGCAGTTGTAGAAATTATTCCAGAACCAATTATGCTGGTTAATGTCCCTAATAATTGATTCGTATTCATTACTAATGTACGTCCGGCTAAAACCTCAAGTTCTCCATCTACATTAAGAGAACCCGTTGCCGCAGTTATGGTCTTATTACCTGTTCCTAAACACCTGAAATTTGTAAATGAGCCTGTTGCACCTAGTACCACTGTTTGTGCGGCCCCTGTCAATCGAACATCAGAAATGCCTCCTACAATATTTCCGGATGATGCAGTAAAGGCACCTGTTACATTAATTGTACCGTTTAAATTTCTATCCCCTCCACCCGATATATTAAGTCCTACGTACGTTCCATCAGAGACAGTTTGAGCACCAGCAGAATTGTAACTCACCACAGCTGAAGTCCAAGTTTTTCCCCCTGGTAAATTGGCTGCTGATGTCAAATTGCCAGTACCAGTTTGCGCAAATGCTCCTAATAAATCATTAGACTGCATATCCAATGACCCTGTTAATGTAAGAGTAGTACTTACATCTATATTACCTGTAGCTGTTTTAGCTCCTGAGCTCAATGTTAAGATATTATAATTGCCTCCGCTAACAGTTTGTGTTGTACCTGTATAACTTACGGTACATGTCCATGTTATGCCGGATGGTAGTGCATTAGTGGAAGCTGTTGTGGTCAAAATCCCTATACCTGATGTTGTAAAAGAACCTGTAAGGCTATTTGCTCCCATATTAAGCGTACCAGTCATGGTTAGTAATGCGGATACATCAATAGTTCCGGTAGCAGTTTTTGTACCTGTACCAATAATTAGCGTACTGTAATTTCCTGATAAAACACTCTGAGTTGTTCCGGCATAATTAACTCCAAATGACCACGTAATACCCGATGATACTGCATTGCTGGCCAATGTTACAGTCAATGTTCCTGTACCAACAGTGGTAAATACACCACTAAGTATATTGGTATTCATGGTAAGAGTACGTCCAGTCTGAATCTCCAATTCATTGTCAATTGTAAGTGTTCCTGTCGCTGCTGTTATCGTCTTGTTACCGGTACCTACTACTCTAAAATTATGAAACGAGCCTGCTGCACCTAAATTAATAGTTTGTGCTGCACCTGTAAATTGGACATTTGAAGCATTTGGAATTAAAGTTGTACCTGATGATGCAGTAAATGTGCCTGATATATTTATGTCTCCCAAATTGGATAGCGTTTTTGTGTCTGATCCCGAAAGGATAAGATTAGTGTATGTATTGTGTACTATGGTTTGTCCTGCAGATGCATTGTAATTAACAGTTCCACCTATTGTTATGCCTGAAGGAAGGGGGGTTGCTGATGTATTTTGCGTGCGGATAGTACCTGTATTGGTAATAGTTGCAGCACTTGTTAGCTGAAACGTAACTAAATCTAAAGTACAAGTTGTAAGAGTAAGAGTAGCAATTATAGTTAAATCACCAGTAGCTGTTTTAGTAGTATTAGAACCCGATAAACTTAACCTGTTATATTGTATAGCATCAACAATGGTTTGATTGGAGGTGGCAGCATACACCACCGTACCAGCCCATGATTTACCTGACGGTATAGGATCTCCGACACCGGTATATAGTGTTGTTAGTGTAGATGTGCCGCTAATAGTACCAGAAACACCAAACAACTGAAAGGTAGACAGACTAAGTGCACCATTATAAGTTAAATCATTTATTACTGTAATGTCTGATTGGAGTGTGGTTGTTCCTCCACCAGTAATCGTTAGATTTTGATACGTTCCCGCTGGTATTTGATCATTGGCTGTTGCTGCAAATGTGACGTTGTAAGGCCATATTACAGATGCAGGAATAGGAGTAGCAGATACTGAAGCCGTAGATAATGTTCCGGTACCTGAAAGAGTATTAATTGAAGCTAAACGGTTATTCCCAAGAACTAATGATGTGCCACTGGCAATGTTTAATGTGCCATTAACTGTAATGTTTGCAAGAGTATTGGAAAAAGTTTTTGTTGTTCCTGCACTAACATTCAGATTATCGAAGGTTAAATTAGTCTGACCTGTTATGGTAATAGCCTGTGTAGTAGCTCCATTGAATTGTACAGTAGAGCCTGTTGTTGTAATTGCTCCGCTACCGGTAGTGAAGGCACCAGAAATAGCGATTGTCGATGGCTCCAGCGTTCTGCCTCCTCCAGATATATTAAGTCCGACATATGTTCCTGCTGAAACTGTTTGCAAACTTCCAGAATTATAAGTTACTGTAGCAGAAGTCCATGTTTTGCCAGAAGGCAGAGTCGATGCTGTTGTTATATTTCCAGTGCCGGCCTGGGCAAACGTACCTGATAGTACATTACTCCCCATGGCTAAGGAGCCCGTTGTTGTTAATATACCACTTACGTCAATATTGCCTGTTGCTGTTTTTGCGCCTGTTCCAATGGTTAAGTTTGTATAATTCCCTCCCAGCACACTTTGAGCAGCGGTAGCGTTATATTGTATACTCTGTGTCCATGTTATAGAAGCGGGAAATGCAGAAGTAGTTCTGGTAGTAGTGATGGTACCTGTTCCCGCATTTGTAAATGAACCTGACAGTGCATTTGTAGCCATCGCTAAAATATTGTTTGTATTAACCGTTAATACACCATTCACTGTAATAGCACCACTGGCTGTTTTAGTTCTGGCAATTGTACCATTGGTCAAGGTAAGATTATCGTACGTGCCCGCTCTAACACTTTGGTTAAGATCACCACTATATGATACTGTAGAGCCTGTTGCACATGTACCTAATGTAAAGGTTGAGTTTGACTGAACTTCGAGCGTAGCAGAAGCTGAAACATTAAAGATGCCTGATATTGTGAATGTTCCGGTTGAAAATGTAACAGGATTTATACCATCACCTACTACTACGTTTGACCCTGCGCCTGAAACCGTCCAGGTAGCTGTAATATTGGCTGTTGCTCTGTTTTGAATATTAAATGTTTGACCGGCAGTCGTAAAATTAGCTGGGGCAGTACCTGTCCCATCTGTATTGGATCCCCATGTCGCTAATGTATTCAACGCACCGGTAGACTTTGAATAAAATGTTTGCGCTGTGCTGGCGAAGGACATCCAGAGGGAAATGGTTGATGTTAAAATTATTAATTTCATACTCTAAAAAGTTGTGAGCTAACAATATAGGAAAGAAGTAACACAAAGTTAAACCATTATATGCAATTTCATAATGAAAACGAAATTATGTTAAAGTAATACCGCAAAAGGGTTATAAATAACCCATCAATAGTTTATAGACAGCTATTTGGAAAGATGATATTCCGTAAGTTTAGCACACCAGTTACCTACGCGTGTTTCTACTCTGGCTCTCAGCATATTCAAGATTGAGTAGAGACCAAAATAAGTACGGTTGATGTACAACGCGTGTTGAGAGCCTCTGCCCTCTTTGGATTGTTTGAGTTCGTCCATTCGGCTCACTTCTTCGCCCAATGCATAAATGGAATCAATGTATTCATTATCACCAAAATCGAACCTCTCGTAATCAAATGGCTTTCGCAATAAATTGGTCATGCGTACAAAAGCGTCCGTTATTTTTATCTGAACAGGTGCTGGATCATCAGCACTAATTACCTGCTGCTGTAGCATAATTCTGCGAATAGAGCGATCATCCTGCATGATTTCGGGAACCAGCAAAGCAAAATAATTCAGATAAAAATCTTCTGGTATTTCCTTAACACAACCAAAATCTATCACTCCTAGAGTTCCATCACCTCGCATCAAAAAATTTCCGGGATGGGGATCGGCATGGACCGCTTTGTGCGTATGCACCTGATAATCATAAAAATCCCACATCGCCTGACCAATTTTATCACGTACTTCCTGCGATGGATTGGTTTTAAGAAATTCATCCAGATGCATGCCGTCCATCCAGTTCATAGTTAGCACCCGCTTAGATGAAAAATCTTTGTGGTAGCTAGTAAATATAAGGTTGGGAATGTGGGCGCATAAGCCCGATATCATTACCGAGCGTTCGTATTCCAACTCATAGTCGGTTTCCTCCAAAAGTTTACTTTCAACCTCCCGAATATATTTGTCCAATTCCTTCTCGTTCATATTCAGCAATCTGAATGCAATTGGTTTTACAATGCGTAGATCGCTTTTAATGCTTTCGGCTACACCAGGATACTGAATTTTTACTGCCAGATTCTGTCCATTGAGGGATGCCCGGTGTACCTGGCCTATACTGGCCGCATTGCTTGCTTTCATATCAAATGTATCAAACATTTGCTGGGGTGTTTTGCCAAACATCTTAATAAAAGTTTGTACGATGAGTGGTCCCGATAAAGGCGGAGCACTATACTGGGCAAGTTGAAACTTATTGGTATACTGGCGGGGTAAAATATTTTTTTCCATACTCAGCATTTGGGCAACTTTTAGTGCACTGCCCTTCAGCTCGCTTAAGGCATTGTATACATCTGTAGCATTGTCCTCGTGCAGTTCATCCCTGCTTAAGTTAGGGTCAACTATTTTTTTGGAGTAATGCTTAATGTAATTTCCGCCTATTTGTGCTCCTGTTTTAACAAAACGCATGGCACGCTGAACCTTCGTGCTAGGTATTTGGGTTTGTTCCAAACTCATATCTGTAATTAGCGGTTTTGAAATAAAAACTTCCCAAACTCTATCATACTGTCAAGCGGTGAGCGGCCCATAAGGTCGAATGCAAGATTGACAGACCGTTCAATGGCCTCATCTGTTTTTTCAAATGCGTTACTGCTGTCTTTCAGCCAAAAACCCATAACAAACAGCAAATTTGCCCACAATGCCTCATCGTATTTATCTGATATATATTTGCGTTCATTTATCTCATTTTTATCCATGGCATCGGTTACCAGCTGGCGCGCATATTCTAGGAAGGATTCGCGGGTAGATTTTAAAAAAACAGGCAACTGTGGCACCGGCAGGTGTCTGGCTTTGCGTTCAAACATGTATTTGACAAAACTGCGCTGCTGTTTTAATTTTTCAATCCAGCCAAAGAAGAAAGCAAGCATTTTCTCGCGGGCACTGTATTGGGCATAAACCTCCGTTTGTGTCACAGCATCACGCGTTTGTATGAGCCACTGCTTAAATATATCCATTTCCAGTGCCTCCAGCGAGGCATAATGCGAATAAAACTCAGTCTCGGCCATATTGACCAGCTTGGCAAATTCATAAACGCTTGACGGAGATTTTTGGTGGGTGAGTGTATACTCAATATACGAATCTATCAGTTTTGATGTCATATACTTAAAACCACTATGCACAGCTTTTGTTTGCATGTGGGTAACACATCATTGTTATGCACTATTTTTGTAGATATAAAATCCGTGAAGTTTTACCACATTCATATACTGATATTGTTAGCAGGCCTTTGCCTAACTTACAATGCATATGCGCAAACTTTTGAATTACACGAAAGCGATACCATTAACTGCACAGATAAAAATGGAGTTAAATACGGCTTCTGGCGTTATTACTGGCCAAATGGCGATTTGAAATACGAAGTGTTTTATGAAAATAACGAAAAAGAGGGTATTGAACTGCGGTTCTACGATCAGCAGGATTGTATTGAATTTTCCAATACCTATAAAAGCGGAACGCTGGATGGGCCAAGTGTAAACTATTATACAAACTGTAATGTAAAATGCGAGGAGATGTACCGTGACGGCAAAAAACAAGGCTACGAGCGCTGTTATGATATGACGGGGTTTCTGCAAACAGAGGCCCAATTTGACAAAGGGGAGCTTGTCGGAACTTATTCCCATTTCGATAAAAAAGGAACAGTTACTTATGAATCGCCTTCGAAAGAAACCACTCTTAAATTTGACAAGTTCCTTACGGGTGAGTACAAGTTAAAAGACTCAACCCTGTTCCGAATATTTGAACGTAATAGCCATTGGAAAAATGTAATGCTGGTGGTAGATATGACAGGAAGTATGTTTCCATACATAGGACAATTACTGGTTTGGTACAAAAAAGGCTTCGAAAAAGAATTTATTAAGTATTACGCCCTATTTAATGACGGAGACAATTTACCCGACAATCAAAAAATAATAGGACGTACCGGAGGCGTGCACACGTTTGTGGCCAAAGATTTCAAAAAATTCAAAAATGACCTGGAAGCCGTACGCAAAAAGGGTGAAGGTGGCGATGACCCGGAAAATGACCTGGAAGCTGTATTGACAGCGATAATGACCTACCGTGATTTTGGTGATTTGGTTCTGATAGGCGATGATAGCGATATGCGAGATATGAAAATACTTAAACGCATACGCAAGCCAGTACACGTAATTATGTGCGGAACCAAGCGTGGTATAAATGTACAATACCTTAAACTGGCTTATCAAACCAAAGGCACATTTCACACACTGAACAACGATTTAGACATGCGAACACTAAAAGATGGCGATAAATTTACACTGGATGACGACCTCTTCGAATTCAGGGGAGGGCAGTTTATCTGGCTTGATGTGAAAAACTGAATTAGCGAGCAAAAACAATCGGTCAAAAACAGTTATCCAATTTTTTCTAACACATACAGTTAGGTATACTATATTTTATATTTTCGCTCCCATAATATTTAATTAACATACCAACCACCCTATCATGTCAATTTTACGTTTTAAAGCACTGGAAACAGCCCTAAACCGTCAGGTTATGCGCATTACACCACCATCAGTACGGGTATCTGATTATTATGCTTCGTACGTATTTAATGATGCGCAGATGAAAAACTTTTTGAGCAAAGATGCCTACCAGGCTGTGCAGAAAGCTATAAGCAATGGTGAGAAAATAGACCGTGCTGTTGCCGAACAAATAGCCAGTGGTATGAAAAGCTGGGCTATATCTCATGGCGTCACTCATTACACGCACTGGTTTCAGCCATTAACCGGGTCAACTGCCGAAAAACACGATTCATTTTTTGAACCTACCGATGACGGCCGGTCGCTAGAAAAATTTTCAGGTAATGCTTTCTTTGCCCTTGCTACTTCTCGCACTTTTTTACGAATTGCTTCTTTTTGTGCAGGAGTTAGGTTCTGCTTTTTATTTTGATAATCCCATTTACCAAAAGCAGTAGC
>Ga0209990_10003056_pt1 | contig 12478 bp, 10 predicted proteins | sample NOAtaG_6_FD_187304 | JGI IMG/M metagenome (GOLD analysis project Ga0209990, IMG submission 187304) | Freshwater lake microbial communities from Lake Erie, under a cyanobacterial bloom - NOAA_Erie_Diel5S_2200h metaG (SPAdes) (version 2) | ecosystem: Environmental > Aquatic > Freshwater > Lake ...
CTGGCCCGTGAAGAAGGGGTGCGAGCCCGACCAGATTTCGACATTCATCTCCGGCACCGTGGCGCCGACGGTCATGACGACTTCCCCGCGGAAGATGACCTTGCACTCGGGGTAGTACTTCGGGTGGGTGTCCTTCTTCATACTCGACCTGACCTTCCGGGTGCTCCCGGTGATTGTCCCGCCCGAGTGTCCCGCAGCGCGCGGCGACCGAGGGCGAAGGAAATTGGCGAAAGATCGGAGAGTGTACCGTGCGCCCCGGCTGATGCAAGCGGCTGTTGCGGAGGCGTTTGCGCTGCTGCGGCGAGCTGGGCGAGCGCCATTCTCGGACGCCAGGACGTCGGTCGCGGCCCCGCAGGGACGGCCGCGCGCATACCGTGCCGCTTCAACCCCGGAGTTTCCCATGGCAGACGCCCCCAACACCTTTCACGTGACCGCCGCCAATTTCGACACCGAAGTCGCGCACTCGTCTGTTCCCGTGCTCGTTGACTTCTGGGCGTCGTGGTGCCCGCCATGCCGCATGCTGAAGCCCGAGCTCGCGGCGCTTGCGCCGGAACTCGAGGGCAAGGTCCGCATCGGCTTCTGCGATGTCGATGCCGAGGGAGAGGTCGCGAGCGCGTTCGCCGTGCGCGGCATTCCCGCGCTCTTCCTCATGAAGGATGGTGAAGTGATCGACTCTTGGACCGGCTTCATGCCACGCGCGGCCGTGAAGGCGCGGCTCGAGCAGGCGGTCGGGAAGATCGGCGGCTGAGCGCGATGGCGACGAGCGCTCGCACGTCGGCCCCGGACAGCGCGGGCGCGGCCGTGCGCGTGCTGCCGGTTGACGGCATGCACTGCGCCGCGTGCGCATCGAAGGTCGAGCGTGCGGCAGGTGCCGTGCATGGCGTGCGCGAGGCAAGCGTCTCGTTCGCGACCAAGCGCGCGCGCATCGCCTTCGATCCGGCGGCGACCGATCTTGATGCGATCGCGCGTGCGGTGCTCCGCGCCGGCTTCGCGCTCGACATCGAACGCGACCCTGCCGTGCGCGCCGTGCGGGAACAGTCGGCGGCGCGGAGTCTCCGTCTGCGCGTCTTGGTTGGCTTCGCGCTGTCGCTCCCGCTGGTCGTGATCGCGATGTCGCATGGCGCGATCTCCGTGCTCGACGGGCCATCGATGCCGTGGGTGCAGCTTGCGCTCGCGACACCCGTGTACCTCTGGTGCGGTTGGCCGATCCACGCGGCGGCGCTCGTGCGTCTCCGAACTCTTGGCGCCGACATGAACACGCTCGTCTCGCTTGGGACGGGCGTTGCGTTCTTCTCGAGCCTCTGGACGCTGCTTGCGGGCCACGCCGCGCACGCGGGGCACGCACTGACCTTCGAGGCGGCCGCCGTCATCATCGCGTTCGTCCTGCTCGGCCGCTGGCTCGAGGCGAAGGCCACGGCCCGGGCCGGCGAATCGATTCGCGCGCTCGCAACCGCGTCGGTGCCATCCGCGCGCGTGATCGTCGAGGGCGTCGAGCGTGAGATTTCCGCAGCGGAGATCACTGCTGGAGCGCATGTGGTCGTCCGGCCAGGCGAGCGGATCGCCATCGATGGAACGGTGCGGCGGGGCGAGAGCGAGGTCGATGAGTCGCTGCTGACAGGCGAGCCGATGCCGCGCCTGCGCCGTGTGGGCGATCGCGTCTATGCAGGCACGCTGAACATGCTCGGCGCGCTCGACATCGAGGCATCATGCGCGGCCGATGAGACGACGCTCGCGCGGATCGCCGGGCTCGTCGACGAGGCGCAGGCGACGAAGGCGCGCATCGCGCGGCTCGCCGACCGGGTCGCCGCCGTGTTCGTCCCGATCGTGGTCGCGATTGCCGTTGCCGCCTTCGCCTCGTGGCTGCTGCTCGCGCCGGAGGAGATCCGCAGCGCGCGCGCAGTCGAGGCACTCGTGAGCATCTTGGTCGTCGCCTGTCCGTGCGCGCTTGGGCTCGCGACGCCGGTTGCGATCATGGTGGCGTCGGGCCGCGCGGCGACAAGAGGCGTTCTCTTCCGCCACGCCGCTGCGTTCGAGCATCTCGCCGGCACCCGGCGGATCGCCTTCGACAAGACCGGCACGCTTACCGAAGGGCGACCTGCGGTGACGGCGCTCCTCCCGGCCCGCGGTTGGAGCGAAGACGGGCTGCTTGGGCTTGCGGCGGCGGCTGAATCCCGCAGCGAGCACGCCGTCGCGCGTGGAATCGTCGCAGCCGCGAAGTCTCGCGGCGTGCACGTCGAGGAGCCGGGCGCCTTCGCGGCCTTCGCCGGAAAGGGCGTCTACGCAACGGTCCTCGCGCACAAGGTCGAGGTTGGAAGCGAGGCCTGGATGCGCGAGTGCGGCGTTGCCGTTTCGTTGCCGCATTCGCATGCAACGCGCGTGTGCGTGGCGGTCGACGGCGCGTTTGCCGGTGCGATCGAGCTTTCCGACCGCGTTCGCGAGCACGCGCGTGACGCCCTCGACGCGTTGCGTGCGCAGGGGATAGGCGCGATGCTTGTCACTGGCGATGGCCGCGCAGCAGCAGAGGCGGTCGGCGAACGACTTTCGATCCCTCCCGACTGCATCTACGCGGAGATCTCGCCGGTTGGGAAGGCGGAACTTGTCGCGCGGCTCGCAGCGGAGCGCGGTGACATCGCCTTCATCGGAGACGGTCTCAATGACGCGGCTGCGCTGGCCGCAGCGCGCGCCGGCATTGCGATGTCGGGCGGCACGGATCTTGCGAAGACGAGTTCGGACATCCTGCTCGTGACCGATGACTTGCGCCGCGTCCCCGAGGCCATCGCGCTCTCGCGGGCGACGCTCCGCGTGATCCGGCAGAATCTCGCATGGGCGTTCGGTTACAACGTCGTCCTCATTCCGCTCGCGGCAGGCGCGCTCTTCCCGTGGACGGGCTGGATGCTGCCGCCGATTCTCGCAAGCGCGGCGATGGCGCTCTCGAGCATCAGCGTCGTCGCGAACAGCCTGCGCCTGCGCGGCATGCCGCTTTCCTCGCATCGATAGCGGATCCGTCAGATGGCTCGAGTGATCCGAGTCGATCACGCAAGCAGCGCGCCCGCGGGCTGCGTCGGAACGCCCTCGTACCGGGTTTCCGCCACGAGCACCTCGCGTTTCATCACGACCGAATGCGGCTCGACGATCGCGCCAGGTCCGATGTCGGCGCCGTAGAGAAGCACGGTGTTCGCGCCGACAGTCGCGCCGTCGCGGATATCGACATGGTCGACCTTGAGCACGCGGTCCTCGAAGGTGTGCGCCTGGAAGAGCGCCTGCACGGTTACGTCGTCGCCGAAGCGGAGCATGTCGGGATCGACCACATGCGCGAAACCGGTGCCGAGGAGCGCGCGCCGCCCAATGCGGCAGCCCATCGCGCGCAGGTATGCGACGAGCATGAGCGTGCCCTCGAGGAATGAGAGCGGGACGGCCGCCCACATGCCCCAGGCGACATAGAGGAAATCCCAGCGGCTGCACCAGCAGCTCCAGAGTGGATGCATGGCAGGCTTCACCCGACCGATGAGAAGCCACTTCATCGCAAGAACCGCAGCGGCGAGCGCCGCGAGCGCCACAAGCACGCTGACAGGAAGCGTGACGAGGCGGAAGAGCGCAGCCGACTGCGAGGCTGCGGCAATCTCCATGACGCGGAACCACAGGAGCGCGACCAGCATGGGGCCGATCGGCAATGCAAAGCGCGCGATTTCCCACGCCCAGCGGTTGATGCGACGGATGAGGGGCGGATCGTGCGTGAGTTCGCGCGGCGCAGCGACGACTTCGCGGCGAGGCAGCTTGAAGACGGGATGTCCGAACCACGAGGCGCCGGCCTCGAAGGGGAGTCCGCCTCCACGTGTCGAGATGCCGACGAGCGTCTCGCGCGCGAGCAGCGTTCCCGACGGCAGCACCGCATGGTTTCCCACGAAGCAAGATTCTTCGAGCACGATCGGCTCGATGGTGGCGGTCCCCGCATGCAGCGTCGGTCCGCCGAGGTAGATGCCGTCCGCGAAGAAGGTCTCGTTGCCGATGGTGACGGTCGAAGGCACCACGTCGGTGATCGTCGAGATCTCGCAGCCCCGGCCGATGCGCGCGCCGGCGAGGTTCAGCCAGATCGGCCACATGATCGTGCCGGAGAGCCACTTCCCCGCGGCTTCGACGAGGAATGACTGGAGCGACATGCGGAGCGCCGCGAAACCGCCGAGCGAGTAGGCGCCTCGCGGCGCACGTCCGAGCGCGCGCACGAGAAGGGCCTGCGCAAGCACCGTTCCGACGGCGCCGATGAACGTGGCGCATGCGATGCGGGCGAGCGCACTTGCATCGGGAAGAAGGCTTTCCGCGCGTGGGAAGAGCGCGGCGTGGAACGAGTCGGGCGAGAGCCCGAGCGCCCAGCACGCGATGAGCCAAGGAACCGCGATTCCCGCTGCGATGAGCGAGACCAGGAGGAACGCGACCGCAATGCGAAGGGCGACATGCGGAGCAGGCGCCACCGCTGGCGGAGGCGGCGCTGGAGCGATCGGCCGTGCAGGGACGCCGTCGAGAATCGCATGGTCGTGGCGTGCACCTTGCTGCAAGTTCGAGAGCGCGCGCAGGATGCTGCCTTCGCCGAGTTCAGCGCCCGGCGAGAGGCCGGCGCGTGTCTCGAGAGTTGCGTTTCGACGGACGGTGACGGGGCCAACCACGACGGTTCCGGATTCGAGTTCGACCGCACGAAGGCACGCGTCCTGCCCGATCGTGGCGCCGTCTTCAAGCGTGATGAGGTCCCATCCGCCTTCAGTCAGACGGACGCCTCTGTGGATGTGAACTCCGCGACCGACCTTCGCACCGAGGAGCGACAGCACGACAGGCGCAAGGCCGATCGCCTCGATCAGCTCCCATGGCATGAGCGCGACGCAGCGAACCGCGGTCCAGTGGCGCAGGTGCGCGAACGACCAAGCGCGGATTCGCGCGGGCCGGACCCGTCCGAGCAGGATCCACTTCGCAGCCACGCCGAAGGCGATCGACGCGCATGCATAGCCGGCGACGGCGAGGGTGGCGATCGCCGCGACAAGCAGGGGCCCGAGAGGTCCGTCGCCGAGCGCGCGCGTGAGCGTGGTGCCGGCGTTTGGAATCCAGAGGATTTGCGAGAGCCCGAGCAGAAGCCCGACGAGGAAGAGCGCCTGCAGCAGCGAGACGAGAAGCGGGCGCTGCGTGCCGCGCGGCGTCGCCCGAGGCGGGCGCTGCGATGACGCCGCTTCGGACTCGGCCGCGTTCCTGCGGGCGTCGATCGCGCGCGCGATCGCGCGCGCAGTGCGGTGCTCGTAGGCGGTCCGCACCGTTGCGGCGCGCGTGGCGTCGTGCGCGCGGAGGCGCGAGATGGCGATCGCGATCGTCAGCGAGTCGAGGCCGAGATCGTCGAAGAGATCCGCTTCGACGGAGACCGCGTCGTCTTGCCGGAGCGCGGCGGCCAGCGCGCGCGCGACGACGAGCTCGGTCTCGGTCGCGGGCGCGACGTGGCGCGTGTCGGAAGCGCTCGTGCGCGCGGCGGCGATCGCGGGAAGGGCGCGGCGATCGATCTTTCCGCCCACGGTGCGGGGAACGCGGGCGATCGCGGCGATTGCGGCGGGCACCATGTACGGCGGCAAGTCGCGGGCAAGCGCGTGGCGTAGTTCCTCGGCGACGATGGCAGAGTTCGCGCGCGGCACCACATGCGCGACGAGCACGCGTTGCGCACCCTCTCCCTCGACGGTGCATACGGCCTCCAGCACGGTCGAGTGCGCGGCGAGCTTGGCCTCGATCGCCCCGAGTTCGATCCGGTATCCGCGCAACTTCACCTGCGCATCGATTCGGCCGTGATAGTGGAAGTCGCCGCGGCCATCGCGGTGGACCAGGTCGCCCGTGCGATAGACGCGGCCAAGCGTTGGATGATCGATGAACCGCGCCGCCGTCGTCTCAGGTTGGCCGCGGTATCCGCGTGCGAGCGAGAGTCCGCCGACGACGAGTTCGCCCTGCGATTGATCGCGGATCTCGCGGAGTTCGGCGTGGTCTGGATCAATGACCGCCGCGAACGACCCTGGGATCGCGCGCCCGATCGTGACGGGCTCGCCTGCGTGGACTGTCCCGCGAAGACACGTAACCGTGCATTCTGTCGGGCCATATCCGTTCTCGAGCCTCCGGCCGCGCGACCAGAGCTCGGCGAGATCGGGCGCGAGTGCTTCACCGCCCACGTAGAGGAATCGGATGCGCGGCAACGCGTGCTCGGGGTCGTCGCATCCGAGCGTTCGGAGCAGTGTCGGTGGTGGACAGAGCACCGTGATTCGCTGCCGCTCGAGCCACGGGATGAGATCGGGCCCAAGCCTCGCGGCATCGTCATCCATCACGACGACCGCGCCGCCGACCGCCCAAGCGAGCCACATCTCCTCGACGCTCGAGTCGTAGCTTGCGCTCGAACCTTGCGCGACGCGGTCGTCCGGTCCAAGCCCGAAGTCGGCAACGTCGCCCGCGACAAGGTTGAGGAGCGATCGATGCTCGATCTCGACGCCCTTCGGGCGGCCGGTCGTCCCCGACGTGTAGATGACGTAGGCGAGGTTGTTCGGGGTGGCGCGCGAGGTGCCGGTGGCGCTGTCGTCTGTGTCCGCAAGATCGGCGGGAGCGATGCAGTGGACACGCGCTCCTTCCGAGGCGATCGCAGCGGCGCGCTCCGGCGTTGCAATCAGCGCGATGGCGCCGGCGTCGGCGAGGATCGCGGCCGCCTGCCGCGCTGGGAACGAGGGATCGATCGCGACATACGCGGCGCCCGCACGCATGACTCCGAGGATCGATGCATAGAGCCACGGATCGGTGCGTGGCAGCGCGATGGCGACGACGGCGTCGCGCGCCGACTCCGGGCGCGTTGCGGACGCCCGTCGCGCCACGCAATTCGCAACCTTGCGCGAGAGTCCATCGAGTTCCGCATAGGTGATCGAACGCGCGTCCGGCACCGCGAGTGCGCATCGTTGCGCATTCGTCGCGCATGAGCGCTCGAAGAGGTCGAGGACCGTCCTCGCGTCCGATCCTCCGGTCATGCGGTGGACTTCGGCAGGAACGATTTCAGGTGCGGCGCCACGAACGCTGCGCGGGCGTGCTGCTCGCCAGCCGTGAGGGCGAGGAAGCCACTGACGTGGCCGAGGCACTTCGCTGCGCCGCAACGGCAGCCGAAGGGCTCGGCCATCGTGGCTTCGGTCGTGGTGTAGTCAAACGTGACCTGCTCGCCCGCGCGGATCGCCTGGCGCGCGACAAGCGTTCGTCCGACGATCGATGCATTCGGCTCGCAGCAGTGGTTGAGGAAGCGCCACGGGAAGCGCGCGCGCATCTCCTCGGTGGAGAGCGATTCGTGGCACTCGATGTGCTCGTCGAGGGTCACCTGAATCGAGTAGCGGGTGGGGTGGCGCTGCACCGTGCCGTTGATGTCGAGCACGCGTTCGCCCGCGTCGATGTCGCGGGTTGCGAAGACGCCGACGCCAGTCGTCGTCTCGCGGACAGAGCAAGGAAACGGATGGATTGTTGCTGGCATGACGGACTCGGTCGATCGGAGGATGTGCAGCGAACCGGATCGGTGTCAGAGATCCGAGTCGCGTGCATGCCATGGGCCATGGCAGTGAAGCAGCGTAACGCGAACCGCTTGCATCTGTCGATGGTCAAGCAGAGAGAGCGACGGATTGAACGGACCTCTGGACAGCCATCGGCTCCTTCGAACGGAACCTCGTGGTCGCTTCGCGAACACCGACTGGGAGCGGGTTGGGAGTCGAGGCTGGCCGCATCACCGGGAGATCCGGGGGAATTCCAAAGGTCTTGCCAGAACTCCTGCCGAAACACGGGACTACAACACGGAGTCAGGAACGCATGTTGACCGGCCGCGCCCATTCCCTGATCGTTCAGTCGCGCCTTGCGATATCCCTTGCGTGGGTCGCGGGATACGTCAATACCTCCGCGGTCCTGACCTGTGGCGTGGTCACCAGCCATGTCACAGGCCATGCCAGCAACCTTGGCCGCGACGTGGCGCAGGGCTCGTGGCTTGACGCCGGGCTCATGGCCACGCTCATCGGGGCCTTCTTCCTTGGAGCGCTGCTCTCCGGGTTTGCCCTCGAGATCGGCCGGCTTCGCGGATGGGCGTCGATCTACGTCTTGCCGGCCGCGCTCGAACTGATCCTCTTGGTTGCCTTTGCGATCGGGGTTCGGACTCATGCCGGGGCGTCCGCCGACCTTGGGGGGAGCCTTTGGTGGATCACGGTCATGGCGGCGCTGGCGATGGGCGTCCAGAACGCCACCATCACCCGGATCTCGAGCGGCGTTGTCCGCACGACCCACCTGACGGGGATCGTGACCGACCTCGGCCACGAGATGGCGCAACTCGCCGTCTTCCGAAAGCTGCTTGGGCGTGGCGCCGCCCCGGTGGGTGGCGAGACGCGCGGCCCGAGCCCGCAGCGGCTCCTACTGCTTGCGGCCATCCTTGGCTCGTTCATTGTCGGCAGCGCCTCCGGAGCGTGGGTGTACTTCGAGCTTCCCCGCTGGAGCATGCTCGCGCCGATCCTCCTCCTCTGCTGGATCATCCTGGCTGATCTCCAGACGCCGATCTGCGAGATCGAGGAGGCGATCGTCGCCGAGGTCGGAGCACCGGGTCGGGCTGGCGACGGAATCGCGCTCTTTCGGGCCATTCCCAGAGGCGGCAATTCGTCGGGCGAAGCACAACTGCCCGATCTCACGCGGCTGCTTGAGCGTGCGGGGCAGACGCGCCGCATCGTGATCGTCGATCTATCCGGCGCGCGCGTGCTTGGTCCGCTCGCGGCCACGGCGATCCACGCCCTCGTCTGCGCATCCGAGCGCTCGGGGCACCGCGTCATCTTCGCCGGACTCGACGACGACGAGCGCGCGACGGTGAACGCGCTCTCTCGCGCGGGGCTCCTGAGCGACGCGAACTGCGCGCGCATCGTCGACGACGCGGTTCGGCTTGCGGCCGCCGTGCATCGCCCGAGGTGAGATGTCGCGCGGTTGGCACCGGCCCTATCGCTCCGCCATCGCTCGGGCGGCAAGCCCAGCGCCAAGCGCGCAGAGAAGCGCAAGTGCCGCCGTAGCGAGGAGGCCGGCAACCACGCCGCCAGCTGCGGAAATCTGCACGTAGACGGCCGCGAGAATCAAGAGCAACGTCGCCAGCGTCAGGATGATCGCGAGCATGATGAGGGTGACAGACCACGCGATGCGCAGCACGCGCAGCCGGAGCATTCTGCCCTCCCACTCGATCATCGAGGCGATGTCGGCCACCAGGCGCTGCATGAACTCCATTGCGGTCTCCATGTTCGTTGCGTGCCCGCCCTCGGATCACACGCGCGGCGGCTCAGTCGCGGCGGTTCAGTCGCATGCCAAGCAGCAGGCCGATCGCGAAGCATGCCGCGATCGATAGGAACGGATGGGCCGTGATCTGCTTCTCGGCGAGTTCCGCCGCAGCCTTTCCCTTGGTGGCTGCGTTGCGCGCGCTCTCCGCGATCCCGGCACGTGCCGCGCGGATGCCGTCGGCGCCGAGGCCTGAAAGGTCGGTCCGCAGCTGACGCAGATCGGTGCGCAGCCGATCGATCTCGCGGTGCAGGTCAAGAGTCTCGTCGATTCCAGTCGGGCTGTTGCGATCCATGAAGATCTCTCTTTCTCTTCGCGTTGAGGCGCGAGTCCGCGTGGCGGCCGAGCCGGTCCGTCGTTCCGTCGGCCAAAGCCGAGTCAGGCGCCGTCCTGCGCACACGCGCCGAACGGGACTGCGAAAGCAATCATGGCGGTGGATACGGCGATGCCTACGGGGAAGCGTTCCCGAACCACGTGCTCGATCCGGTGCATTTCCCGCTGGCGGCGGCGGTACCTCGAGGCAAGGCTCCTCCCTGCGCGGGAACACATCGGGTGCGCGGTCGGTCGCGCAGGTCGATGTCCGCGATCCGCAGCAACGCGGGCGCCGAGTCTCCATCGGCGTCGCGGCTGCACGAGGAGGACACGATGGAGCGGACAGCGCCACATTCGATCGTTTCAGCGAAACAGCCGTCAGACAGCCCCGTCAACTTCATCGTGCCGATCGACTTCTCGAAGCCATCGCTGGCCGCGCTCCGCTGGGCCGAGGAGCTCGCGCGACGCGGTCCTTCACGGTTGATCGCCGTGCATGCGGTCGAGCCCACCCCACTTGGCGAGAGCGATGATCTCGTCGCCATGCTCGAGGCCCGCGGGCTCGAGCGGCTGCATGACGCGTGTGGCCGCGCGGTGGCAGCGGGAATCGAGGTGGTGCGCGAGTGTCGGATCGGCGAGCCTTCCCTGGTGATCGAGGATGTGGCGCGTCGGACGCCGGGTGCCTTCATCGTCATGGGCAACCGCGGGCTTGGCCCGATTCGCCGGGTGTTCCTTGGAAGCGTCGCCGACCGCGTGCTCCGTCATGCCGAGTGTCCTGTGCTGGTGGTTCGAGAGAGCGACGAACCTCCCGCGAGGCCGCGGATTCTTGTCGCGACGGATTTCGCGCGCGATGCGCAGGCCGCGGTCGCCGCAGCGCTCATGCTCACGCGACGGGCGCGCGAGCAGCCGCGCGTGGCGCTGCTGCATGTCGTGCTTCCGCCACAGGTGATCGAGGCGGGCGAGACTGCGTTCGTACCGGCGTCCGAGATCGAAGGCGACGAGCAGGAGGCGCGCGAGCGGCTCGGACCGATCGCCGCAGAGTTCAAGCGGCTGGATGCGGAGACGACCGTCGAGATCGCGCGGGGCGACGTATTCCGTGCGGTCGCCGAGCGCGCCGACATACTGCATGCGGACGTGGTGGCGCTCGGTCGGCATGGGGCGTCGATCCTCGAGCGAATCCTCGTCGGTTCGACCGCGGAGCGTGTTCTCCACCGTGCGCGCTGCGCGGTGCTTACGGCCCGTTCGAGCGCCGTCCCGGCGACGCGCGAAGTGCGCGAGGTCATCATCACATGACGAGATGGCTGCGACGAGACGCTGCGCGTCGCGCTGACGAACGAGGATTCCTTCCTGTGGAGCGGGCCGACGCGCGCGGGCCTAATCAGGTCCTCGGAGCGCGGCTCCGGAGACACGCACCATCACCCGGATTCGGAGGACTGGCATGACGACTGCAATCATGAAGAGCGACTCGCAGATCAAGACCGACGTGCTGAACGAGTTGAAGTGGGATTCCCGCGTGGACGAGACCGAGATCGGCGTTCAAGTGAAGGAGGGCATCATCACACTCGTCGGGAGCGTCGATGTCTACGCCAAGAAGATCGCTGCTCGCGAGGCAGCACATCGAGTGCACGGCGTGCTCGACGTGGTCGACGAACTGCAGGTGAAGGTCGCGAGTGTCGGCGCGCCTGGCGACACGCAGGTCGCGCGCGCGGTTCGCGACGCGCTCGAGTGGGATGCGTTCGTGCCGGACGAGAAGATCACCTCGACGGTCTCGCTCGGGATCGTCACCCTCGAAGGCGTCGTTCCAACGTGGTCGCAGCGCGCCGACGCGGAGCGTGTCGTGCGCGGGCTCGCCGGCGTGCGTGGCGTGATCAACCAGATCACCGTCATGGCGAAGGCCGTCGACTCGAGCCGCATCAAGGCGGACATCGAGGAGGCGCTCGAGCGCCAGGCCGAGCGCGAGGCGCGTCGTATCGGCATCTCGGTCAAGGATGGCGTCGTCATGCTCACCGGCCGGGTCCGCTCGTGGGTCGAGAAGGACACCATCGATCGGGTCGTCGGTTTCGCGACGGGCGTGCGCCGCGTCGATGATCGCCTGATCGTCGATCCCTACACCTGATCGACGTCGGAGGGCAAAATTCGCTGTTGAACGCGAGGTGGCGGAGTTCCGCGGATGTTCCGCGGAGCACACGGTGCATGGCCCTGCGTGTCGGGGGCGTGCCTGGCTTGGAAAGGAAAGCTCTATGAACATCAACCTGTTTCGAAGGACCCCGATTCTCGATGAATTCAACCGGACCCGGGACGAGATGGACCGGCTTCTCGGCCGCGTGTTCGGCTCGTCCATGCCGATGCTGGAGAATGGAGCCACCCGCATTGAAGGCTGGATTCCACCGATCGATGTGAGCGAGACCGATGACGAGATTCTGATCCGCAGCGAGCTGCCCGGCGTCGCCGCGCGCGATCTCGAGATCACGATCACCGGCAGCACGCTCACCATCTCCGGCAAGAAAGAAGAGAAGGAGGAGACGGAGCAAGAGGACTTCTACCGCTGCGAACGTCGCTTTGGCGCATTCCGGCGCGTCGTCGACTTGCCGGAGTCTACGGACCAGGAGCGAATCTCCGCAGACAGCGACAATGGCGTCGTGACCATCCATGTTGCGAAAAAGCCTGGCCAGCGGGCGAAGCGCATCGAGGTGAAGCCGACGACTCGTCGCGTGCCCGTGCCGGGCTGATGGCCACGCGTACCCCGTCGGGCGTGCGGCTCTGTGCCACCCGCTCGACGGGGCGCTTTCCTCGCGCGACCGCGCGCGAGCGGCAGGACGAAGCCTGGGTTCGAGGGACGGGGCGCCCG
>Ga0209990_10003059_pt1 | contig 12476 bp, 10 predicted proteins | sample NOAtaG_6_FD_187304 | JGI IMG/M metagenome (GOLD analysis project Ga0209990, IMG submission 187304) | Freshwater lake microbial communities from Lake Erie, under a cyanobacterial bloom - NOAA_Erie_Diel5S_2200h metaG (SPAdes) (version 2) | ecosystem: Environmental > Aquatic > Freshwater > Lake ...
CCGGTCATTCCGGTCTCTTCATCGATGGTGAAAAGTGCTTCCAGCGGAGGGTGTGGAATATCCTTTGATGACAAAAGCGCCATGATTGTTGCCACCCCGATTCCGTTGTCGGCGCCCAATGTGGTGCCTTCTGCTTTCACCCAGTCGCCATCAACGAACATGCGAATGCCTTCAAGGTCAAAATCGAATTTGGTGTCGTTGTTTTTTTGGTGAACCATGTCGAGGTGGCTTTGCAGACAGACGGTCACCCGGTTTTCCATACCTGGTGTTGCAGGTTTCTTGATGATGACATTTCCAACTTCGTCCACCAAGGTGGGCAGGCCGAGTTTTTCCCCGAATTCTTTGGCGAACGCGATCACCCTTTGCTCCTTTTTGGAGGGCCGGGGCACCGCATTCAAATCGGCAAAATGATTCCAAAGGTTGGATGGGCTCAGGGAGCGGACGTTGTTTTCCATGCTAGCTAAATTTCGGTTCAATTTAGACAGGGTTACCGGCAGATGCAAACCTGAGCGAAATCATCCGAATTCGTTGAAAACAATTGATTAAAAACCATGATTTTATGCCGTAATTGCGGTCGCAACGAAGCTTAACTATCACAAAATCAATTCTATTGCAACATGAAAAAAAGTCTAATTACCCTGTTGACCGGGATTTTCCTCGGTTCATCTTTACAACTCTGGGCACAGGCACCCACGCCTGATTTGATTCATTACAAATTTGATGGAAGCGGGACTACCGTTCCGAATTTGGCTTCCAATCCCCCTGCAGGAACTGCCACCGCTACCCTTTCGGGAGGAATCACACAAGGGGCCTCACCCCTTTGCAATGGCGCTGCCATCGGCTCAGGTGTTTCATCAAGCACCGACTTCGTGAACACAAATTGGACCACCAACCTGGGAACGAGCGCTTGGACCATTGCTTGGAGGAGCCAAGGGTTCAATAACGCTGCGGCACTTTATTACATTTTCGGTGACGTTAGCGCAGGCGGTTTCCGTTGTTTCACCAACGGCGTGGCTGGCAATCTGAATTGGATTATCCGAGGTACGGGACTGACCGATTGCACCATTCCAGGCGGGGCCTTGGCCACACCCACAGCTTGCGCCTTTGTTTACGATCCTGTTTCATTGACCCTCAAAGGGTATCTGAATGGCGTTTTGGTCAGCACCGTTGCTCAAGCCGGCGGCGCAAACATCACCGGAACAGGTCCCTTCAAAGTCATGGGTTATTCTTCCAACATTGGTGCACCTGCCGGTGGCTTTTTGGATGATTTCAGGGTATATGGAAGGGCATTGACGGATGCTGAAGTTTTGGCTGTTTCGAGCGGGGATTTTTTTACAGGATTCCTCGGCAGTGATGCCAGCCTGTGTGCTGGAGATTCCTTGCTGCTAACCACCAATCCCTTCATCACCAACACCACGACTTGGAGCACGGGTTCCGCTTTGGACTCCATTTACGTCAACGCACCCGGTACCTACGACGTGAGTTGGTCCGGCAATTGTGAACTTGGCGCTGACACCATCGTGGTCAATGCCGCACCGGTCCTACCCGCACCGGGATTTGCAGGCCCAGACGCGACCCTCTGCGTCGGCGACAGCGCCACCATTTCCATCAATTCCAACGAAATTGTGGTGTGGAGCACCGGAGACACCACCAACCTCATCAACCTTTCTCAACCTGGAGTGTATTTGGTCACCGTCAATGGACAATGTGGAACCATCAGCGACACCTTGGAAATCATTCAGTCCGCGCTCGTTTATTCCGGATACATCCAAGCAGACACCTTGGCAGCCTGTGTAGGCGACACCATCCATTTGTCCTCCAACACCTCCTTCAATGTCTACAATTGGAGCACAGGAGACACGACTTCGACTACCTCGGTTACATCCGGTGGCATCTACGTCCTGAGCGTTTCCGATGCATGTGGAAGCGGTGCCGATTCGATTGTGGTGGCTCCATTCTATGCCCAGGCGGTTGCATCGTTCTCTTTCACCACCAACCTTTTGACTGCCAATTTCACAGACGCATCAACGGGTGGCGGCACGCTTTCCTACACATGGAGTTTCGGAGACGGCAACACCAGTAACGTACTGAGCCCCAGCCATACCTATGCCAATGGAGGCACTTACGTGGTGGGCCTCACGGTTGCCAACGAATGCGGCAGTTCCACAGTTTTTGATACGGTGGTGGTTTCTTCAGTTGGAATTGCCCCAACTACCAACTACTTGTTCAAAGCAATTCCCAATCCAGCAAGCGGAAGGGTTGTTTTGGAGGCCCACACTGGAAATCAAGGTGCCGTCCAATTGGAAATCACCAACCTCCAAGGTCAGCGCATCCGGATTCAAGACGTGACAGCAATCAATGGTATTGTTCGCCACGAATTCGATTTGCGGGACATCGAAGTTGGAACCTACTTGGTTAATTTGAGGACCGAAGGACATCACCAAACCATTAGATTGGTCGTCCATTGATTTTCACCATCCATTAAAAAAAAGGGCTGCCCGTGAATCAGGCGGCCCTTTTTGCTTCATCACGGCTTCATTTCGTTTTCAACAAGGCCTGAAATGCGAACAATTCGTCCCGCAACCTAGCCGCTTCGATGAAATTCAATTCCTTGGATGCAGCTTCCATTTCCTTCCTCAATACTTTGACCTTGGCTTCAATGACCTCCTTGGTCATGTATTCACCTTCGGGTTCTGCTGCAACGGCCCATTGATTTTCTTGATCCTCCGTGCTTTCCTGGATTGCCCTTCTGCCCAAAGCCTCCCCGAACACATCCCTGTTTTCCCTGACGATGGTTTTGGGGGTGATTCCATGCTGGACGTTATAGGCCTGTTGCTTTTGTCTCCGCCGCTCGGTTTCGTCAATCAGCTTTTGCATGCTAGGGGTAATCTTGTCGGCGTACAGGATTACATGGCCATCAACATTTCTCGCCGCGCGGCCAGCGGTCTGAATCAAGGCTTGAGCACTTCTCAGAAATCCCTCTTTGTCCGCATCGAGGATGGCAACCAAAGTCACTTCCGGCAAGTCCAAGCCCTCCCTGAGTAAGTTCACGCCCACCAAAACATCGAATTTTCCGGCCCGAAGACCATGCAAAATATCAACCCGCTCCAAAGAGTCAACCTCCGAGTGAATGTAACGCACCCGAATCCTCAAATCAGTCAAATATTTGGCCAGTTCCTCGGCCATGCGTTTGGTCAGGGTGGTTACCAAGACACGTTCACCTCTCTTTGTCCGCTCGTCGATTTCATCCAACAAATCATCCACTTGGTTCGACAGTGGCCTCACCTCCACTTCTGGATCCAACAAGCCCGTGGGGCGTACGATTTGCTCCACCACAACACCGGCACTCTGCTCCAACTCGTAATCGCTTGGCGTGGCGCTCACGAATATCACTTGATTCACCATCGAATCAATCTCGGCAAAGGTTTGGGGGCGATTGTCCAAAGCAGAGGGCAACCTGAATCCATGTTCTACCAAAGTCATTTTGCGGGATCGGTCACCACCATACATACCCCTCAATTGAGGAACGGTAACATGGCTCTCATCGATGACGACGAAAAAATCCTTCGGAAAATAATCCAACAAGCAAAATGGTCTGCTTCCAGGTGGTCGGAAGCTCAGGTACCGGCTGTAATTCTCAATGCCTGAGCAATAACCCAGCTCCCGCATCATCTCCAAATCAAATTCCGTTCGCTCCATCAGCCGCTGGGCCTCCAAATGCATCCCTTGAGATTTGAAGTAATCAACCCTCGCAATCAAATCGGTTTGGATGTCTTTGATGGCATCTTTCAAAGCGTCCTTGGGCGTGACAAACAGGTTGGCCGGATAGATGGTGTAACTCAACAGCCGTTCCGAACTTCTGCCAGATTCAGGATCGAACACACTGATACGCTCGATTTCATCACCAAAAAACACCACCCGGATTCCAAAATCTTCATAGGCGGGAAAGATGTCTACCGTATCCCCTTTCACGCGGAATTGCCCCCTAACCAGCTCTTGATTGGCCCTAGAATAGAACAACTCGGAGAGCATGAACAAAAACCGGTTGGTGGTGATGACATCCCCTTGCTTGAAGGTTCGAATCCCAGCCTTGAAATCCTCCGGATTCCCCATGCCGTAAATCGCCGAAACCGAGCTGACCACAATCACGTCACGCCTTCCAGACAACAACGCAGAGGTCGCCCGAAGTCTCAACTTTTCTATGTCTTGGTTGATTGCAAGGTCTTTTTCGATGTAAGTGTTTGTCGCCGGAATGAAGGCCTCAGGTTGATAGTAATCGTAATAGGAAATGAAATATTCAACCTGGTTATCCGGAAAAAAGCTTTTGAATTCCCCATATAGCTGGGCAGCCAAGGTTTTGTTGTGGCTCATGACCAAGGTCGGCCTCTGAACTTCTTGGATGACATTTGCAATGGTGAAAGTCTTCCCCGAACCCGTTACCCCCAACAAAGTCTGGTAGGTCTCGCCTGTTTCAAGTCCTTGAACGAGTTGCCGGATTGCTTCCGGTTGATCTCCTGAAGGTTGATAGGGTGCTTGTAATTTGAACTCCATGAGCGCTCTGTGCGGTATGCCCGAAGCAAGTCGGATTGGCAAACCTACGCAAATACCACGAGCAGGTTCGAATTGGCACCCTAGCTCTTCATTTTAGGGGCGAATCAATACTTTCCTGAATTCTTGGTCCACTTGAAGGATGTAAAGACCTGCAGGATGATTCCCTACCCTCACTTCAAGTTCCTGATCAATCCAGATGCCGCCGTCGAGCGGCCTGCCTCCCAAATCCATCAACACCCACTCTTTTTGCTCCGGAGAAGACTTGCGCAACCAAATGTGGTCTGTGGCAGGTTGTGGGTAAAAGCTCCAATCGACACTATTTTCAGGTCCAACAGATCCCAAAGCACCTGTTCGTTGAACCCTCACCAATCCTTGGCTGTGCGTGCCTGCCCAAACCACATCCTGAACGGGGTCGTATGCAACCGTTCGAACATAATTCTGGGGGAATGGACTGTTCAGGGTGTTGAAGTTGAGCCAAATCGAACGGTCATAATATACCAAACCGCTGTCTTGACTTGCCAACCAAATGCCACCGGCTTGATCCAAATCCAACGCATTGTAGGAGGCAGATGGACTAGCAGAATTGAAGGGATGGTAAGCGATGAAGGCCAAATTCCAATAATAAATCAATCCATTGGCAGGTGTTGCCAACCACAAATCCTGATTTTCCCTTTTCAAACCGAGGATGGTATTGTCCATCAACGAAGAATTGTAAATCGTGTAGTCAACAAATCCGGTATCGCTGAGCCGAATCAATCCCCCGTTGACCATTCCAAGCCATACTATGTTCGTGTCAACTGCTGCGATCGAGGCCACATTGTTGGACTCCGAACCTTGGGACAAAAAGTCGTAGGCTTGCATGACCCCATTTCGAAACTTAACGAGTCCACCCGTTGTGCCTGCCCAAATCCCACCTCCCGGAATGGCTCCCAAACTACGAACAAAATCATCAGGCAATGCAGAATTGGCCGTGTTGAAGGTGGTCCACACACTGCCATCGTATCTTGCCATGCCATTGATGGCAGTTCCCACCCAAACGTAACCTGAATCATCCAATTCAATGGACCGAACATAATTGGAAGGAAGCCCGGAGTTGGACTCTTGGAAAACCTGCCAATTGTTCCCATCGAAATGTGCCAATCCGTTGTCCGTACCGACCCAAACATCCCCATTAGGGCCTACCTTCACGGCATAGACCGAATTGTCGGGAATGGCAGAATTACCGGTTTGAAACTGGGTAAAAACGCCTTGCGCCTTGATTTCGACACAAAAAAACAGGGACACCACCCAAAAAGTGATGCCCCTGATTTGAAATAAACTCGTCATCGATTCTAACTCGATGGTCTTTTATTGGTATACCAATTTAGTACGATACTGCTGGCCGTCCACCGAGAGTTCAATCATGTAAACTCCCTTGGCATAGTCACGCAAGTCAAAAGATTCCTGGTAACTTCCTGAGAAGGCTGGCATTTCACGCACGCTAATTTGCTGACCGGTCAGGGTAAACAAGCCGACCTTCACATCGTGAGCCTTGTCCATGGAAAAGGCAAATACGAATTGTCCGTTGTTCGGATTCGGATAGAGCACCGGCTCAACACTGAAGACACCATTCAGGATACTTACACCGAGAGTGACTGTGGTAGTAACATCCGATACGCCCACGCAACCCAAGGCATCGGTGTAAGTGTAAGTAATCACATGGGTTCCAGGACCAGCCAAATTGGGTGAGAATGTGTTTCCTGAAATTCCAGGGCCTGAGAAAACGCCACCAGCAGGATTGCCTGTCAAGGTGACTGTTGGGTCAACAGTGGTGTAGGTAGATGCCAAACCCGTGAAGCTCGTGGAAGGACCGGGAGAAACGGTAGCAGTCACCTGTGCCCTTGGTGTTGTGCAGACCATATCGTCTTCCTGAATTTCCCAATCATAGAAGAAATAGTAGTAGGTCAAACCAGCAGAAGAGTTGGTGATGGAAGCTACGTTGGCGATCGTGTAAGGATAAGTTACACCTGCAGCATTGCGATAAAGGTCAGTCGCGCTGTTGGTTCCCAAGCCCAACTGGTAATTCGTACCGATGGTGACAGGGAAGTTTAGGGTTACGCGGCTTCCTCCGGCAGGAACGAATACTGTGGTGGACTGAAGAACAGTACCTTGTGAATTGCGCAACTCGATGGTACGGTTGTTGGCACTTGCAGCCTCTACCCAAACCGACTTGAGGGTGAAATCACGCATCGCATCGAAAATCAGATAACGGGTATTGGTGGTGTGGTTGGCACCGGTTCCGATTGCGCCATTTGCTGGGCCCAAGTTGTAGGTCAAGCCGGGCGTAGTTTCCACACGCTCTACATAATAATCGGTGGTCGCCATCAAGGCTGGGGTTGCAAATGTGGTACCCGTTCCCAAAAGTGTTCCACCGCTTGCGGCGTCATACCATTGAAAATCACCCGTTCCAGAAACGGAAAGGTTGGCGACGTTGCCAGCACAAACCACGTCTCCAGTTGCAGTTGGGGCATTAGAAGTATTGGTGAAGCTAACCACAATCGGATCAGAGGCATCTACACCACATTGGGAGGTGACGGTGCAGGTATAGGTTCCGGACTGGGTCACGTTGATGGCCTGAGCGGTAGCACCGTTGCTCCATTGGTAGCTGACACCGGAGGTTGCCGTCAAGGTCAGGGGCTCGCCTGCACACAAGGTGGTAGCACCGGAAGCGGAAATGTTAGCTTGGAATTGTCCTGAAGGGACTTGGTTAGTCAAAGTGAACGGAACTGCAACCCAGTTGTTGGTTTCGTCAGCTTCCAGGAACACGTTGTGGGGATCGATTTCGATCACAATGTAGTAGTTACCGTTGCATGTTCCCGGTGGAATGTCAATCCACATACCATCCAGGTTTTCAGAGTAGATGTCAGTCCATCCGGAGGAAATACCCTGCTCAACCGGGGAACAGTTGTATTGTCCACCCCCAAGGTTGTAGTTGGGGAAGTTTGCGTTCAACAAGACGTTGTTGTTGGCGTCGCGGCAATGTCCGTTGTAGGTCGAGCAGGAGCCGTAGTCCATGAGACAAAATCCGACTTTGGCGCCAGAACCCACGATGGGCCACTGCCTTGGATCTGGTTGGTTGGGATCTTGGGTGCGCAATGTGAAAACACCCCAATCGTCCACGTGCATGTGCCCATGGCTGGGGTGGTAGGTCATACCACCTGCCCAACGCTCCGAATAAGTCATCGTATTGTTGTTTTTGTGGTAGATTTTCTGCTTGATGAGCTGTGTCGGGTTGGCACATTGGGTTTGTGCTTGCGCATAATCGGTAAATGTATCCGGACCACAAATCCACATTTGCACAGCACCCACTGTAAATGGGCCGTAACCTATGTTGGGCGTGGAGCCTGAAATCCTCAAACGACCGTCGTTGGCACCGTTGCCGGTTTGGCTGTACTCAGTCGGGCCACTCATGTAGTTGGTGACTGCCCAACCCGAGATGGTAATGTCCGGGAGCAAATCACAATCTACCTGCCCGTTTTGAGCACAGACGCAGGAGGTGGCGTTGGTGGTTGTACACTGTGCCTGCAAATCGCCTGCTGTGAACAAAGCCGCCGCAACGGCCAATGAAGCATAAAATTTTCTCATGATTGTCATCCAAAAAATGAATCCAAAACAATTGATTGCTGAAAATACGAAGCTTTTTCCAATCCTTCAAAGCCACCTAAAAGGATTTAACCGATTTCTTTCCACATTTTCGACGAAGCAAGCCCTCGGGGCAATGAAAAAGGGCCACCTTTTCAAGCAGCCCTTTTGTATGTCTCGCAAACGACAAATCACTGTTGATTCAAGAACGTACCGATTGTGGTGAAGTAGGCGGACTTGTCCACCATGAAGTTGTCGGCGCCATCTGGATTCGCGACGACGTAGATTTTCTTCACGTATTTGGATTGCTTCTTTTGGAGCGCCTTCATGTCGGCTTCTTTCATGAGGATATCGTTGGAACCCACGATGAGGAGGACTTCCTTGGTATTGCCTTTCAAAATGGTAGGCTCCACATCGAAGGAGTAAATGGGCTCATATTTCTTGTCATATCCTGCAAATGGAACTTCCATTGGCTCATCCCAAGCGGAGAAACGCTTTTCCAAATCTTCCATGGAAAGGAAAGGGGTATCCACAATGATTTTTTTGATTTCGCCGCGGTTCCACCCGATGCCAAGCGCCAAACCAGCGCCCATTCCGTGACCGTAAATGTGGAATGTCTGGACATATTGCTTGCGGCAAAAATCGATCATGGCCTTCACATCATCTTGGAAGTGGGGATAGACATACATGTTTTTTTCGATTTCAAACTCACTGCTTTTCCCGTAGCCGCGGTAGTCAAAAGTGACAACGTTGTAGCCAATGGATGTGAATTGGTCGACCTTGCGAAGATAATCGGCCATGTTACCCTCACCATTATGACACATCAAAACCAGACGGGTGGTAGTAACATTGGCAGGGAAATACCAAATATTGAGGGTGGCACCATCGGCTGTGGTGGTTTGAAGCTCCTCATATTTCATGTTGAATTTGTCCGGGAGCTGTTTGTAGGTCCTGGAAGGATTGAGGGCGAAAGCGGTCTGTACCGCTGTTACCAATGCCAAAACAAAAACCGAAATAGTCTTAAAGTTTCTCATAGCAGGAATTACATTATGATTCGTTCCGAAAGAATTACAATCTTGCAAAGAAAACCCGAATTTGACAATTCGAGCCTTCGAAGCAATTCGGTTTTGCCATTCAAATCCCATGCCAAGTTCTGTCAGGTCTTATTTTTTTGATGCTGAAAAGGGGACCTGGACTTCAGGACCCCCACCCCTTGAAAGTGCATCGACCCGAATTTCCAAGTTCGGGGATGGTATTTTCGAATCCTGTTTGTACGCCGATGCCAAAATCCTGGGCCTAATCCTCCACGTTGATCGATTGCAATCCGGCTTGGACCTGCTGGGACTGGAAACTCCGCTTGGTAATGCACAAAAAATCATGGATTCCGTTCAAGGATTGATCGAGCAAACACCATCCCCAAATTCCGTTCGGATACGTTTACAAATTTCCAGGTTGGGTGAAGGTGCATACACGCCCACCAGCCGAAAATCCATCTTAACGGTTGATTTCCAAGACTTGGATGCCTTCCCTTGGCAGCACCCGGCTACATCGAAGGGATTGGAAACGGTCCTGCACCCCACCTTGAGAACTTCATATGGCCCCCTTTCTGCCATCAAAAGCAGTTCATCCCTGCTCTACGTTTTGGCTGCGCAGCATGCACAACAATCCCGGGTTGACGAATGCATCCTACTCTCACAAGACAGTGGTCTCAGTGAGGCCAGCGGTTCCAACCTTTTCCTACGCCATGCTGCGACTTTGATCACTCCAAACCTGAATTCTGGATGTCTGCCTGGTACAATGAGGATGCGGGTGATACAGGCTGCACAAAAAATGGGTATCGACATCCAAGAGCGACACATCAATCCACAAGAACTTCACGCAGCCGAAGAGGTATTCTTGACCAATGCCATCCACGGCATCAGGCCCATTTCTTTCCACTCAGGCATCTCCTACCCTACAAAGGAGCGAATTTTGAGTCAAGCGCTTTTTTCGATGCTCATGACGGCCTATTGAACCCTCAGTGGATTCTGTCAAAGATGCTTATCTTTGTCACATGCCCAAACTGAAACATTTCCAGAACCGTGACGGCGGCATGGTGTATTCCACCAACCCCGATTACATGCGTGAAATGGAGAGTGAAACAAACCCACAACCCGAGTCCGGGAAACAAGATTTGAGAATTCATTTGCTGAGGCTCAAAGGCAACAAGGTGGCAACGGTCGTCCGCGGCCATCAAGGAACTGACCTTGAAATCGAAACCTTAGGAAAAACGCTTAAACAAAAATGTGGAAGCGGCGGATCGGCAAAAGATGGCGAGATCATCATTCAAGGAGACCATCGACAAACCGTCATGTCTGTTCTGACCCAGGCAGGTCATCGGTGTAAACTTGCAGGGGGATGATTCTCAGAGTACCCAAAATTCTCAAATGGGTATTGATTCCCATCACATCCGCATTTCTTGCCATTGCAGGGTTGAATGTTTGGGTTGTGATGGCATCTAGAGGTTACATTTTCGAAAACCTAAGCGATACGCCTGCCCAGCCCGTCGCAATCGTTTTGGGAACCAGCCCCAATCAATTTTTAGCTAACCGAATCAAATCCGCTGCCAGTCTCTACAAAGCCGGGAAGGTCAAGAAAATCATCGTATCAGGCGACAATGGCACCCTCAATTACAATGAGCCCGTCCGAATGCGCAAAGAGTTGGTTTCACTTGGGGTGCCCACCGAGGACATCGTCTTGGACCACGCTGGATTCCGCACTCTGGATTCGGTTTTGCGGGCAAAATTGGTTTTCGGGCAATCCAAAATGATTGTCGTAAGCCAAAAATTCCACGTCCAACGGGCGGTATTCATTGCAAGGGCACACGGTTTGGAAGCGTACGGATATGTGGCGCCAGACCCTGGCAGCCAATCTATGATGTCCAATGTACTTACCCGTGAATACTTTGCCAGAGTGAAGGCATGGCTGGATTGCTACATCCTGAATACCCAACCCAAATTTCCCGGACCGGCCGAACCCATCCAGATTTGAGAGGATTTAACCTCTCTGTTGGTTGAGCTTTTCGTCCAACAAATGGTTGATTTTTTTCAGGTAGTCATTCTCCTTCCTAAGGTGGTCAACTTCGGCCTTCATGGATCCCGAATTTGCGGAATAGACATCAGAGGAGGGCTCACCCATTGAATTAGCCTTTCCCCTCAAATGATCCGTGTAATACCTGAAAAAATCAAAGTTCAGCGCCAACGAAATTTGATGCAGCAAGTCGGTATCAACGGATTTCCTTTTGAAAATGCCATATACGTTTTGTTTGGACGTATCGATTTTGGCACCCAATTCCGTTGGACCCACGCGCAATTCCTTAGCACGAGCCTTGATTAACGAGCCGATGTGTACTTCCATGTCGAAGTCCTCTTTGTTTGAAGTTTCCAATCCTTGATGCAATCGCGTTCAATCACATGGCATGCCCAAGTACCCAATAGGCGCGAAAAATCCGCCTAGGAGGGGACTTACGATGAACCACATGAAGAATAACAATCCTAAAATTTATATCTGCTGGGCATTGCCCTGTTCAAAATCCTCAAATTCGCATTTGACTTCAACAATTTAGAGAATAATCCGAAAAAACACATGGTTCAGTGTAATTTTCAATTCATTTATCCGAAGCAATGAGTGCCCAAATCCCCCTACCACTTACCGAGGCTCGGCATTTTGCTAATGGGCGCCCCAATTACAACGCGAATCACCCCGTAATGAAAAAAATCGGCCCTTAAATTTAAATTAAGGTCAGCCAAATTCCCGGGACTTGGAAACACTGCCCGCTTCTCTTTGTTATTTTTGAAAAATGAACCTTCCGGACACATCGAGCAACCCCGACAATCAGCTTTGGAAAGATTTCAGGAAATCAAAACTCTTGAAACTGTTGATTGCGGTATTGTTGGATGTTATCGGCATGCTTACATACACGGTACCGGTTGCAGGGGAAATTGCCGATTTGGTTTGGGCCCCTATTTCCGGAGTCCTGAACTATGTCATTTTCGGTGGAGTCACGGGAGCTTCGGCGGGCGTTTTCACTTTTTTTGAGGAAATTCTTCCAGGTACCGATTTCATACCCTCCTTCACGGTTACTTGGGCAATGAAATACATCGTGCAGGAGCAAGCCGCCTTCACGGAGTTCAAAAACAAAAAAATAATTTGACCAACCTTAAATCCCCCAAGCTACTTAGGCGGAAGGAATGATTCCTGGGAGTATTTGGCAGCGTCGACCCTCCAACAATGCCTTCGCGTGGTCGACTTGTATTTCTGTCCTG
>Ga0209990_10003077_pt1 | contig 12442 bp, 10 predicted proteins | sample NOAtaG_6_FD_187304 | JGI IMG/M metagenome (GOLD analysis project Ga0209990, IMG submission 187304) | Freshwater lake microbial communities from Lake Erie, under a cyanobacterial bloom - NOAA_Erie_Diel5S_2200h metaG (SPAdes) (version 2) | ecosystem: Environmental > Aquatic > Freshwater > Lake ...
GGGTGCTGTGGGCGCAGCGATGGCCGTACGCTGGACGTATATTGATCCGCACACCGCGTTTAACCCCTTTATCGGATTTCAAACTGTATTGATCGCATTAATTGGCGGAGCGATGACGCTCTGGGGCCCACTGATTGCAGCTATTGTGTTCAGCATTCTCGCTGAAACATTGCGACTACAAGCGCCACAGATCTACATGATGAGTCTGGGACTACTTTTAATTTTATCTGTCTTATATCTACCGGGTGGCCTCGCCTCCTTGAGATGGGAGACGTTCAGGGATTGGTGGCGTGGAACCCGCGCATGGGTAAAGGATCGGCGCTATGAGCTAAGTGGTGACAAGGAAAGAGACAAGCAACGCGCAAGGAGACGCAGAATTGTCTAGAGAACCACTAATTGAGGCGCGCGAGATTTCGATGCGGTTCGGGGGCTTGACTGCTGTGGATCGGGTGAGTGTCAATTTTTACCCGGGGGAGCTGGTCGGAATTATTGGCCCCAACGGCGCTGGAAAGACCACTTTTTTTAATACCATTTCTGGCGTGCTTCGACCGAGTTCAGGCAAGCTCTTGGTTGCGGGCAGGAATCTCACGGGTCAGCGGCCCCATCGATATGCCCAGCGTGGCCTGGCGAGAACATTTCAGACGCCCCGGGTATTTAGTGATCTTCCGGTGATTTCAAATATCGAATTTGGCTTGAAATTTGCTGGCAGACGGAGAAGAAAATATTGGCTCTGGGGCGATGAAACAACGGTGCCATGGGCGCTTCGAGATGCAAGAGGGATCTTGTCGCTGATTGGGCTTTCACAGGTTGCTGAGCTTCCCGCGGCGGCCATTACCCCCTCTCAGCAGCGCCTACTTGAAATTGGTATGGCGCTGGCCACACGACCGAAGATGCTTTTGCTGGACGAGGTTGCCGCTGGTCTTACAGAGGGCGAGCTCGAAGAGATGGCCCGCTTAATTACTCGGCTACGCGATGAATTGGATCTGGTGGTTGTTTGGATTGAACATGCGGTGGGCACGTTACTGCGCTATGTTGATCGTGTAGTCGTATTGCATCAAGGTCAGAAAATCGCGGATGGCACGCCCACTCAGATCATCCGGGACCCCAATGTTATTGAGGCTTATCTCGGCGATGAGGTTTTGGATCTCGGTGAGGAGAATCGCTAAATGATGTGGTATCAGAGATCCGAGTTTGCGCTGGGAAGCACCGCGCGGGCACGATTGAGGGTGAGACGTCTTTGCACTGGTTACTCCGGATTTTTAGTGATTCGTGATCTGAATCTGGATATCGCACCGGGTCTCACCGTTGTTCTTGGCCCAAACGGTGCCGGCAAGACGACATTACTGCGTGCGTTAAGCGGTCAGATCTCCTGGTCAGGTGAGGTATTGCTTGACGGTGATGATTTTCCAGAGAAATCACATGAGGTCGTACGGGCAGGGGTGGCGCTGGTCGCAGAGGGCCGCCAGTTGTTTCCTCAGATGACCGTTCTCGAAAATCTTGAACTGGGGGGTTGGCTCGCTTCAAAGGCCGATCGGGCCGATCGATTGGAGAGGGTTTTTAATGACTTTGAGAAGTTGCGGCAGAGATCTAGCCAACTCGCCGGAACGATGAGCGGAGGGGAGCAGCAGATGGTGGCTGTCGCCCGGGCCATGATGGCGCAGCCTCGACTGCTGATGCTCGACGAACCAAGCCTTGGCCTTGCCCCAAAAATGGTCGATGAACTATTTGTGATCGTTAGACGAATCGCCGACGCCGGCACAACCGTCTTAATGGTTGAGCAGAACGTAAAGAAGGCGCTGGCGATCGCCGATCGAGGCTATGTCATTGAGCGTGGGTCGATTCAGGCAGATGGCCCGGCGGCATTGTTGGCAAGATCGACTGTAATTCGTGAGGCTTACCTCGGAAGTAACAGTACCGAGAAGACAACTACTGCGAAGGATGCAGTACGTCGCAAGCAAAATAATTCCCATCTCTTGCGTATTTAATTACCCCTCTTAAGGAGCGAGCTATGTCTAATCTCTCGATGTTGATTAACGGTTTAAAAGTGACGTCTGAGCATGGCGCGACTTTCGAGCGACGCAATCCACTAGACGGAACGGTCGCAACGCGTGCGCAGGCTGCTACACCGCAGGATGCTGTTATGGCGTGCGAGGCTGCAGCTGAGGCCTTTAAGACCTGGAGTGAGACGGGGCCGAGTGAACGCCGCGCACTATTACTGAAAGCGGCTGAGCGACTCGAGGCGAAGACCCCCGAATTCATTGAGGCGGTTCCCGCAGAAACCGGTGCTACGGGGATGTGGGCAGGATTTAATGTTTTTCTTGCAGCGGGAATGATCCGCGAGGCAGCTGCGTTGACCACGCAGATTGCCGGCGAGGTCATTCCATCGGATGTCCCGGGCAGCCTCGCAATGGCTGTCCGACAGCCGGCGGGAGTGGTTCTGGGGATCGCCCCTTGGAATGCGCCCGTGATTCTCGGCGTGAGGGCGATTGCGACCCCCCTCGCCTGCGGCAATACGGTCATCTTAAAAGGATCGGAGAATTGTCCCCGTACTCACCAACTCATTATTGAGGCATTTCAGGAGGCGGGATTTCCCGCTGGCGTCGTGAACTATGTCACGAATGCGCCAGACGACGCGGGGGCTGTTGTGGAGGCCATGGTCGCGCATCCAGCTGTTCGTCGAATCAACTTCACCGGATCGACACGCGTTGGAAAGATTATTGCCGTCACTTGTGCGCGTCACTTGAAGCCGGCAGTGCTGGAGCTTGGTGGAAAAGCCCCGTTAGTGATACTCGACGATGCCGATATCGAAGATGCTGTAAATGCTGCCGCCTTCGGCTGCTTCGCAAACAGCGGACAGATCTGTATGAGCACCGAGCGTATTATTGTCGATGAGAAGATTGCGGACGCTTTTGTGAAGAAATTCTCGGAAAAGGCGTCCAATCTCCCGCTGGGAGACCCGCGAAAACCGGATCCGGTAGTCTTGGGAAGCGTTATCAGCATGGCTACCGTCGAGCATTGCAATGCGTTAATTGATGACGCTGTCAAAAAGGGGGCAAGCCTTGTCTGTGGAGGTAAGGCCGACTCGACTCTCATGCCGGCCACTATCTTGGATCGGGTGACGCCGCAGATGCGAATTTATTCCGAGGAGACTTTTGGTCCAGTTAAGGCAATCGTTCGGGTGAAGGGAGTCGAGGAGGCTATTGCCTGTGCGAACGATAACGAATATGGACTCTCAGCAGCAGTCTTCGGCGGTGATATTGCTCGCGCTATGAATGTTGCGAAAAAAATCGATTCGGGAATTTGTCACATTAACGGCCCAACGGTGCACGATGAGGCACAGATGCCGTTTGGTGGTGTGAAGGGCAGTGGATTCGGGCGTTTCGGCGGCAAAGCAGGTGTCGCTGAGTTTACAGAGCTGAGATGGATAACGGTGCAGACCGAGCCGCGACACTACCCCTTTTAGATTGATTGCCTGGGAGGCATAGTTTTAGGTGTGGGCGTTGCAAAAAAGTGGGGTCTCGATACTCCGAGACCCTATTTGCCCAGCTTTCGTGATGTTGTCTTCTTATTGCCGTGATCCTTCTGTAAGGCGACGACCGAGCGAGATGGCATAACTTACCGCTCGATCGGTGAGCATAGGATCTGAAGAGCCCTCAATGCCCTTCGGGACACGATTTGGGTCAAAAGTAATGTTCAAGCAATCGCCACCAGCGTCTGGTGACACGGAGGTTATCTTGAGTGTGCCCAGCAATACTTTTTTTCGGCCTGCCGGCAGGGGTACCGTTGCGTTATTGATGACATCACCGGCTTCGGCAACTTCGAGATTTAAGTTAAAGGCGACTTGGCCTGCACGAACCCGCTCGCGAAGGTCATCAAATAGAAAATTAGCACCCTTCGCCTTGGCTTCTTCGTCGGTGAGTCCCTGAACCCCATTCGTGGGTTCGAATACCCATTTCCCCCAGGTTTTATTTCCCCTAGAGTTCGTAAAGCCAAATCCATGCACGCCCCAATACCTCACCGAAGCAAAGCTAGCAGGAACTGGCTGTGAGGCGTAGTACTTTCCTTGCTCCAGGACAATCGGATTCGCATCGACGAAGGCCTTTACTTTTGCGGGATCCGCCACCTTTGTCGCGGGATCAGGTTGTAGAGACTGCAATCTGCCGAATAGCTGCTCAGGTGTTGCAGCACCAAAGATTGGCGCAGATATGTTTCCATGGTGCCAGACCTCGCCGCCTGGCAGGTCGAACTGAAGCGCCATATTGCGTTGAGACTTGGTGTTGTCTGCAGCCCTCGGGTTAGCCCCTCCGATGGAGAACCGTGCAATCACAGGGATTGATTTACCTGAGAAAACCGAAGCAGTCGATAGTGAACGCGCTGCCGCAGTTCCTACAAACTCGGCTTTGGCGCATATACCCTTTGCGCCTGAACGACGATAACCGTCAAATTTTCCATTCGTGGCTTCAAATGCATCGACCATACGTGTTGGATCGATCTGAGAGATCGCGGGTGAAGAAATTGATACCAGAGCACAAACAAACAGCGAGGCTTTTCGAATGGGTTTTATCATATAAGTTCCTTGTGAAGTCTGGTGTTTGTCGGGGAGCAATCTGAACACTAGCATCGTAGTTCAGACTTAAAAAAGCTTTTTTATGGTTAACTGTCCTGAGCAATCATTCGTCCCTTAATTCTGTGACTTTAAAAAATTAAGGGGTGGTGGAGTCACTAATCGATTCTCAGGCCGAATCGATTTAGATAACTCGAACTTGTCACGATCAACTGAGATGCAAGCGAAAATATCGGGAGACGCGTTGGTTCAGGGGCACAGAGCGAATACCCCCCGTATTATCCCTTAGACCGTATTTTCGTGCTCACCATGAATCGATAAACTCGGCATTAAATTTTTTTATCAAGGGAAGATCATGACTCATTTCAAAATCCAGCGTCGTCTCACACTGCGGGCATTCTTTGCTTCGGCACTCTTAACGGTTTCTGCTGTTGCACACGCTGCCGAGGTCTTGCCGCGTGCAAAGCCTGAAGATGTCGGAATGTCGTCATCACGCCTTCAAAAGTTAAAAGTATTTTTCGAGGGCGAGGTTAGAGCAGGCCGGTTACCTGGAGGCGTGATCGCTGTAGCGAGAAATGGAAAGCTGGTGATGTATGAGTCTTTCGGAAAGCATAATCCGACGGGCGCCTCTGCAATGCCTAAGGACGCAGTTTTCCGCATCTATTCGATGACTAAGCCGTTAGTATCGGTTGCTGCGATGCAGTTAGTAGAGGATGGGACTATTCAACTAACCGATCCGGTTTCGAAATGGTTGCCCGAGTTCGCCACTATGAGAGTTAGTGTTGCCACTAAAGGACCGGACGGAAAAGTCACCTACGAACAGGTGCCGGCTCAGCGTCCGATGACGGTTCAGGATTTGCTGCGGCACACCGCAGGGCTGGCCTATGGAGAAATCAATACGAACGAACAGGTGCGTCAAGCTTATCAGGCTGCCGGTGCGTATAAGCCCGGGAAAATCGATTTTGACTCCCGGGACGTTACTCCTGCCGAGCAGGTGACTGCGATTGCAAGAGCCCCCCTCATTCACCAACCCGGAACGGTCTGGGAATACAGCGTTGCCTCAGATATTCTGGGGCGTGTTGTGGAGGCTGCGTCAAAAAAGCGACTTTCAGATTTCATGGATGAGCGCCTTTTCAAGCCGTTGAAAATGGCTGACAGCGGATTTTCGGTGTCTTCGCAAAACATAAAGCGCGTTGCAGAACCTTTTGAGACTGATCCTTGGACTAAGCAGAAGTTTCCGTTGATGGATGTTTCAGCAGTACCGAAAAACGACTCTGGCGGAGCTGGCGCCGTCTCGACGGCTGGGGATTACCTGCGTTTTGCTCAGATGCTGCTGAATGGCGGGAGCCTTGATGGTGCGCGAGTTTTAAGTCCCACAACAGTGCGACTAATGGCCTCCGATCATATTGGAGATCGTAAATCTAGCCCAGCAGCTCCGGGAGGGCTATTGCTTGGTACGCCGGAGGGGTACTCTTTTGGGCTGGGGTTTTTAGTTCGTGACAGACAAGGAATGGCGGGAGTTCATGGGTCTCTCGGCGAATTCATGTGGGCAGGTTACGCCGGAACTTTTTTCTGGGTCGATCCCGCAGACAAACTTGCTGTTGTGCTAATGACTCAGCAGTCCGGTCCATCACGTGTTCATTATCGGAGAGCGATGAAGAATCTGGTAAGTCAAGCGGTGGTCAGGTAATCAGGTTTTAAAAAAAGGTCGCCAAACTTTTGTCATCTAGGGGCTTGGGCCCCAGATGCACAGACTTTTAACTTTTGGTTTTCGATTTTGTTTTGATGCTTAACGAATTGAAGTTTTGTGCAGTGCAAATTGACCCCTTAGCACGATAGCGTCTAACGTAGTTCCGTTCTTAACAAAGGGGGCTACAGTGGGCAATCTAGGCGATGGACAATACCTTGGTAGTTCAGGGCGTCGGAAAATTCTTAGAGCTGGAATGGGCTCTATCGCCGCGGCTGCATCGGGCGGATTGTTCGGAACGCGTGTTGCGACTGCGCAGCCCCTCGGACCTAAGATTCCCGAGGTTGATCGTGTCGCGGTTCGTGTCGTAACCGACTCCTATCACCACGCTTTTGAGCGTCCAACAAAGATTGGTTCGCTAGAAATTCAGCGTTTTGGTTTTACAGTCTCAAAAGATCTACCTAAAAGAGCGCTATTAAACGAGTGGGGACTTGCGTGGCATATTGAGTCACAGCAGGGCAGCGATACCAAGCAGGTGCTCTTTGATTTTGCCTGGACCTCAGAAACACTGCTAAACAATATGGCTTTGCTTGGTATTGATCCTGCAAAACTTGATGCCATTGCGCTCAGCCACGGACACTACGATCATTTCGGGGGTATGGTCGGATTCCTCGAGGCCACAAAAGGAAAGCTGAAAAAAGATTTACCGTTTTATCTGGGAAGCGAAGAGTGCTTTTGTACTCGGGAGCTCAACATTCCAGGTAACCCCGGGAATTTTGGCGCTCTGGATCGAGAGGCCATTAGAAAGGCTGGCCTCATCGTGACGTTCGCAGAGCGTCCATCAATTCTGGCATCTCATGGATTTACGACAGGTTTTATTCCGACAGAGGGATTTGAGCGAGTTTTATCGCCTACCACAATGTCTGCCGGCATTCGGGGTGGATTTGGATGTGCTCCAGAAAAGCTGAACCCGTCAAAAAAGACCGCCGTTAGCGTTCCCGACGATTTTGAGCACGAGCAGGCAACCGTCTATAACGTGCGAGGAAAAGGTCTAGTCATTATGACTTCCTGTGGACATCGGGGCATCGTGAATTCAGTTCGATCTGCGATAAAAGTCTCAGGAATAAATAAAGTGCATGCGGTAATGGGCGGTTTTCATCTGGCGCCGCACACTCCTGAGTATTTAAAGCAGACTATCGAGGGCTTAAAACAGTTTAATCCTGATTTTCTGATCCCAATGCACTGCAGTGGTGAAAACTTCATTACGCTGGCAGCCGCAGAATTTGGGTCGAAGTTTATTCGCTCTTCAACTGGATCAAGATTCATTTTTAATGCATAGATCGATGGAAAAGTAGCATAGTGATTTCTATGCTACTTTATTTCATACTTTGGTTTTAAGTAGGCGCTTAAGATATTGCTTTTATTCACGCACTTTTGGTGGACGCGACAGGGTTTGAACCTGTGACCCCCGCCGTGTGAAGGCGGTGCTCTACCACTGAGCTACGCGTCCGATACGTGTTCAAAAACCGTTGAATACAACAGCGCGATCATAGTCCGAGGTGACAGATCTGGCAAAGGATCGGGCCGGCCTAATGCAGCGCAAAATCGCGAAATCCCCAACTTTCACCAAAAACCCGACACTGCCGCATCAGGGCCTGGTCAGGCAGTGTCGTGTAACCCGACACTTCGTAAGCAGGGCCTGGGTTGGGCGAGGGGCTTGTCGGTACCCCGATGAGTCGGCGGGAGGGGCTAATATTAAGTCCAGTCACACTAAACAACTTATAGAAAATCATGATCACGGGAATCTACGCAGGGCTTTGCGGTTTGATGTTTCTCTTTCTTGCTTGGCCAATTACTGTCCAGAGAAAGCAAAAAAAGATTGGGCTTGGCGACGGAGGGGATATTGAGCTTCAGCGCGCGATCCGGGTCCATGCCAACTTTGTTGAATATGTTCCACTTGCTTTGGTGATGCTGCTCGTGGTTGAGCAGCAAGGGGTTTCAAATGCCGTCGTACATGGATTCGGCCTAGCTTTGATTTTGTCACGGGCACTTCATGCATTCGGCTTGAGTCGCTCGGGCGGATACTCGTTCGGGAGATTTTACGGAACGCTAGGGACTTGGCTTGTGATAACTGGGCTTGCGATTCTTTCGATCTGGGCGGGTTTGTTTTAGATCACTGGACTGCCCCAAGCTTTATGGGCAAGAGTCGATATTGCTGCAGTGCAGAAATGATCAACCTGTAATGGTCAGGTTGACCTACAGCCTCCCTTGAAATAATCTCCGCGCGAGGGAGAAGTCAATTGGACCAGATTCGCGACTTAGGTTTTTGGCGGCAGTATGGCGCGCGCTTGCGGCGCCTGCGTGAGCGTCAGCACTTAAGCCTTCGGCAGTGCGCCCGCCTCATGGGCGCCTCAGCGGAGGATCTACTAAATGTTGAAGTCGGAAATATTTTCGCTTTTATTCACAGCGGAAAAGTAGACGCAAATCTTTTTGAATCTTACGAACGGTACTTGCTTCGTAGTCAGGTTCAAGAAGCTGAAGTAAATGGTCCCAGGTTCGGTCTCACTTATAAGATTGATCGACTCGCTCACGATGCAACACCACCTTTGTTCTTAAAAGCCGGTTAAACATCTGCGAGTCCGCTTAACGATCAGGTCCTACGCGAGCCGGAAAAAATAGCAGTGTCAGGGCCTGCCTACGCACCAAACATCAGGACCAAATAAAAGTAGCACAGTTTTTTCTATGCTACTTTTTCTTTAGTGTGCGACTGAAAGTCATCAGTTAAAACGTTGATTTTTAAACAGAAGTAGCAGTGCTGTTTTGTGCTGTACTGCTTCATTGAAAGTCGTGTGAAGGCGGTGCTCTACCACTGAGCTACGCGTCCGTATCTGACTTATTGTTGTGCCCACCATTTTAACATTTGGAACTACGGCTGGGATCTCCCGAAATGCTCGGCTCCCAAGCGCTGCGCCGGGGTTCGATCTAGGCTTTTAAAGAGTCCCGAATGCCTTTCGAGATCGCGGTCTCCCCAGCAGCAAATTGCTCGTGATGCTCCTCGACTTTATCTAGGTCGTAGCGGTAATTCACCATCATCCCGAAGGATTGTTTTAGCCCCTTGCTGGAGTGGTCTGCGCCGAGGTTCACCCGCTCCAGTATGGCGCCGTTGTTGAGGTGAAATTTAGCAACCGGATCACTACGAACGCTCTCATCCGGGGCGGTCTGCGCGAGGTAGGCTGCACACAGGCGCACGAGGCGGGCCTGATGTGCTGTTGATAGCACCGCGTTTGATTTGGATAGGCTCTGCAGTTCGGGCTGCAACTCATTGAGGTCTGCTTCGAGCTGATTGAGCTCTTTCGCGGTGTAGCGGCCAGATTTCCATTTCGGGCCTTTGAGTAAAAATTCAGCCAACGATGGAATAGGCGATAGGGTGCAAAAGGTCTTAAGACTTGGAAACTCTGATTTCAGATCTTCGGCGACTCGCTTAATCAGAAAGTTACCGAGATGGATTCCTTTAAGTCCGGGCTGGCAATTTGAAATCGAATAAAAGGCGGCCACTTTATAGTGTTTCGTATCCACATTGGGCGGTTTGCTGCGATCCAGTAGCGGTGCCACGGCGCTTGGTATGTCGTTTAAGAGGGCAACCTCAACAAAGATCAGCGGCTCATTGGGCAGCGCAGGATGAAAATACGCATAAAGTCTGCGATCAGGCTCAAGCCGGCGCCTCAGATCGCCCCAGCCATCGATTTCGTGGACGGCTTCATGTTGGATGACTTTTTCCAGCAGGTGAGCTGGCGTCATCCAGTCAAGCCGTTTGAGTTCCAAAAATCCAGGGTTAAACCAGGAAGACAGCAGGTGCTCAAAATCGGCATCGACTGCCGCGAGCAATGGGGCTGAGCGTAGGCTTTTCAGGATCTCCTCACGCATCTGAACAATCACCGCGGTACCCGAGGCGACCCGATTAAGCCGCCGTAAGAGTTCCTGTCGTGGCGGTTCGACTGCCCGCACCAGTTCAATCAGGCTCTCGGGGGATCGTTTTTCCTTATGGGCATCAAGCGCCCGGGTCATGCTTTCGATACTGGGCTCGTATCGTGTCGCCAGTAGGTTATAGAACTCGCTTCGCGAGCTGGCATCAAGCTTTTGATAGCGGCTTAGCGCGCGGGCAGCAATCCCAACACTGACTGATTGGCCCGGCTCCTTGATGAGCTCATCGCAATCCGCAATAAGCCGCTTGAGCTCAGTTTTTTGATTGGCGACTTCGCGGGCGGCTTTTAAGCGCTCGAACATAGTGGATCGAGTTTAGTCTAAATTCTAGAGGTAAGTATTGCGGCGCCAATCGCCTAGAGCGGCTCCACCAGACTCGGATCGGGCCGGGTCAGCCACTCGTTAAATTCATCGGCAAGTCGTTGGCTTTCGCTAATCGCGATTGTCCAGTTCCGGATACGCGCTTTTAGATCGTTGCTGTAGGTGACAAAGTCGGTCCGATCGGGCAGCTTTTGGTTGGGCAGGCACGCCACCCAAGCTGGATCTGGCGCAAGCACAATCGTGTTATCCAGAAATGCGGTCGGCCGGTGCCGGGCTTTGAGTTGTTTATCCAGCCAGCCTGGAACGACGGCCCGCTGAAAATGCGGGTATAGCACGAGACCCTGGTAATTCAGGTGCAGGTGATAGTCGGTAATCCCACCATCCCAGTAAGCGCCGGCCGGCGCGCCGGCAATCGCGGGAACTGCTTTGAGCGCAAACGGGATGCTGCAACTTGCCTGAACTGCCTGCAGGAAATTCTCTTCGGTCAGGCGGAGCTCGCGAGTGGCAAAGTCATCAATTTCAAAAGGCCTTCCACCGAGTCCGGCCGCCCCGGGCGAGGAAAACACTGTGCGCTCAAGCCAGATGCCCATGGTGCGCCGACTGATGGCGTTGCTTAAGTAGGCCATCGCGTAGCCAAGGGGTGTGAGAAATCCATGCTCTTTACTTAAGAGGTGCTTACCTCGAGAACAGAGCACATGCAGTCGATAGCGGGGATGGTGCAGAACTTGAGAGATGTTGCCCAAATAGAATGACTCGAGATTGGCTTGAAAACTTTCGCTGACTTGCTGCGCAGTGGGGCGCCTCTGCCCGGGTGCGAGCGGGTAGTCTTGATGCACATAGTCCCGCTCAAGACGAATAAATCCATCAATTGGCGATGCAAGGCATGCAGTGGCCATTCGCCAGGCGCCGATGGATGCTCCGACAAGATGAATGGGCTGGCTGCTTTTTGGCAGCCAGCTGCCAAAAAGCAGCCGATCAATCGGTCCCAGAATCAGGCCCTTCGGCCCGCCGGCAGCCCCGGGGATGACATGAATATGCTCCGGCAGAAGGCCATGCTCTCGAATATGCGCTCGGGCTTTTGGTCCGGCATAGATGCGGAGCGCCTGTCGGGTCGATTGGATCATTCGGTGAGGGTTTTGAGACAATTCGGTAGTCAGCACAATATTTTATGGTGATTAAAGCGTATGACCCGTTTTCGGCGAGAGGTGATATTCGGCATCGCCATCCCATTTATTTACCTGGTTTTTGAGCTTGGCTTTACCCATCAGCTCGTCAGCGTTTTATCGGGTACGGCAAGCGATGAGATTTTAAAAGGCCTCGAATTTTGGGGCCGGGTGATTTCGGGAGTCGGCCTTGGGCTGGTTTTTTTCCGGCTCAAAGTGTTCTTACGCTTTAGCCAGTTTCTCAGGCTTTGCGCTTTTGTGGTCCTCGGTATTGCTTTGATGTGGAATGCGCAGCGCGAACTCACGGATTATCTGGTCCGCACAGCCAAGTCAGAAGATAAGCAGGCCGCAGTGGCGCTGTCGTTGGTTACAAAATATGCAGGCGAAGGCCGGCTGCGACTGACAAGCGGTGAGCCGGTCATCTGGGGGCCGCTTGACCGTGCCGAGAAAGACATTGTGATGGCCTTATTTCCAGCCGCCGCCTTGCACACCACGAATCGGGAGGCCCAGCTGACCCAATGGGTCCTGGAGCATGGTGGCGATAGCGCAGGGCTCACCGTAACGACTGATCTGGAATACAACGCCTATAAGAATCTCATCATCCCGCCGATCGTGGTCGGCATATCACTGTTTTTTGCGCTGGTGAACCTGTCTTTTCTGGTGGGCACGTTGGGCAACTTAATTCGACCGCGAACACGGCGACCGGTAATGTTTGCGACGTTACTG
>Ga0209990_10003078_pt1 | contig 12441 bp, 10 predicted proteins | sample NOAtaG_6_FD_187304 | JGI IMG/M metagenome (GOLD analysis project Ga0209990, IMG submission 187304) | Freshwater lake microbial communities from Lake Erie, under a cyanobacterial bloom - NOAA_Erie_Diel5S_2200h metaG (SPAdes) (version 2) | ecosystem: Environmental > Aquatic > Freshwater > Lake ...
CGGTTTTCATATCCTTTTTTCGGGCGCAACACGTATTGATAGATTTCACCGAGGCCGGTGGTGACGGGTGCCAGCGAAGGATTTCCAATACCGGCCGGTATTGATTCTTTTGCAGTCACCAGCCGCTCGTTCACCTGCTGCCGGGCCCAGTACACATCCACGTGTTCCTGGAAAACGAGCGTGACCAGCGAAAGCCCGGAGCGCGAGAAACTGCGCATGTGGTCCAGCCCCGGTATGGTGGCCATCGTTTGTTCCACCGGAAACGTGACGAGCCGTTCGATGTCAAGAGCCGATTGGGAGCCGGCCACGGTAATAATTTGCACCTGGTTATCGGTGATGTCGGGCACGGCATCAATCGGCAGGCGGGTGAAGGAATACACACCCCAGACAATGAGCGCCAGCACGAGCAGCCCCACTACCAGCTTGTGACGTATAGAATAGAGAATGATCTGATTAATCATAAAAGCAAAGTCGTAGAATGAAAGAAAAAGCAGCCGGGCACAGTGTGCCGACCGAGTAAAAAAGAACTACGGCTTAAGCACGGGGCGGCTGCCAGATGTCAGCCCGGTAGAAATTGAGTGGCAGGTTTTGATCGAAATGCTGGTAGCCACCGGTGGTGGCCACGGGAGGATTTTGCGGTAACGGAAACGAAGGGAGCACGGCCATCACTACCGAAGCCAGGCAGGAATCGTGTTGCTTGAAGGGCAATTCCATATCCCGGTCGTCATGGGCTTCTGTTTCGAAATAATGGAGGGCAATGAACTGGCTGAAGGATGTTGAAAGGCCGTTACTGTTGTGTTCAAAATAGTGGGAAATCAAGATCGGCAGTCGCCATAACTCATGCAGTTCGGTGCCCGACAACAGATGCAGGCAGAGCAGGACAAGGGCGACTTGCTTTTTCACGGTATAAAGCTACAGGATAACTCTCAGAAAAGAAAAGCAATCGATCGCGCAAAACAATAGGGTTTAAATGGGTGTTGGTTGATATCAATCACGTTGTTTAGTTTTGCAGCCGAAAATGAGCCGCCTATTTTCACTTCTTCGACTTGTCAGCCGCCCGTTTTGTCTGGTGATGGCGGTGTATTTGTTCAACTTCAGTATCGACTCACGCGATGCCCAACCCGACTTTGTAGCAGAAGACCTGGCTTTTAACGATATTGAAAGCTTCTACGAATTTGCGCTGGAAGCCCTTGCCGGGATTGACAACGCGGTGGAAGAACATGAAGAACACGACCAGGAGGAAGGCGGGGCGTTGGACTTTAAAAAGTGTTACCTGGAACCGGCTACCGCATTAGTCATCAAACCGCAGGGCGATCCCCTTGATCAGCGATTTGCCGATTTCGTGACCACCAAAGCCCCGCGTGTACTGGTGGAAATAGACGGGCCCCCACCACGAGGCTGACCCGCTCTTGCCGCATGCCCTGCGCATGCGCATTCTTTTCTTTTCTATAATCAAACTGCTTATCTCATTTATGACAGTGAATTTTTCACGTGTCAGCAGCCATGGTATCATGGCGCTGACGTTGCTTTTATTCGGGCAACGCTGCACGCCCCGCCAGGAAAGCACAGCAAGTCCCGAAACCTTTCAGGTGATTCGACCCCTGATCAAAGACACGGTGTACCTGCGCGAGTACGTGGCCGACATCCAATCCGTGCAGAATACGGAGATACGCGCCAAGGCGGGCGGCTATCTGGAAACTATTCACGTAGATGAAGGTGAGTTTGTAGCTGCCGGTCAGCCGCTATTCACCATCAGCCGCAAGCAATATGAACAGGAAGTGCTGCAAGCCGAGGCAGCCGTGGCCAGCGCTGTGGCCGAAACCAAAGCGGCCGAAGTAGAATTAAAAAACACCCGCGCACTGGTGGAGAAAAACATTGTATCGCAGAGCGAACTGGAGCTGGCGCAGGCGAAAGTGGAGGCGCTGAAAGCCCGCACGGCAGAAGCCCGCGCCCACGAAGCTAACGCACGGCTGGAACTTTCGTTCGCCCAAATTCGCGCCCCGTTTGCGGGCTACATCAACCGCATTCCGAATAAAGCCGGTAGCCTCATTACTGAGGGTTCGCTGCTCACCACGATCTCCAACAACAACCAGATGTTGGCGTATTTCAATGTCTCTGAGCGCGAATACCTGGATTATTTATCCACCTCCAGCGAAGGCAAGCCGAAGGAAGTGCAATTGCTGCTGGCCAACGGTCAGGTTTATCCCTTTACGGGGCAGGTGGAAACGGCCGAAAGCGAATTTGACAGCAGTACCGGTAACATTGCTTTTCGGGCCAGGTTTCCTAACCCAACCCAGCTGTTAAAGCATGGTGGAAGTGGAAAAATCATATTTTCAAAAACACTCAAGAGTGCGATGCTCGTACCACAAAAGTCAACTTTTGAGGTGCAGGAAAATATTTATGTTTTCGTTGTCACGGAAGGGAATAAAGTTCAGCAACGAAAAATTGTCCCCTCGTTCAGATTGCCACAAGTATACGTCATCAGTTCTGGACTTAGTCCAAACGACCAATTTGTTTACGAAGGCATACAAAAACTGAAAGAGGGTGATCCCATTATCCCGCAGGTTATTTCATTTTCTACACGCATGAACACCCAAAAGTAAAAGAAAATGATAGCGCAGATTATTCATCGCCCCATACTTGCGGTTGTTATATCGCTGATTATTCTATTTCTGGGCATTTTGTCGTTGATGCAATTGCCCATGTCACTTTTCCCGAGTATCGCTCCCCCGGAGGTAAACGTAACAGTTGAATACACCGGAGCCAATGCGGAAACGGTAACCAAAGCAGCCATAGTTCCGCTGGAGCGTGCCATAAATGGTGTGCCCGGCATGAAGTACATGAGTAGCGATGCCGGAAATGATGGTGTGGGTGTAGTTCAGATTTTGTTTGAAACCGGAACTGATCCTGATGCGGCTGGGGTAAACGTGCAAAATCGCGTGAGTGCAGTTATGGGAGAATTGCCGCCCGAAGTTGTTAAGAATGGGGTAAAGATAGCGAAGGAGGAAAACGCCATGTTGATGTATCTAAATGTATACAGTTCCGATACATCACTGGATGAAAAGTTCGTCTACAACTTTACCGAGATGAATATCATCCCTCAGTTGCGAAGAATAAAAGGCGTTGGTTACTGCAATATGTTAGGCGCTAAGCAATATGCCATGCGTATTTGGCTGAAGCCCGACAAAATGTTAGCCTATGCCATTTCAACCGATGATGTATTGAATGCACTGGAAGAACAAAACATCGAAGCAGCCCCAGGAAAAATCGGTGAAAGCAGCGATAAAAAGGCACAGGCGCTGCAATACACTATCAAATACACCGGTAAGTTTAATACCGAAGAGGAGTATGAAAATATTCCACTGAAATCGACAGAAGATGGGCGAATTCTTCGAGTCCGGGACGTGGCCGATGTAGAGTTTGGAACTACGTATTTTGATGTAGAATCAAAATTCAATGGTAGTTCGGGCGCGGCAATTATGATTAAACAGCTACCAGGTTCAAATGCGAGAGCCGTTATTTATGATGTAAAATCCCGACTTGCAGAACTTAAAGAAACCATGTTCCTCAAAGGAATGGACTACGAAGTGAGTTATGATATTTCTCGCTTTATGGATGCTTCGGTACGCGAAGTAGTTAAAACATTTATCGAAGCTTTGATCCTGGTAACATTTGTGGTGTATATTTTTTTGCAAGATGGGCGCTCTACATTGATTCCTGCACTAGCCGTACCCGTTTCTCTAGTTGGTACGTTTTTCTTTATGCAATTTCTTGGATTCTCCCTCAACCTCATTACGCTTTTTGCTTTGGTGTTAGCCATTGGTATTGTGGTGGATAACGCTATTGTAGTAGTAGAAGCCGTGCATGCCAAGATGGAGCGTTCAAAAATTTCACCGCTAGAAGCGACTGAAGAGGCGATGAAAGAAATCACGGGAGCCATTGTTGCCATTACGTTGGTGATGTCGGCTGTGTTTGTTCCCGTAGCTTTTATGGGCGGGCCTTCCGGGATTTTTTACCGCCAGTTCTCGCTTACCATGGCCATCGCCATTGTGTTGTCGGGCGTGGTTGCCTTGACCCTAACGCCAGCGTTATGCGCGTTGCTTCTAAAAAATCATTATGGGGAGGAGAAGAAGACTGGCTTTTCAAAATTTTTTAACCGTTTCAATAGTTGGTACGAACGGGGAGAGAGTAGATACCAAAATCTGCTTTCGAAAATTGTGAGCCGTAGATTGGTAACATTTGGTGTCCTGTTTGCATTTTGTGCAGCGACTGGAATTTTAGCAAAGGTTTTGCCTACGGGCTTTATTCCCAATGAAGATCAGGGAACATTTTATGCCAGTGTCACAACACCTTCAGGCGCTACGCTTGAGCGTACCAAGGAAGTGGTGAATGCCATTCAGCGGGAGGCACAGAATCTCGAAGGCGTTGAAAGTGTTTCGACACTTGCCGGTACCAATATTCTTTCTGACGGAACTGGTGCTACGTATGGCACTGCGCTCATCAACCTAGAGCCGTGGCAAGACCGCGAGGTTTCTGTTGAAGATGTGATTGCTGCCTTGGAGGAAAAGACCTCTTATCTCAAAGATGCGCAGATTGAATTTTTTCCACCACCGGCTGTTCCCGGCTATGGAAATGCCAGCGGTTTTGAATTGCGGTTGCTGGACAAGACAGGAAGTGGTGATTTTAAGAAAATGGAAGAAGTGGTGAGACAGTTCATTTCGGACTTGAAAGCTCAACCTGAAATTGCCAGTGCCTTCACCATTTTTGATGCAAGTTTTCCACAGTACACCTTGCATATCGATATCGACAAAGCAGCCCAGAAAGGCGTTACGATTAACAATGCTATGGGATCGCTACAAACGCTTTTAGGAAGTGAGTACGCGACCAATTTTATCCGCTTCGGACAGATGTATAAAGTGATGGTGCAGGCTTCGCCCGAGTACAGGGCAAAGCCCGAAGATCTATTGAATCTGTACGCCAAGAACGACAAAGGCGAAATGGTTTCCCTTTCCGCTTTTGTAACGATGGAAAAGACCTATGGAGTTGATCAACTTACCCGCTACAATATGTTTCCGTCAGCCGAATTGAATGGAGAAGGGAAACCGGGTGTAAGCAGCGGAACCGTGCTGAATGTAGTGCAGCAAACAGCCAAAGAAAAACTGCCACGAGGTTACGATATCGATTGGGCCGGGATTTCGCGCGATGAAGCTACTGCCGGGAACGAAGGCATTATCATTTTTCTGGTTTGCCTTTTGTTTATCTATTTGATTTTGGCCGGCCAGTATGAAAGTTTTTTGCTGCCTTTGCCTGTAATCCTCTCTTTGCCCACCGGTATTTTCGGTGCGTTTTTCTTACTGAGTGTATTGGGTTTGGAGAACAATATCTATGCACAAATCGCGATGCTGATGCTCATTGGCATACTTGGAAAAAATGCCATTTTGATTGTTGAGTTTGCTGCGCAAAAACACAGCCAGGGAATAGGTGTGGTGGAGGCCGCCCTGGAGGGCTCCAAAATTCGTTTGCGCCCTATTCTGATGACATCTTTCGCATTTATTGGTGGGCTGTTGCCTCTCATGATGGCGACCGGTGCCGGATCTATCGGCAATCGAACGATCGGTACGGCTGCGGCCGGGGGAATGTTATTCGGAACGGTCTTCGGAGTAATTATTATTCCCGGATTATACGTTGTTTTTGCATCCTTGACTGACCGGATGAACAGATCCAGCCGCCTGCCTGAAACACCTTATACGGAAACGATCTGATAAAAATGAAACGCATTATCTTTTTCATCATCACGCTGTCGCTGGCCACTGGCTGCCGGGTTACACGCGATACAACCGCAGAAGAATCGCTGCCGTTACCGGATCGGTTCTCGCCCGCGTTGGCCGACACCACCAACCTCGCAAGCCTGCCGTGGCGCGCGCTGGTGACCGACTCATTGTTGATGGCTTTACTGGATGAAGCCCTCACGAACAACTTTGATGTGCGTATGGCAGCCCAACGCATCGAACAAGCGCGGGCGGGTGTGCTCGCAGCCCGGGGCCAACTGTTGCCGAACGTAACGGGCGGAGGCACGGCCGGCATCCGCAGGTTTGGGTTATACACGATGGACGGTGCGGGCAACGCCAGCACGGACATCCGTCCCGGAGAAGTGGTGCCCACCAACTTGCCGGATTATTTCGTTGGCCTGCAAAGCAGTTGGGAGGTGGATATCTCCGGCAAACTGCGTAATCAAAAGCGGGCGGCAGTGGCACGGGTGCTGGCGTCTACCGAGGCGCGGCAGTTTGTGATCACCAACCTCGTGGCGGAAGTGGCCGCTGCGTATTATGAGCTGTTGGCATTTGATCTCGAACTGGAGATTATCACGGCTACGGTAAAACTTCAGGAAGATGCGTTGCGTGTGGTTACCATTCAAAAAGAAAATGCGGTAGCCAACGAACTTGCCGTTAACCAATTTGAAGCGCAACTTCTCAACACGCGTGCGCTGGAGATTCAAACCCGCCAGTTCATCATTGAGAACGAAAGCCGGATTAACTTTTTATTGGGCCGGTTTCCGCAGCCCATCCCGCGGAGCACGGCCACACTCGAACAAGACCCACGCCCGACATTTGCTGCCGGCACACCCGTGCAGTTGCTGAGAAACCGCCCCGATCTCCGTTCGGCTGAACTGGAGTTACTTGCCGCCAAGGCCGATGTGCGGGCTGCGCGCGCAGCTTTCTATCCGCAACTGAATGTTTTGGCTGGTGTTGGTTTTCAATCCTACCGCACCGATTTGTTGTTTCAAACACCGGAGTCGTTTGCTTTCAATTTGCTGGGCGGGCTTTGGGCACCGCTGTTAAATCGAAACGCCATTAAGGCCCGGTTCAAGGGTGCGAGTGCGTATCAGCTGGAGGCTTTACTGAATTATCAGCGGAGCATCGTGGGGGCGTACACCGAAGTGTTTAACGAATTGAACCGCTATGAAAACTTAAATCGGATGTACACCCAAAAACGGCAGGAAGCCGAAGTATTGACCCGCGCAATTGCTACCGCCAACGAACTGTATCGCACCGGGCGGGCCAACTACCTGGAAGTACTGCTCACGCAGCAAAACGCACTGGATGCCCGGGTGGATTTAGTGGAGGCACGCAAAAAACAACACCAAAGCCTGATTCAGGTGTACCGGGCGCTGGGTGGCGGGTGGCGGTAAGTTGGCAGTAATAGCAACCAAAAAGACACCTGCGAAATGGCAATTTTAAAACACTACAGCTGTTTCGACTAGTTTGAAATGAGAAGATATGAGGAAATTGATTTTTATGCTTTGCCCTGTTAGTATTCAATGAAAATGGTACAGTCAGAGCAACTCAAACCAGTGAAATAGTAAATGGAACTTGCTTGGTTTTTCGTAACGATAACAGAACTGAATTACGAATGACATTTCCAACCAATAGTCTTCTTTTTGAACTTTTCAGACGACTGGTACTTCGTTTCTCAAAATGCTACCACAATTCGCTTTGAAGACGATGGCGACATAGTACAATTTCAAAAACAGTAATCACTTAAAGCAACAATAAAAATGAATAAGAAAGGCATCTCAGCATTTGTTTTCACTTGCTTGACCATGTTTCAAGTAAGCCTGTTTGCACAAGACAATAACGAAGCAGAAACACTTTTTGGAAGCGGAAACCCAATGAGCACAAAAAACTTAGGCTTTTTTATTGCCCCCTCATTCTCCATCGGCTTGCCCATATTCCCCGCACCGGTGAGAAAATTCAGTGGAAGGGACTACAGTTGGAAGTGCTGGATATGGATGGCGTGAAGATTGACAAAGTGATGGTAAGGCCGATCGGGTAGAATTCGTCACCTTTGTAATTGCAACAATGTTGCAATTAATGAATACAGGTCCTACATTTGACCTCATTAATCAAACAACGGATGCTGGAAGCGGTCAATCTCTCGAAGTCGTATAATGGAGTTTCCGCCCTTAAGGGTGTCAGCTTCAAGGTGAACAAAGGCGATATCTTTTGCCTTCTTGGCGCCAATGGTGCGGGCAAAACCACAACGATCAACTTGTTTCTCAATTTCATATCACCAACCTCCGGACAGGCCTTGATCAACCAGGTGGATACGGCTCAGCAACCGTTGGCCACCAAAAAAATGCTGGCGTACATTCCTGAAAACCTCATGCTGTACCCCAACCTCACCGGGGTTGAGAATCTTCACTATTTCTCTGCACTGGCTGGGCGAAAATATCCATCAGCCGAGTTGACGAACTACTTGAACGAAGCAGGGCTGCAGGAGGTGGCCCACCACCAGCGCGTGTCCACCTACTCCAAGGGTATGCGCCAAAAGGTAGGTGTAGCCATTGCGTTGGCAAAAAAGGCAGATGTTCTTTTGCTGGACGAACCGACCTCCGGTCTTGACCCAAAAGCCAGCAATGAGTTTGCTGCGCTGCTGAAGAAACTCAGTGAGTTGGGCGTTGCCACCCTTATGGCCACGCACGATTTATTTCGCGCCATCGAAACCGGTACCCACATTGGCATTATGAAGGAGGGCAACCTGGTGGAGTCTATGACCACCGACCAGATCAATCACCAGGACCTGGAGCGGTTGTATTTGAAACACATGAATTGACATTGCCTATGATCAGGGAAATCGTTCGAAAGGAATTGCTGGAAATTTTTCGTGAAGGAAGATTCAGGGTGGCCTTGCTTACGGTGGCGATTCTGGTGGTGACGGCCATCGGGGTCGGTCGTCAGTATTACCGGCAGGTAAACGAACAACACGAAGCAGCCCGCAGAAATGCGCGAAGTGAATGGGTCAGTCAGGGTTCGAAGAATCCGCATTCGGCTGCGCACTATGGCACCTATGCCTTTAAGCCGAAATACCCGATGTCGTTGCTCGATAATGGGGTAGACAAGTATTCGGGTGTGAGCATCTATCTGGAAGCCCATAAACGGAACGATGCCCAGTACATGGCTGCGCAGGATCAAACGGCCCTATCGCGCTTTGGCGATCTGTCGCCAGATTTCATTTTGATGTTCATGGTGCCGCTGTTTATCATTCTGATTGCGTTCAACTCGGTAAGTCGCGAACGCGAGAGCGGTACCTTGCGGGTGATGATGAGCCAGGGAATATCTCCCTGGAAACTGGCTTCAGGCAAATGGCTGGCCGTGTTTACACCGGTAGCGGTGCTCACAGGGCTGGTGTTTTTGGTCGGTGGTGTTCTGCTGGCAAACCTCGAAGACTTTGGGCTCTTTAGTTGGTGGCCGCTGATCCTGCTGGCGTTAGTCTATCTCCTGTATTATGGCGTATTTATCAATGTATCCATTTTAGTATCGGCATCGGTGCGCAAATCAAGCCTCGCTTTTGTTTTGCTTTTGGGTATATGGATTCTCTCGTGCCTCGGCATGCCTAAGGCGACATCGGTGGTGGCGGATGCACTCTATCCGTATCCGACTCAACTTGAATTTGAGGAACAAATAGCGGAAGACAAAACGAATGGGCTGAACGGTCATGATCCCTGGAATGCCGAGTCGAAAAAGTTGGAAGCCGAAACACTGCAGAAGTATGGTGTCGACAGCGTGAAGAAGTTGCCTTTCAATTGGGACGGTTACCTGATGCAGAAAGGAGAGGAGCATGAGGCCGAAATCTACTTCAAGCATTATCAGGTTTTGAAAGAAATTTATCAGAAGCAATCGAAGGTGTACCGCACGTCTGCTGCGCTTTCTCCTTTTTTGCCGGCCCGGTTTCTATCCATGGCCCTGTGCCGCACCGACTACCACGCACATTGGCACTTTGCCGATGAAGCTGAAAAGTACCGGCTTATGCTGGTGGGCAGGCTGAATGGCGATATGGTAGATAACTCGCGCACCGGCCAGTGGGACTACAGGGCCGATGAAAAGTTGTGGCGTGCCGTGCCGGATTTTGCCTATGAGCCCGTTCGGTACCAATCGATAGTAGAGGCGAATGCAGGCCATTTTTTGGTTTTGCTGGCGTGGTGGGTTTTGTCCGGAGTGGGCATGCTCGTTGCCGTTCGTCAAATGAAAGTCTTTTAATTCCCCCGTATGTTTCGCTTACACGTCAAGTACGAATGGGTCTCGGTCTGGCGCGACCGGTGGGTGGTCGTGCTCTCGCTGATCTTTTTTGGTTTACTGTTTTTTGCCATTCGCAATGGCCAGGAGAAAGTTTTGGAACGGCAGGCGTCAATCGCAAAGGCCCGTGGAGAGTTGCGGCAAGCCGAGTCGAAGCGAAGAGGAGAAATTGATTCGGTGGCACGGGGCCTTAGGCAATATGGCGAGGCCAGGCGTAATCCGCGCCTACTCAGCACGTACGGTCAGCGCATGGGTAAAGTGGTGGCCATGGATGCCCAGCCGTTGGCGTTTGTGGCAACCGGGCAGAGCGATTTGTTTACCCATTTTGCCAAACCGAAACTGTACGGAGAAGTCTATTCTCTTGGTTTTTCAGAACTGGCCAATCCGGTGCAATTGCTTTTCGGCTCATTTGATCTGGCATTTGTCTGCGTGTACCTGTTGCCGTTGTTGGTGCTGGCATTCAGCTATAATCTGCTGTCATCCGATAAGGAGTCGGGTTCTTTACGGCTTACCTTATCGCAGCCAGTTTCGTTGTTCAGTTGGCTTGTGGCCAAACTGGCGCTTCGCTATGCTGTTGTAGTCGGGCTCATCGCGGCCACACTACTCATCGTTCTGGCCTGGCACGGTATTGCCATGTCTACCGGGTTATTTTGGCTGCTGTTGTTGATCTGCGTTTATGTCTTGTTTTGGTTTGCCGTTTCCTTCCTGGTCAGTCTTTTTGGATGGTCTTCGGGGCAAAATGCGATTGTGCTGGTTTCCGTCTGGGTGGTGTTGGTGCTACTTGTGCCTTCCATCGTCAGTCAATTGGCGAATGCGGTTTACCCTGTTCCTTCCCGCATCAATATGATTCACAACTACCGGGTGGCTGAAGCGGATGCCGAAAAAAGGGCGAGCGAAATTCTGACCAGCTACTACCGCGATCATCCGGAACTCGGTCAACAGGACTCAACTGTAGCTAACCAGTATCAGTTCTGGCTGAAGTATTTTGCTTCGGTCGATGTTCTGAAGAAGGCGGTGCAACCAGTGCTGGACGAGTACGATGGTGCATTAGCCCAGCAACAGGAATGGGTAGATCGATTCAAAGTGTTGTCTCCGGCTATCTTGTTTCAGGACGGGTTAAATGATCTGGCGGGTACATCCACGGCCCACTACACGGATTTTCGCCATCAGGTGATTGAGTTCAATGAGACCTGGCGGAATTACTTCATTCCCCGCATGTTTGCCAATGAACTGCTGCAAGCCTCCGATTTAGATCAGCTTCCCGAGCCGCGCTATCAAAGCCGCGTTCAACCGGTTTGGGCCATCGATTTGCTGCTGATAGTCGTGTTTGCTGCGGTGGTTCTTGGCGTTAGTTTCCGTGTATACCAGACAAGTTCGGCCGAGCGATGGTTAGCCTCCTGAACAATTGGTTTGCGGTAGCGCAAAAGACAACGCATGGCCGGCAGTGTCAAGTGGGCGACTGGCAGGAGTGGCATTTGATTCATCAGCCGGACGTTAATCTGGTCTTCATGCCGCGTGCCGTGACAGCGGGTATCCGTTGGTTCTCCGAGCAACTGATCCAAATTGATTTTTCGGGTATTGATTACGTGGTTTCAGTTGGCACCGTTGAGGCTGTACTGGACGCCCAGCTAACCCGTGTCGGGGGAGATTCTGCCATCGCAAAAGAATTTGTGCTCGATCTGGCCACGATCACCCGGGCCTTCATCCAAATCACCTGCCGGTCGAAAGTCAAGTTGATTTTGAAAGTGGTTAGCGATGATGCCTGTGAGCGATTTCATACTGATCGATACGATCTGAGGCTGCTTTGTACGTATTACGGGCCAGGCACGGAATGGACACCGGACGACAACGTCAACCGGAAGAAACTGATGGGCGGCACCAACGATGAGATCATCCGCGAATGGAGCCGGGTAAACCGCCTGCGGCAATTCGATGTAGCCATTTTGAAAGGAGAAGCATCGGCTGCCAACTACGGCAAGGGAATCGTTCACCGTTCGCCACCGGTCTCCGCCCAAAAGGAAAAGCGACTGCTGCTGAGACTGGACGCATGAACCGTTTGGCAATAAAACTGCTCCCGCTGTTCGCGGTGATGTCGTTTTATTTTGTACAAGCTCAGGCAACGTTTAGTCCACCCATTCTTGCACCCGGTTTTAATCAATACACCACAGCCGCCAAACGAAATACATTGAACACGTGGGTGCAATGGGAGTACAAGCGGCTGTCGTTTCTATTTTTGGTGGTGAAAAATGATCGCCCGGATGTTTTGAATCGTGGAACGCAGCTCACCAGCCGTGTAGTGGATCAGCAGGGCGTGTTGAAAATTGCCTATTTAAAACAATTTTAACTTTTGTATGGAACCATCGCAATC
>Ga0209990_10003087_pt1 | contig 12418 bp, 15 predicted proteins | sample NOAtaG_6_FD_187304 | JGI IMG/M metagenome (GOLD analysis project Ga0209990, IMG submission 187304) | Freshwater lake microbial communities from Lake Erie, under a cyanobacterial bloom - NOAA_Erie_Diel5S_2200h metaG (SPAdes) (version 2) | ecosystem: Environmental > Aquatic > Freshwater > Lake ...
GTACTGACCGTAGTACAACTGATAGGCAACCTTCTTCGGTGGGAATTGCTCAATGTCCACCTTTACCGCCATGTATTGTGCCGGAAGCATATAAACCTCAAGCGGCTTGCCCTTATTAACGGAGGCATCGCCCACCATCTTTGCGTACATGAAAGCGTTACCGGTAATTTTCTTAAACCCTACCCATTGTTCGATGATGTCACTCCAAGTATCATCGGGGTTGGGGTATTTCAGCATTTCATTCAGTCGCACATCATTCACCTGCTCAAATGCTTGTTCTTTAAGTTCGAATATCTTGGTCATATCCGGCTCTCTGTCCATCATCATCGCTTTATACCGCTTTGCAGCATCCTTATTTTTGATGCGGTACACTCCCCAAGGTGCGACCTTCGCCTTGTTGGTGATTAGGTTCACAATAGCATACACGAGGTCATTGCCGATGTAACTATCACGTACTATCTCCGCTTGATTCTGTCCATCCCATGTAAGCAGACCCCGTTCAACTGATATTTGAGTAGGCATCTTCGGTGCCGCCTTGCGATTAAGAAAATCGAATAAACCCATATTAAAGATTTGTGACAAAATTACACCGAATTACCTTACCAAACGGCTACCTGGAATTGCGGCTTGTGTAGGTGGGTGAAGATAGCATACCTCATCGCATCAAGTGCATCATCATTCTCCTTTGTCGGTTCGTCTATCACATTGTCATTCTTGTCCTTCTTCCATTTGTACGATTGCAGTTCGCGAATCAACTCCCGGCTATCTTTGTGTATGAATAGCTGATATGATTTCACTTTGAGTATCCCCGGCCAAACTTCCTTGTTGGCTTGTTGGGCATTGATACCCCCTCTGTATAGTTCTTCGATTGACTTCGGTTCGGCTGCATCGCAGTACACCGGCTTTCGGTCATGGATGTAATCTTTCACCTCCCGTATCATTTCCGATGGTGTTAACCCTGACTTGTAAAGCAATAACTGGACATAATTCGCCCCCTCATAGTGGCATACCTTAACAAGTGCCAACGGGTGAACGTAACCGAAGTCAAGTCCATAGAACACATCACCACCTTCAGGCAGTTGGTCGGTAATTTGCCATTGCGTGTAGATAATCTCCTTCGCTGCGCCACGCTCACCCAGTCCATAAACTTTCCACATGAAGTCATCGGGTAGGTTTTTATAGCCCTCAATGATGCCGATTTGCATTGGGGAAAGGTTCGGCAAGTTGTTGAGATAGGTAGAATGTATCCGTGCATTGTTCGTGTCATCTGCTACATCGTACACCCAAGAAACGAAGTCTGCAGGGTTCCAGTCAAGGAATATCTTGCCCGTTGTCCTCATTGCCAATTGGTCAAATAATGACTTTCGTATCAGGTTCGCTTCGTTAATGAATAGTATATCCCTGCCCGGTCCCCTTGCCTTGCCTTCATCTTCAAGTCCGAATAGTTCGATGTAACTGCCATTGCGGAACTTATACACGAAGTCGGTGAAAGAGAAACTATCATCATCCCAAATGCCCCAATCGGTCATGATCTGCCTAAAATCACGATATGCTCCACGTTTGATGTGTGGCAGCGAGTGCGATACGATGCTTATACGTTTGCCCGGCTCATTACTTGCTATCTGTACCAACAACTGAACAACGGAGTATGACTTCGAGCTACGGCTGCCCCCCTCATTGCAGATAATAGGTGCCGGGCCTTTGTACGCTTCCAGGTTCTTGAAGAATACCGGAGTTGCCTTAATTGGTTTTGATACCACACTCTTTAAATTCATCTAACGTGCAAAATGTTTCTTTATTCTTTTGTAATACCGAATAGACATTCCAGCCATCTGTATAATTGCCCATAGCAGCAACGCTACCAACAGAAAGCAGATTGTAGCCACATACAGAAGCAAGTTGCTGATAAAACTCTTCGGTGTAGTAGTTGAAGCCATGTCCGGGCCAGTTGCCTGTTTTGGGGTTTTCGCTGATGATGTATCCTCCGACTTTAACGAGGTTGTGTTTGTTTTTCCAGCAGTTGTATATGGCTTTGATTTCGTGCTTCCCGTTTGTTCCAACGTGTTCGGATGTGCCAGCATCAACGAGCAAATCAAAATGCTTTGTGAATCTGTGTAACTTGGATAAGTCCAACGGGGTGCTTCCATTCTCCCCTGATATGTCAATGGCTTCGTAGTCTTTGCCTCCATAGTAACTGTCTTTAGTATAAGGTGCAGGTAATGGTACCCGGTAATCGTTTTGCGCGCCTAAATCTACCACGGATTTGATATGTGGCAGGTACGGGTCGATTATGCGTGTTGTTTCGTGTGTGTAGCCCATAGTTATAGTGTATAATATTCATCACTTGAAATAACAAGTTCATTTGTTTTTAAATCTCTTAACAACATAAAAAGACTATTTGTAAATCTAATTATTTCATACAAATTACCTTTTTTGTCTTTTACAATTTCTCCGATTGTTCTTTGTTTAATTATTGTATTATCCATAACTAGTCCTTTACCCCCCAATTAATAAAATAAGGTTCAACAGGCAAGTAATGCCTGTATGCCAACCCACCATACGGCTGCACCGGAATACCGTTCATATTCATTAGTGCCGATAACAACGCTTGGTCATGCCGGCTGCTAACGTAGTGCGGATTCTTTGATTCATTGTGGTGAAAACAATTATCCTTTGCCCCCTGTATCCATTTCTCAAAGATAGGCATTGTTTTCGGGTGGTCAAAGTCGAACATAATGCAGCAGGCCATGATTTGATACATCTGCATAACATCCTTGTAACTACTTAACCCTAACCATGCGATTTGATGGTCGGGGATGTATTTGTGTAACTCATGTCCTTCATTATTCCACGCTACAATACCATGCTTGGCTGCTAACGCCCAGAGCGGATCGGGATTTTGGTGTACTCTGATAGTTGAATCGCACCAAATGATTTTACGATACCCTTTCTCAAGCGCTTCCGCTACCATGAATGGCTTAAATTGGTATGGCATATTTTGGTGATTCCATGACTTACCCCACCGCTTTGATTCGGGCCAATCCCCGAGAATTATTTTGCGCTCCAAGTATTCATCCACATACCCATCTACACTCCTAAAGTGCGTATCGTAGTCGGGTGCTTTGCGGTCAATACTGCGAATAAGTCCTAATTGCGCCTCATTGTAGTTTTCCCTGCCTGTGGATGAAAGGGATACGATTACCTTGCCCATATTACATTCTCTAAATTGTTAAGTAAGCATTTGTAAAGCCCTGCATTATTGCAGTATTCTTTGATTAACTGAAATAAGTCGGCATTGGAGTTATGCTCAATGCAAACCATGTCAGTATATTTCAGGTCAATCTGTTCAAGTATCTCATAGTCCACCCCTTCGGCATCAATGGAGATAAAGTCGAAGAACTTCAACGGGGAATGTTTGAGTAGTGTTTTGTATGTCCATACTTCGGTCATACGTTCTTTGAACTCTACGCCCGGCCATCGCTTTAACTCTGTCTTCTTAATGGTGGATAGCAGGGACACATCTCCAGCGTTAAGGTGGTTTCCCATTTCGTGAAACGTACAATGCCCATCTTCCGTACCAATGGCTACATTGAACTTCTGCACCCCGTAACGTACTTTGATGCGGTTGAATGCTTCTTCGCTGGGTTCGATTAACACGCCCTTCCACTCTTGCAGTTGCAGAGCATAGGTATTGGACAAAGTTTGTCCATCGTTTGCCCCTATGTCGAGGAAAAACCCTTTGCGGCTACCGAAGTACTGCAGGATGATGTCTTGTTCGTTGTTTTGGGAGTATCTCATTTGCCGTAGGTTTCGTTGTAATATTGTTCAGCTTGTTTAGTTGCTTCAATTTCTAATGGATGTATAAGTCCTGTTAAATGAGCATTTACTATTTGCTGCTTTTCCATTTCTTTGGCTTCGTCCGTTACTGGTAATCTTTCAATATTAACGTATCTACTTTTTAATTCTGATACCAACCAATCTACCGCTGTCTGTTGTGCCATGTTATTTGGTTTTTAGTTTTTCAATCTCCCTTTCAATATACCACTTCGCTTTCTCCAAATCTTCAATCGGATTGTCCGTCTTGCGCCCTGCACGTGCAACATACTTAATCACATTACCCAAGCAGAAATTCAATCCCCATGCTTCGATTACGTTGATGGCTTCGTAGGTTCCCGAATGGTAGTATGGTTTTGGTTTAGTAGGAGAGCAGTGATAACATTTAACCCCTGTTGTTGCAGGATAATTATACAATACTCCGATACCGTTACAATATGTGCAATTATCCATTACTTATTCGTTCTAAACTGATAGTGATACAATTCCTTCTCAATCTTCACCTCTGTCTGCAAAACCTTTGCATTATGCATAGCAGTTGCATACAGGTAATCTTCCCCAATCTTAATATCCTGGAATGGAAACTTGACCGCTATATCCCTGCGCACCGGAACAATATGATTAGGATAGCGATAATAAGCCCCGTCTTTCGCTTCATAGCCGTATTCCTTGCTTATGTACCACTTGCGCTCATCCTTGCCATTAGTGGTCATTATACCGTTAAATACGATAACATCCGGATCCTGCTTTGATGCTTCGAGTATGTCAGCGATGTAGGTGGGTGCAATCATGTCATCATCGTCCACGAATACGATGTACTTACCCGTTGACTTTCCTATGAGATAGTTTCGTTTGCGCCCAGTACTCATGGCACCATTATCAGATTCGACAATGATTTCTACTTCATCGGTTAGCTGAATAGGCAACCGTGCTTTTTGCTGCACTAATTCCTGCAATAGTCGGGTAAGGTAACCTTCACGGCCTCGAATGGTGCAGATTAGGATTGATAGGGTCATACATTCTCATTTGGGAATCCAGCAGCGGACCGCTTGATGTAGGTTTGCTCGTCAATGTGGTAGTAACCCTGTGTGTGCCGTAATTGCGCATCAATCGGCTCACCCGTCCAGGCAGGATGGTAATGGTCGAAGATTCGCTCCGGAACATACTTGTACTTACCGAGTTTCTTTGCCACATCCATTGCCTCGTTATCGCACCACAAAGAAAAGTATTGTGGATGGTAGATGTAGTTGAACCGCTCATAGTACGTTCTACCCATTATGCTCATGGTTGGCAGTAGATGATTAACCCTTCCATCGGGGAAGTGGATGAACTGGTCAAGGTTGCCCTCAAATGCGTTGATGATATCAATATCATACCCTGCCTTAATGAATCGCATATCATCGCTCATATTAACAAGGATATCACCTTGCCACCCTTCCAGGCCCCTATTGATTGCGTGTATCTTGTTTTTCGATAAGCCGTGACAATTCAGCGTGATATTCGGCTGCTTTACCAAGTCCTGTATCTGTGTTGATCCCAGCGTTTCGGTGTCATCTTCATCGACCGTCAGCGTTATGGTGTAGTCTGCTTTATGCGAGTATGCCATTATAGTGGCAATGGCAGCAGCCATCCTGGTCGGCCTGCTGCGTGTGGCAAAGTTGTAATGAATTTGCAATGGTTTGGCTTTGTGTTCACAAAAGTAACAAAATGTTTTGGAGAAATCCATCTTTAACCTACAACATAGTTTTTCACAGACTGTGCATTGCTTTTCATTCATTGGGTTGGGTTGTGTCGGTTAATGTCCGAAATATCATTCAATGGGTTTGCATTCCGGGTCGGGAATGATTTGGATGATAACGCTGGGCATCGGATTCTCCGGGTCATTGCTCACCTGCATCGGTATAAGTTTGGATGCAAGTCGGTAAAATTCGGTTGGGTTGGATTGCGCCCATTGGTGAAGGTTAGCCGTGTCCGATTCTTGGAGTAGGTTGAAAGCATGGGCGAAATGCTCCCTAACCGTCTTTGTGGCCTTGTTAGGTGACCCCTTCGGTCTGCCATTCGGGTTATTTGTTTGTCCTTTCTTCGGCACGTTGTAGTTACTTGTTGTTTACAAAGTTAGCGCTATCCCATCCAAACTACCAAAATTGCACAAAATTGCAGATAATTGCACCAAAATTGCAAGCAACTCATTGATTATCAGGGAAAATTGCAAAATTGCAGCAAAATTGCATTTCCCCTATTCCTATATTAGCCTTAAAATATAAAGAGATATTATTATTATTATCTTAGAAAATTGCGCAATTATGCAATTTTTGGCACTTACGCTATGAATATCAATAGGTTACAAAATTGCAGTCGCTGCAATTATCGCAATTTTGACGCAATTATGGAAAATGAGAAATTGATTTTGTAATATATAATCAATCAAATATCTTTGATTAATGTAAACTTAATCAATAATGGAACAAAAAAAGAAAGGCGGAAAAAGACCCGGTGCAGGTCGCAAAAGAAAGTACGATGAAAGCGTAGTTATCTCATTACGGGTTGAAAAAAGGTACATCAATCAGGTAAAAACACAGGTAATGATTACTCTTGCTAAACTTCGGAAACGGGATAATGACCGCATTAGTAATGTAGATTAATGTAGTACAGTAGGGCATAAAAAACCCCAATGTAGAAACACCGGGGGTCGGATTTGTCTATCGAAAATCTTTATATCAGTTTTTCATACTGCCCGTGAGCGATGCGTTTGAAGTGCCTGGCAAAGTCAGGTCTGCGCATGGAATCAATAAATCGTTTGGGCCGAACATTGAGCCGGATGCAAAGTGCTTCGGCTTCCTTTGTGGTGAATTTAGCCGGAAGATTATCCATAAGTAGCCGTAAATCAGCCGGCAGCCCTGATTCGTTTTCGGTGTATATCCCTGCAAGGATATTAACCGTTGATTCAGCGTACCACCGATACAGCCGCCATGCAAGTTCAGCCACTTGGGTATTGATGATCGGCATGAATGAATTGTGGGCGATGGCAATAAGTTGGCAAAAACGGAAGTAATACGCTGACATCTTCGCCTCTGTTCCCATTACATAATCTTCTGCTTTGCTATCGTGCCGCTTGTTGGCATCTTTACGCTGCTGCTGATAGTACTTATCCAGTATGGGCCGTGCTTCATCGGTGATGACAATCTTGATGGGTGCCGTATCTCCTTTGCAGTATTCTTTATTTCGCTTGTAGAGTTCAAAAAGTATGTCTTTCCACTCCTGGCACATTTGCCGTGTTTCTGCGAAAGCGGAGACATCTTCTTTCAGTTTCAGATAGTCGGTCTGTACGAGCAGGAAACGGGATGCAAACCCCGATTGGATGCGATCTGCCCCAAATAGGTTTTTCAGCCGTGATGGTTGAGTACCCATAAGCAGCGACATATTCAGCGACTTAACCACCCTTTCCTTTGTCCTGTCTGCCCTAATTTGAGTGTAGCGGCCACCGGAGAACGCTTGGGTGAAAAAGGATATTGCATCGTTATTCGCCTTATGCGCTCCAGCATTTAGGATGGTTTCCGCTTCATCGTGGTATATTCCCATCCCTGCAGATTGATCCTGCATTAGCCCAATATAGCCCTCTGTGGTACCATCAACGGCAAATGGGATAAACCGCTTTGGATGTGCTTTGTTGAAAGGTTGCTTGTTTGCATTGGCATCGGCACGTTCTTTAGTCCATTGCTGCACATCGGCTTCATATTCTTTATCCTCCCTTGCCATCAGGTCTTTGAGTGGATTTTCGCACATTGCACGAAATGCCGGTGTTTTACCTACAGATACCGGTGCAATCATTATGGCAAAAATTATGTTTTTGGTTTCATCGGGTAGGTCGGATATGTAGCAGTTGCCGGCAAGTGATGCGATGGTAAATAGTCCAGCGGTGAAAAGAAATTCGGGGTGTAGTGATTTTTCGGCTGCGACTTCCCTTATAGACTTTTCAACACTCTGTGGAAAAATACCCGTTGGGTAGGCGTTGACTGCATCTTCAATGCCTATTCTTTTAAGTACTGCTTTCCAATCCCTGTTCAGTTGATAGAATAGCAGAAACGATGGTGGGAGTGACCATACCGGGTATTCATGCCGGTTGTGCCAATTCGGGAAGGCGTGCAATGATGCGCTGAATATCATTACCCTGCGTGACTGATAATATACCTTTGCAGATATGCCGGCTGATTCGCTTCCTGTGCGCCTGTAGGCGGTGAATTTATCCTTCTTTGAGTAACGGTATGTATCTACAGGGTATAGTCCTATTTCGTGCAGAATGGCATCGAATTCATCATCTGTGAGTTGACCGTCAAATTCGGACAACTGCTGCTCATATCCGACCGGATAACTTACTGCTTTCTTATTCGGGTCATACTTTGGCTGATATTCGTTAAAGTATTGTGAAACTTCAATTAGGTAGTTGAATTGATGCTCTGTTAGTTCCTCCACATCTGCCATAGACTGGTGCCATTCGGTATATCCCGGTGTTGGGTAGGTGTAAACTACAGGGCCATTGGAGTATAGTGCAATGACTTCACTTCCTTCCGGTGATTCTGCAAGTGCGGTCTTTGTTGGTAGGTTAGCGTACTTCATCCATACGTGATACCCTTTGTTCCTTGTCTGCTCTATAAATAGGTTGTTGAGTATGTCTGGTGCTTCATTGCTGATTATACCCATCCATTTGTTAAAGAGTTCTTTGTCCTTCGTGTTCTTTAGGTCAAAGTCAAGGCATCCATATCCGTTGCCGGTCTTTATCATTATGCCGTTATGATCTGGTCGCAGGTGCAAGTCATCAGCGTTACTCCATAGGCGGTGTGATACGGGTTGTTTGTTTGTGCTATCCCATTGTATGGGGATGACGGTAAGGCCGATGGCTCGGTAATCGTGGTATTCGTGCATGGGTTGGGTGGTTAGAATTCTAAGGTGCCGTTAACTATTTTCTTAAATCTTTTTTCAGCAGTATTCATGTTTAATATAGACTGTTTAAAATAGCTTTCCTTTAGTTCTATACCGATAGCCTTTCTTTCCAAAGATACAGCACTATACACTTCACTACCTACTCCCATAAATGGAGTTAGTACGGTTTCACCTGGATTTGTATAAAGATATATCAACCTGTCAATAACATCTAATTGCAATGGATGTACATGTTTTTCATCATCTTCTTCCCGGCTATCTTTAAATGGCAATACATTATCAATACGTACATCATCCCAAACACTTGATGCATATCTTTGCCATGTTAAATGACTTAATTTATTTTCCCTTTTATCTCCATCAAAAAACTCCCATTTTTTACGAAAGTCTTTATAGTTACCATATGTTTCTTTATGTGTTTCCAAAAATGGAGTTTCGCCAAAATATTCAAAATCATTTAACCCGTTTGGATGAGTTACGGGAGTTTCATTTTCACCTGATTTTTTAAATATCAATACATAATCAGGCATGGCAGTAAAGCATTTTGTAGCATCCTCAACTATAAATTTGTGCATTAAAGATTGTACCATTGTACGCATTCTAACTTTTAATGGCTCTTTCCAAATCGTAATTCTATTATGGTATTGCATACCATACTTTTCATGAAGTCTAATAACCTCCCCCGGAAAGTCCCAAAGCCTGCCAGTGTTAGTATGAACATCGGTAACGTGTACTGCATTTATTCTACCTGGTTTAGTTACCCTTGATAATTCTTTTACTAAAAATTCATATTGTTCAATGAATTGTTCTTTAGTTTCACAATTAGAAAAATCATTTTCATGACTTGAATAATTATACAGCCCTGCAAAAGGCGGAGAATAAACTGAAAAGTCAATACTACTATCAGGAAGTGTATTAACTACATACATACAATCGCTATTATAAATAGCGTAATCATTTGTGATTTTTTGATCTTTTACCATTGGTTTAGTTTTTGTTTATGAATGATGGGAGTTTAATTTCATTATCAAATCCTTTGCTAGAAATTTTAAAATTGCTATTTGTATTTTTTATGAGTTTCTCAAACATTATGGTAGCCTTATCTTTTTTTATTAACAGGCTTTCCATTATTCTTATCTGTCCATCTGAAAGTATTAAATCTACGGTTACCGGATTAATTTGTCCAAACCTCCAAAACCTTCTTACTGCTTGATAATATTGCTCGTAACTATACGTAGGGAAATAAGTAGTATGATTACAATGCTGCCAATTTAATCCAAAAGCAGTAATACTTGTTTTAGTTATTAACTTTTTTATTTCCCCTTTACTAAAAGAAAGCAAAATATCTTCTTTCTTATCAATATCCATAGTTCCCTTAATCTCAAAAGTATTTTTATCTAAATCAGATATTAAAATTGCTTCATCGTTTAAGTTTACCCAGTATACAGAGCAATCATGATTCAATGATTTTTCGACTGCCATTTCGCATCGCTGTGTAATTGTTGCCCGTACTTCTGCTTTTATTTCTGCAAATCCAGTGGCAGGCAAAGCAAACATAGAAGTCTGACCATTAATAGCAAATGGGTTAACATTTCTTACTACAGTTTGTATCTCATTTAATTCAGGTAGAATATGAATTGTATCTAAAAATCCTAAGTCAGATGGTTTTTTACATGATATGCTCCAACTAGCAACCCATCGCCAAAAATCATTTTCGGCATGAGGTTTTAAATACCATTCTTCCCCAGCTCTATGTTGCCCGCTTTGCTTAATAGTATTTTGATTATTCTTAAAGAATTTACCTAACATATCCATATACCCCAAATAACCTAAAGCCTCAGAACTTGTACCTAATTCAATATAATCATTTGGTGATGGGGTAGCTGTAAATAAAAATCTATAATTTACTTTTTTTAGAAATGATGTTATCTGTGATTTTGTAGAACCTTCAAAGTTTTTTAATATAGAACTTTCATCTAAAATTACACATTCAAAATCATTGCTATCAAATTTTTCTAACCTTTCATAATTGCATACAACTATTTTAGATTTGTATTTGCCATCTTTTGAATATTCAATATCATTTATGCCAAACTTTTCAGCCTCCTTAATAAATTGAAATGCTACTGCTAATGGCGTAATAATTAATACAGGCTTATTTGTATGTCTTGCATAGTTAACTGCTATTGTTAACTCTATAATTGTCTTACCTAACCCAGTATCTAAAAATACAGCACACCTTCCTTTCTTTATTGCATATTCGCTAACATGTTTTTGATAGTCAAACATTAAATCGGGAAGGTAATTTGTTTTAATTCCATAATCAATAGAATTATGTTTTTTCTTTTCTAAAAACTCTAAATAATCTTTTTGCATGGTGTTTGGTTTATAGTTTATCAAATAATTCAAAGAACTGCTCCGGTGTCGATACAAACTCATATATCCCCCCGGCTTGTCTTTCCCTTTGCTGCTCTGCCAGTTGTTCGGGGCGTGGTCGGTCACGGCCTACCTTCACCTCCCACATCACTGATCGGCCTTTAATGGTGCTGCTTATGTCGGCTGACCCTTTACGGGTTGTAGAGTGTATCCATCTACCGGCAACCATTCGGCCCATTGTATTTATCCGTGTAGCACGGTAGCCCGACCAGTTGAGGAAGTTGATAATAAACGTAGTCAGCCCATTGGACTTCGCAACCACAGGCACCGGCGGTGTAGTGTAGAATCCATCCTTCACCACATTCGGGGTGCGTTGCAAAGTGTAGTTGTAGTGTGCGGTGTTATATCGGATCCGCCATTCGGGGTAGTGTTTCATAACTAATTCTATTTGCTTAAAAGATATTCTCCCCATTGGTTTGCCATAGCTTCAGCAATGCCAGGGAATGTTTTACTGCGAATTTTTGCTCTTTCTTCTTTAGGTAAATTAAATGAATCTGCAAACCATTTCGGTTTTCTTTTGCCTGATTTATGAATTATAAAATCTCCTTTCCCTACATGTGTAACTACACTATCAAATAAATTAGGCTTACTATTGTGATAAATAGCTGGTAAATTTTTGAGCCATAAACACGTTGTTTTTTGTGCTTCATCACCAAAATAGTAAGGTTGTATAACTTGGTCAGGTTTGCGATAAATTTTGCTCATTATACCCACAGGATTTTCAACTGCAATATGCTTTATTGGTGCATTAATCATAGCCATAAAAAAGTCAATGCCTTGTTGCTGCCTTCCGTCTTTACGCTTTTGATCAAACCATGCAGCACCACTAACTGCTAAATGTGTGCAAGGTGGAAAAGCAATCATAGCATCCCAGCCGTCATTAATGATGTCAAATATATCACCTTTATAGTGTTTGGCGTTTGGGTTTCTGTTTTCTTGTAAATCGCAGGACCAAGCATCAAATCCTAATTTTTCAAATCTACCCCTAACCTCATCGCTTTCCTCACAAGCTATTAATATTCGTTTCATAACTAATCAAGATAAACTACTTTACTATTCGGGTTGTCGGAGTTGTTCCCAATCTTCGCAGGTAATGGAAACATCAACTGGAACTGCTTTTCGGTAATCCATGCACCGCCTATGTATCGGTACCATTTACCATCTTTAAGCATTGCAGTAGTGTTGGTGCGGATGTCTTTGTTGCGGAGGT
>Ga0209990_10003088_pt1 | contig 12415 bp, 21 predicted proteins | sample NOAtaG_6_FD_187304 | JGI IMG/M metagenome (GOLD analysis project Ga0209990, IMG submission 187304) | Freshwater lake microbial communities from Lake Erie, under a cyanobacterial bloom - NOAA_Erie_Diel5S_2200h metaG (SPAdes) (version 2) | ecosystem: Environmental > Aquatic > Freshwater > Lake ...
CTTCGGGCAGCCGCTCGCTCACTGGTATCCACCGCTGGTCTCTCATGGCGAACATTCTACCCGCTTCCGCCACCGGCGCAACGCTCGCATGGCACTACATCAAACTTCGTCGCACTGTGGGTGTAGAGACGCGCGGCCCCACATTTCTGGTCTAGGGCCGTTCACACTTCAGACGGCAGAGGAATCATCGCCATGACATCCGCCATCGGCATGACCTCAACCTCGTCAAACCGGCTCGCGTTAAGATGCGAGAACCCAGCGGAATACAGGCCATCTGGCCCAATTCCGTACTCGCTCACCAAGTCTGCCGAATGGAACATCCGACCGTCAGGTAGCGGGCCTGCGGCAATAATGGCGTGCCGCTGGCTCCCGTACTGCTGCTGCACTTCCACAAGCCTGTCTGCCAACTCTGTGGAAAACACCACCGCAAGCGACTTCGCCTGTTCGTATGGAATCGGGAGCGTGTAGTCAGCGAGTGTCATTAGACGGCGACCCTGATAGCGTCAATGAGCGTGGTCAGGCGAGAATCCAGCAACGCCAGATCGACATTGGAACCCAAGGAATACCACGCTAGCCTGCCATCGGATGCAATGTCGACTCCTTCAACTGGAGCCTGTCGCCTCGCAAAAACGGGCAGTTGCACGCTAGACGCAGCAGATGACGTGCCGCTGATGGTTTCGTTTGCGCCAGCACCGCGAGCGATATATGACCCACTTGCCGAGCGGCTGCCGCCCATCAAACCAACTGCCCGCAGGTTGCCCGTGCTGTCGCCAGCGCCGAAAAAGACTCTAGCCCTCAGCTTGGAGTTCCCAGCCGACAGCAACCCAAGCGTAGATGAGCCGATGTACTGCTGGGTCGTTGCCAGCGTTCCGACTTCTGTCGCATAGACTGACACATGGCAGTCATTCTGCGAGTAGGCCGTAGCGAGATTGTTTGCGTCCAGGTACTTAGTCGAACCGTTCCCCTTGAGTCCTGGCGTTGTGCCGCCGCGAGCGTAGTCGGCGGCAAGAAATGCGTTGCTGGTCGGTGACGCACCCTTCATTGGCACCAGAGCGCCGGTGAGCGTGCGAGCGCCAGCCAGTAGGCAGCAGTCCCTGATGGCCGACCAGATGCCGTCAGCCTTGCAGCCGATCACAAAGGCGTCGATAGCCTGCACAACCAGCGGCTCCAGCGGTTGCTGGTCGGCAGAGTTGACCGCGAGAACGTAGGCCCGCGCGTCGGCGTCGGTCGGCAGCACCAAGCCGGAAGCCCTGGGGCGAAGCAACCTTGGCGACATCGGCATGGCGGAATGACTCTACAGTAGGGATGTATGGCCGTCAGTTCGTGCCGCTGGTAGCGGGGGCACCGACTCGGGCTTCTCTTGGTTGTAGGGCATAGAGCAAGCGGGTCTGCTCTTCGACGCTCTTGGCAATCTCGCGCTGCGTCTCGCTCACGGTGCGAATCAAAGCCCGGTGTTCCTCGGTCAGAGGAATGAGCACGTCGTTTCGCAGCATCCAGCCGGCCGCCAGGGCCACCAGCACAGGGAAGCCCCACCGCTCAAGGATGGTCGAGACAGTCACGCCGATCTCTTCCTTCGTCATCGCGTCAACTCATGTTGCCAGACCGTGAGCAGTGCCCGGTTCGCCCGCCGGTCGAGCCACCACTTCACCAGCCACTCTATCGCCGCCACCGCCACCGCTTGCAGCAGGAAAACCCAGATGAAACCGTACTCGTTGGCGTCCTTGCCGCTCACTACTTGGTGTGCCCGCTTCACCTGCCCGAGCAGGGCGTGCACGTAGACGCCTCGCTGTGCGTTGTCTTGGCAGGCTGTGAGGTATTCGCCGGCCCAGTTCTCCACGGCAGCCTGCACTAGATCATCGACGGTCTGCCGGCCCACAAGCCGCTTGCGGATCGGGGGCAGTGCGGCCCAGCATTCGGCCTGGAGGTCGGCGAAGGTCATGGCTTGCACTTCCCGTCTGGGCACGGCTGCCCCGCCTTCGGCTTCTTGCATGGACAGGTCGGCGGGCATGGGCACGGCGTGCGATGGCCGTCGCCATGCGTGATGAATCCCGTGCCTTTGCATGCGTTGCAGCACTCGTCTGGCTTCGGCTCCGGGGCGGGCGGCAACTGCCGCAACCGCAACACCTCCCGTGCCGCCTCGCAGGCTAGATCGGCCGTCAACGAATCGTCGGCGGGCAGCGACGCCACGCAGCCCGCGAACACAACGCCGAACACAATGAGCCAGCGATTCACAGGATGCCCCCCGTCCAATCAGGCAGTTGCTTGGCAGGCCAGCCGGCCACGCCAGAGAAGGCGATTGCGTAGCGGTTCTTGCAATCGGACCACTTCGACCAGAACGCCCCATGCGGAATCTCAAGCTGCGTGCCGAGCACCGACCGGCCGCCCGAGTTCCATCGGTTCCAACTATTTTGGACCATGACCAGCGGCTCGCCGTAGGCCCGCTTCGTCTCTTCCCGGTCATCGACTCCCAAGTAGGCGAGGGCATGAGCCCACCCGCCTGGAGTGCGGCGGCTCACGCCGTTGGAGTCACGCACCTCTGACCACGACTCGCCACCACATGACGAAATGCAGTATCCGTTGGCGAGTAGGTCGCGGACTTCCTCGAACGTGCGGGCGCGGGTCGCAGTGCGAACAAGATGCTCAGACCCGATCTTCCGCACCTCGGCCCCCGGCCTGCTCGATCCCCACTTGCCAGCGAGCTTGCCGTCGTAGCGTGTCAGGTCGATGCCGAGCGATTCGTACCGCTTGCGGAGCCACAGGCCAGACTCCTTCAGCACCACCTCGGCAGCATGGTCACAGCTCCACCCGTCGCCGCCGTGACCGCGAAACCAGTAGATCGCCTCGGTGGATAGCACGCCGTCCTTGCGGGCTTCGTCGCTGATCTCTGGGGCACCCTCACGCAGGCCCGTCACCTCGTCGGGCTGGCCTGCTGCAATCTCGCAGGCGAGCGTGCCCAGGCAGGCATTGCGGGTCGAGTGCGAAACACAGTCGCCCCGAGTCTGGGCAGAAGCCGGCAGCGAGCCGGGGAACACCTGCTCAATCACGGCCCACGGTGCCGAGAGCTTGCCAGCCCCGGAGCCGACCAGCCCGTACCGCCGGCATGTCGTGCCGCCGTCCGGGGCTTGTCCCTGGAGCAAGAGGTATTGCGTGAGCCGCTCCGACGCCGCCGGATCGGCGTACACGCCGGTAAGGCCACGCAGGTACTCCTCTTGCGGATTCCACGGCATCGCATCACCCCTTCGGCGGTAGTGATGCCCATGCCAGGGCACGGCAGAGTTCGGCGAACTGCTTCCGCAGTTCCGGCGTCACCGGCACAACGTCCTTGCCGATCACGTTGGAGAAGGCCAGTTCGGTCGCCTCCCGCAGCCCGGAATACTTGCCGGCTTGGTTGCCGCCGATCCGACGCCAGCCGATGTCGAGAGCCAGCACGACGAACGCTCGCAGGCTCCTCGTGTCCGTGAACACCACCTCGGTCATCACGGCATCACCTGCCACCACGACAGCGGCCTTGTTCCACAACTGTGCCCACAGCATCCGGTCGGACATTGGGGCAGAGCGGAACGCATCCGCCACGGGCAGCACGTTCGTCTTCATGGTGTCGCTCGGGGAATCAACGGACGAAGGCAGCACGACCTGCGGCAGGCGAACCTTCGGCACGCCGCCGCTTGCCACGGCAATCAGCACCGCCGCCAGACCGAGCCGCACGTAGGCGTTCATCGCTTTGCCTTCGGGCTATTGCCGAGCATCACGTCGAGAAGCTGCTGACAGAGCGACACGCCTTCGGTCAGGCCAGCCGCCTTGAGCCGCGACGCCAGATCGAGCACAAGGTGCAGGTCGGAAGTCTTCACGCCTTCGGTGGCGACCTCTTGTACCCCGGCTTCCAAGTGACTTTTGGCCCAGGCGAACGCCTTGACTGCGAAGGGAGCAGCGACAAGAGCAACCGCAGCAATCGCGGCACAGATGCGAATTGCAACATCAAGGCTCACCGCGCGGCCTCCACTTGGAGCAGGCACCACCGCAACAGTGCCTCGCCTTCCTTGGTCTTGAGGATGTCCGCAATCATCCGAACCAACTGATCGTCGGCCTGGGCGTTCGTCTGGGACGCCAGCCATTCGGCAGCGTCGGCAACGACAAGCGACTGCTTGTACGGGTCGGCCGTACCCACGAACTCGCGAGCGTAGTTGATGAGCGGCGACCACTTCTGGAGCAGCCGCAGCGACTCCCAGATTGAGAGGCTCGCACCGTATTCGTTCAGTTCTTCTGGCGTCGCGCCGTAGCTGCCCATAGCGTCAGTCCTCCTCCCCCGAGTCTGCCTCGTCATCCCCGGTGTCTGGCAGAGGGAAAACGACAGTGTCGTTCACCCAATCCCAGAGGTAATCCCAGGTCGCTTTCGCGTCCTCGAAAGCCTCGGTGCGGGTCAGCGTGTAGGGCTGTTTCCACTGCTCTTCAGCCTCACCGACGATCTTGCCGTCTTCCGTCTCCATCCGGGCGTAGACGTACCGGCGGCCGAACTCGACCACGATCCGCCGCTCGATGTAGTCGCGTTCGGCTGGCATCAGTCATCCCACGACTCCATCTCGTCGCGGGCCTCGTCGGTGAGTTCGATCTTGGTGAGCGAGAACATAATCGGCTTCGTCACTTGCCGGTCGTGCCGCATCGCCTCGCTCCACGATATTTGCACGCACGTCACTCTTGCAGCGATCATCGGCGCGAGACGCAGGCTCGACTCGCTCGCCGCGATCTCGTCTGGCGTGGGCGGCGGCAGTCGCTCGGGCTTCTTTCGCAGCTTGCGGTCGTGCCTCTTCGGCAGTTCCCAGAAGTCACGCAGCCTCACGACTTGATCGCGGCTGACACTGTGCCGGTCGCACAGGTCACGCATGGTGATGTGTGCGTGCCAATCGGCACGAAACGCCGTGATGCAGATCGTGGCCGTGTTACCGCGTGGCATCGCCCATCCACCGCATGAAGGTTCGCATGGAAGGGCAGACGTAGAGATACCCTTCGCCTGCCTCTCGGATGCTGGCGTGGTAGCTGACGTGCTCGCAGTCCGTGGTGCCGTCGTATCGCCCGATGAGATACGGGTGAGTGCGGTAGATCGCCATGCCGCCGAAGGCACTCGCCACAATCGCAGGCTGCGAGCCGACCGGCGGCAGCCAGCCGTGTTTCCACCCGCCCTCGCCCCGCGTGTAGTCGCACCACGTCACCTCGGGCTGGCCCAGGCCACGCATCGCCCATGCGTCATAGTGTGCCCATCGCTGCTCAACCTTCGGCTCGCCGGAATCGTGCGTCAGCATCGGTGTCTCTAAGAGCGACACGCTCGCCATGCCGTACGCACCTTGCCGGTCAACCAGCGACCCGAACCCGGCAAGCACCCCGTCATGCCACCACCCGCCCCACGCATCCCAATCCACGACCACCACGTAGTCGGCGTCGGCTGCGTTCTCCTTCACCCACCGCTGGCAGTCGGTGCGGTACTCGGCCAAGGCAATCGTGCGGCGACCGCCGAACTCTGCGGAGTAGCTCTCTCGCCCCAGGCGGCGGCTGGCAAACGTCGCTTGCCGATGCGTAGCCGCGAAGTCCGTGAGTACCTGCACCGTGTCATCGTCGGAGTCGTTCTCTTCGACGTGCAGGCACCACTCGCGGCAGCAGGCGGCGAGCTTTTCAAGCCGCACAAGGTTGCCGAACAAAGCCGCCGCACAACTGCGAGCCAGCCCGACGAACGCGACCTTGGAGTGCCGCAGGCGGTTACCCCCTAGCTGCACCATCGCGGCGTAGTCGGCGGCGAACTCTGGCGGCGGCAGCACCAGCCGCTCAGGAGCGGGCGGCGCGGGCGGCAAGATCGCGGATCGTGCCAAGTCGGTCGGCATATTGCGTCACATGCACAAAGTTCGGGGCGTTCGTTTTGTTTCGGTCTGCCGGATGGTGGTTCCATTCCGGCCCGAGAAACGTGGTCCGCTCATAAAGCGTGGTAGGTGTGTCAAGCCGGCCGCGTGGCCCGTCATCCACCGCGTAGCCCATCAGTCGCATGATCGCCGCCTGCTCCCACCACGGGTGATGCAGGTAGTCGGTGCCTTCGCCCCACGCTAATGAAAGCTCGTATCGCATCTCCTTCGTCACCACCCACACGCCGCAGTTCGGGACGTGCCCGCACTCGGTGCGATGTTCCACCACGGCCTGCCACGAATCCGGCTCCATCGCGGCGACGATGTCCTGCCACGGCGACACGATCACAACGTCGATGTCGATCCACACGACGCGGTCGTACTCGCACAACGCATCGACCAGGGCTGGCAGCTTCATCCACGACGGCGGTCGCTCGCCTGCCAGCCTCATCACGCGGAAGCCATGCCCGTGCCGCTCGGCGTACGCCTGCATGAGCGGCATCGTGTACGACGCCATGCGTGCGTACTCGTCGCCGTCGAAGCCGGTGAGAACGAGCGTCTTCACTTCATCCCCACGAACATCTGCCGGCCACGCGAATCACGGTGCGACTCGATCACGACCTTGAACCGCGACCGCACAGCGATCTGCGACGATTCCGAGAGCTGCTCCCAATCGTGGATCGCCAGCACATCGCACATGCCGGCCGCCGTCAGGTACTCAGGCAGCACGGCATCTCCGTGGGCCGCGTCATGGAAGATGAAATCCCACGGCTCCAGCCCCAACTGACACTGCCGCAGGAACCGGCCCGCGTCATCCTCGACCGGCTGAATGTTGTCGATGCCAAGCAGCGACCAGTACGCGACGCGATCCGCCTCGCAGATCGTGTCGCACAGATCGACGCTCACGACCGTTGACTCAGGAGCGGCAATCGCCAGGGCCGCAGTCGAGAGGCCAGCGTGGCTTCCTAGCTCAAGCAGTCGGGCATCCTCCCTGCCAGCGACGATCTCGCACAGCAGTGCGATGTGATCTCGCGACGTGGTCATCTGGTGCGAATCGTCAACGCTGGCAAGGTATTCTTGGTATGTCATGAAATCCGCACGGTAGTCCGTGCCTCCGTGCCGTAGCTCTTTTCCACGATCACCTTTCCTACCTGGGTGTCATCCACCCAGGCCACGCCGTTCAAGGCATCCTCGATTCCCTTGAGGCAGTTCGAGCAGTCGGCACGCGGGAGCCTCGGGGCATCCTCGCGTAGCCCGCTCTTGCGGTAGTGCGACTTCGGCCGCGTCCAGACGAGATCGACAATCAGCGTGATCGGTGCCGTGTCGGTTGGCACCGCGCCGGCTTCTCTCGCAGCCTCCGCAATCGCCGCCCGGTACGCATGGATCGGGTGATCGCTCGGCGTGTAGGCGTGACCGTGCCGGCCTCGCGTTGTGATCCGTGGCCTGGGCTGCGGCACGGGGTCGCCCGACACCTCGAATGAAATCGCTTTCATGGCTGGCATGGTGGCTAGCGTGTCAAACGCGGGGCGGTGGAGCGCACCACCGCCCCGCGCGACACCCACACTCACTCGTAGCGAATCACGGCGAACCAGCCACGGCGAATCGGCGACCACACGACAGCCGACTCGGCGATCCGATAGCGGCCAAAGAAACAACAGGACTTCAGCGCGGCGCTTGGGCTAGCCGTGCTGAACCCGATTCCCTCCCTGCGTCCACCGGAACGGCCACAGTGCTTGAGCACGCCGGTCCTCGCCATCAGTTCGGCATCCGCCTGGGCCGAAGTGTTCACCACCACACGGCGTGCGTACACGTTCGTGTCGGCAGCAGCCACAGAAGCAGTCAGGAACGCCAGAAGCAGCAAAGCAAAACGCATAGCTCTCGTCTCCTTGAGGAAGTCACCCGTCCGTGGGTGTCGATGCGATCCTGCCAGCCTCGTCAAATCCGCGAGCAGTGATGCCGGAACATCCGCACCTGGGCAATCTCGTACTCGGCCTTCTGCTCTGCCAGCACCTTCGCCTCGCGGAGTTCCGCGATGCGGGATTCCACCCACGGCGACAACGCCAGCGACGCGGCCGAGTGCCGTTCCTCGTCTTCACTCGGGGCATCACTGAACCGCGTCGGTCGTGGCCGATTCGGAATCCCAAACTTCAAGCGAATCGCATCAAGCTGGCCGGCTGTGATGTCGAACCGCTCGCACAGGTCAGAGACAAAATCGCCGCCCTTGTAGCCAGCTTCCAGTTCGTCAACGTCAACGTGATACCAGCGTCGTGCCATGTTCCTTGTGTCCTTCCGTGGGTGTGTGAAAAGAACCGCCGCGCCGACCCTGTGCCGGCGCGGCGGAATCAGCCTCAGTCGTGGGCCAGCGGCATGATGACGCTGCGGTACTCGTCATCCTCGCCGTAGGTGAAGATCACGGCATCGCCCTTGCCGGCGACCGAAACCCGCACATGCGGCTCGCCTTCCAGCGTGAGCAACGCCTTGCACATCTGATCTACGAACCACGGGTCGAGCTTGACCACGCAAGGCGAACCAGACTCAGCCACCTCGCAGACAACCGTGCTCTCGCCGCTCTCCGCAGACCGACCCGACAGCGTCAGGCCCGACTCAGTGAAGGCGTAGTCAACGCCCTTCGACTGCTCAGTCGTGACAATCGCCGCTGCCCTGGTCGCGTGCCAGAGTGCGTCGATGGCAATCGTGTGCACCTGGGCATCCGGCCGCTCAGGGAACACGTCGCGCCACCTGGGGAACCGACCGTCAAGCAGCCGAGCCGTGACGGTCGTGCCGCCGATGGTGGCAACGCACTCATTCCGCGTCGCCTCCAACTGCACCGCACTCTCGGCATTGCCCTTCTCGCCAGCGAAGCGGCCGATGTAGGCAGCCGCCCGAGCCGGCAGCAGCACGTCGATGTCATCAACCGCCTGATCGTGCTCGATGGTGGCACACGCCAGCCGCCGGCCGTCCGTAGCTACCACGCTGCACACGCTGCCACGCACCTCGATCAGCACCGCCCCGAGGGCATAGCGGCTGCTCTCGTCATCGTGGGCATAGACCACGCTGCGAATCGCCCGAGCGAACTGGTCGCAGGGGATGCGACAGACCGGCTTCAAGTCCGCAGGCTCCCACGTCGGGAACTCGGCAGCATCCTCCACCGGCAGACGCCACTCGCCACGCCCGACCTTCACCGTACATGCGGCCCCGTCCACTGACAGCGTCACTTCGTCGCCGGCTGACTCCTTGAGGATCGACCGCAGCCGAGCGTAGGGCAGCACGACCGGATCGTCGGTCCACTCGCACTCGGTCTGCACTTGGATTTCGAGGTCACTTCCGCAGATCATCCCGTCCTTGAGCAAAACGCTCGACAGGATCGGCTTTGGTGATCGTGCCGGAACGGCCGCACCGACCGCCTCCAGTGCACTGAACAGGGTTGCCCGGTCCAGCGTGATGCCACTTGCCTTGCGCCGCCTCGTAGCTGTTGCCGTCGTCATTGTGAGATTCCTTTCTCTTCGACAGGGAAACACCGACACAAATCCCGAGGGCGAACGTCGCCGCCAGGAGAAGTTCACCGATTGCGATCAGCACGAAGTCACTGAGCGTCATGCCGCACCGCCTTTCTGGCTGCCGTAGCACACCCGGCGAAGTAGGTCGCGCTCCGCTTCCGCCACCTCGGCAACGCTCGCCATGTGCACGGAACGGTCGGCAAGCCGGTCGATCACCTTCGCCGCCAGCAAAAGCACGATGGCCGTCATGTTCACCGTGTGCTCGTCACGGGCAGCCGTGCGGCACTGCTCCGCGATGTCGCGGACGCTCAAGGGTTCCAGCACGCTCATGCACCACCTCCGATCAGTTCCATGCCGGCAGGCGTCAGTCGCAGCGTGCGGCTCGCCCGCTCCGTGTAGGTGACGAGCCCGCGCCGCTTGAGTTGCGTCATGTAAATCTGGGCCGCGTTCGGCGAGGCGAACTCAAAACCACGGCAGATGTCGCGGCGAGTCGGCGGGAAGCCCTTGTCGGAGATGAAGCCGGCGACCCACCGGAGGATTTCCAGTTGGCGGGCAGTCGGAGGTGGGGATTCGGTTTCGGTCGCGGTCATTGAAATGCCCTCCTTGGCACATTCGCTTCTAGGGGTCTGGCTTCGTCCGTAACGGTCGATCACGCAATCGAGCATCCGAGAGTGGTCAAGCATCTGCCTTTGCCTCCTGCGGCTCAGTAGGTGCCTCAGCAGTGGCGAGTCCGTGTTCCCACCGCTTACGGCGACGCCGGGCCGGTCCCACACCGGCCCCGGCGTCAGCCGTACTGTTTCTTTCACTGGTACTGACTGAAGAACCACTGAAAGAAACTGAAATGTGGTCACCGCCTGTGTGCGCGCCGGTCACGAGTGGTGACCCCTGCGCACACGAGTGGTGTGCGCTCTGTACACGAGCCGTGACCGGGGCGGTCACGAGTGGTGTGCGCTGGGGGTCACGAGTGGTGACCGGGGTGGTCACGAGTGGTGACCCCCCCAGCACTCGGTAGGCCAGCCTTCCCGACTCGCCCTGCTTGCCCAGGCACTCGATCACCTTGGCTTCGACAAGCTGCTGAATCCCACGCCGAACTGTATTTGGGTACACACGCATGAACCTCGCCGCCCGTCGCAGCGGGATGCGGAGTTGGCAGGTTTCCCAGTTGGCAACTAGAAAGACGTACATGGCGACTAGCCGCCCCTCGCTCCGAAGCTGGGCTATCGACCCGTCCTCGAAAAGAGCCCGCCAGCGGCCACGCAGTTCGGCCTTCCGGTGCTGCCTTTTGTCCTTGTCGTTCATTGGTCAGACCGTTCCCCAACTAGGCGTGCTGAACTCAGCGAACTCGGGCACCTCGGAGGCGTCCTCGAACTCCTGGTACTTGCCGAAAAACCAGAGTTGCACGTCCGACATTTCGCCCTGCCGGATTTTCTTCGCCTTCAACTGAATCTTGATTTCACCATCCGGGCCAACCTCGCCGGCCCGGTGGCCGAAGAGCAGGTTGTCCACGTCGAAGTCGATCTGATTCGACCCCTTGCCGATGTTGCCGATCTCGGTGTTCTCGTCGCAGCCTTTGGCAATGTTCGTGACGAGCAGCGTGGCAATATTCCGGGTTGTCGTGAGTTCACGGAGCTTCAGCAGGCACTCGTTGATCTCGCCCGTTTTGTCCTGAAAATGCCGCGTGGAACGCACCAACTGGAGGTAGTCGATCACGACGAGCGTCGGCTTGTCCTTCACGACAGCCATCTCGATCTTGTCGATCACAAGCGGCGTCTCGACCAGCTTGAGCCGTGACCCGACAGCGTTCGCCAGCTTCACAGCGATCTCGCGTGCGGGCGGTCGCTTGTGCACCACGTCCTGAAGCGTCAGCCCGTACTCTCGCCCGCCGAAGTGCGTGATCGCTCTGGCCGCGAGCGCGGCTCTTGTCATTTCGCCCAGGCACCAGATCGCAACCGTGTCCGGGTTGTTCTCCAGGCACTGAAGAGCAAGTTGCAGAGCGAGGGCCGACTTTCCCACGCCCGGCGCTGCCGCCAGTGCCGTCATCTGGCCGAGCGGAAGGCCGCCGTCGAACAGCTTGTCGAGAGCCGGAATTCCCGTTTTGATCGCTGGCGTCTCTTCCTGCCGCACCCAGGCGTCGATAGCATCCACCAGCGTCGGCGTCGGAGTCTCGTCAGCAGCATCCACGACAGGCACGGCCTCGTCGGCCGAGCAGATGACCGGCAGCCGCGTCCGCTTCCAGGCGTTCGCGATCTGGCGAGGGCAATCGTCAAGGTCATCCTGCCGCAAGCCGACCCGCCGCATTCGCTCCATGATCGAGGATGTCGCTTCGGCAACGCCCCACCCGCGAGCCGCCATGTCGCAGGCCACCGTGAACATTGTCTGCCGGCGACCAGCCGCGAGCGTGAACCCCTCCTCAAGGAATCGCCGCGTCAGGTCGCTCATGCTCTTCGTCTTGACCACGACTGTCTGCGTCGCCTGCTTGGCAAACCGCGATAGCGGGTAGACCCGCGTGCCGTCGCAGTCCTTGAGCACGGCGAGCGGGCGTTGCTCATGCTTCCAGTTGACGAACCCAGGCAGCCGCATGATCCGAGGCCAATCGCAGATCGACTGATCGGAGCCGAGGGCAGACGAGATCGCCTTCATCCGGTCGTGCCATGCGTCGGCGTCGGTCATCGGCTCAGCCAGCCGCCACCACGCATGCACGCCGCCACCGCTTTCAAGGATCGCAGTAGGCATGGGCAGGCCAGCCGCCTTGATGCGCTCGTACGCTTCCTCCAGGATCACGCCGCCGTCGAAGTCAGCGAACACGCACCGGGCCAGGGCCACACCTTCAGCCTGACTCTGCCCTTTCGCCTTCCTCGGGTTTGCACCGAAGTAGGCGTGCACGCGGTGCTGCTCGGTGTTCAGCCCTTGCAGCCAATCAACGATGTCGGGAAGCTCCGCGAGCGGTGCCCACTTGCGGCCGGCGTTCGGCGGCAGCGGGCGGAACTCGATGATGTCTTCCGGCTCGAAGATCGCGCCGAGGAAATCAATGCACTG
>Ga0209990_10003093_pt1 | contig 12411 bp, 14 predicted proteins | sample NOAtaG_6_FD_187304 | JGI IMG/M metagenome (GOLD analysis project Ga0209990, IMG submission 187304) | Freshwater lake microbial communities from Lake Erie, under a cyanobacterial bloom - NOAA_Erie_Diel5S_2200h metaG (SPAdes) (version 2) | ecosystem: Environmental > Aquatic > Freshwater > Lake ...
AATTCGTTTAACAAACATTATGGTTCCTGGATATAATCAAAATAATATTCCAGGTATTGGACTTCAGATTATAGGTTACAGCAACTATATTCTCTAATTGTTTTAATAAACGCTTGTATAATTAGAGCATGGCAAGAACCTCTATTTCCTATGTAAAAACACGTTTCGAGACTGGAGATCGTCCATCTCAAGAAGACTATGTTGATTTAATTGATACCGTTGCTGGCCAGGCTACAGACCTGGGAACATCTGGTAACAATGAGAACACAATCACAGGTATTGAAAACCCAACCGTTATTGACAGCTTTGATGCAACGGTATGGAGAATGGTCAAATATATTATTTCTATTGCAAAGACATCAGCAGGAGATAATAAGTTCTATGCCACAGAATTGACCCTATTGGTTGACGGAGAAGACGTTTCCGTTAGCGAATATGGCACAATAGACAACGATGGGAATATGGGAACCATTAGTGTCTCTAGGGCTGGCAATACAGTAGCAATTACTGTTACCCCAGATCCAGCTATTAAGCCAGTCACAGTACGTTACGCACGTATTGGACTTAAGGCATAACTAAAAGGAGATATAAAAAATGGCAACAGTCGTAAAAGACTTTAAGGTAAAAAATGGTCTGATTGTTGAAGGAACTACTGGTACCATCAACAATTTTGATATTTTAACAAAAAGCTCTGCAGACCAAACATATATTACAAATTTGGTTGGTGGAACAGGAACAGCACTTAACACACCAGACACACTCGTAAAGCGGGATGGCTCTGGTAATTTTGCTGCTGGAACAATTACAGCAAATCTTACTGGTAACGTAACTGGTACAGTATCTGATATTTCAAACCACGATACAGATGACCTAGACGAAGGAACAACAAACAAGTACTTTACTGATGCCCGTGCTAAGACATCAGCAGCTGAGTTGCTTACGGGTGCAACACTAACAAACATTACTATTACTGGTACTGGATCTGGTCTTACAATTACAGCAGAAAATGGTGTAGATGAATCTACAACAGATGACCTTGATGAAGGCACAACAAACCTTTATTACACAAATCAGAGAGTTGATGACTACATCAATGCATCTATTGACACTGATGACATTTCTGAGGGTGCTACAAACAAGTACTTTACAGAGGGACGAGTTCACGATGCTCTATCTGCTGGAGATGGTCTAGACTATAACTCCACAACTGGTGAATTCTCTGCAGATCTTGGATACGGTCTACAGTTTGATGGCTCTGGACAGATTGAGGTTGATAGTTCAGTAATTGCAACTGACCAAAATCTATCTGACGCAATTGATGCTCACAACGTATCTTCTGGAGTTCACGGAGTAGACGGTGATATTGTTGGTACAACAGATACACAGACTCTGTCAAACAAGACTCTTGGATCTAATCTAGATGCTGGAACACACCGAATTACAAACCTTAGCGACCCATCAAGCTCATCTGATGCAGCTACCAAGGCATATGTTGACTCATATGCTGAGGGTCTTCACATTCACGCATCAGCAGTTGCTGCCACCACAACAAACATTAGCATAGCTAATGACCTTATGGTTGGAGACACTATTGACGGCGTTAATCTTGCATCTGGAAACCGTGTTCTTGTAAAGAACCAGACCAATGCTGCAGAAAATGGTATTTATGAAGTTCAGCCATCTGGATCTGCTCTTCGTGCAGCAGACTTTGATGCTCCATCTGAAGTAGACGGTGGTGACTTTATCTTCGTAACTGGAGGTAACGCTAACGACAACACTGGTTGGGTACAGACATCTACTGGCGTAGCTATAATTGGAACAGACGCAATTGTATTTACTCAGTTCTCTGGTGCTGGAACATACCTCGCTGGCAACGGCCTAGACCTTAACGGCAATACGTTTGAAATTGATGAAGATGTTGTTGCTACAAAGACACATGTTGCTACAGAAATTGAGCTACATGAAAATGCTACAACTTTGGTTCACGGAGTAACTGGAAACATTGTTGGAACCTCTGACGTTCAGACTCTAACAAATAAAACTCTTGGCTCTGGAACGGTACTTGGTGCAAACCTTGATGCAGCAAACACATACAAGATTACAAACCTTGTAGACCCAGCATCAAACCAGGATGCAGCTACCAAAAAGTATGTTGATGATGAAGTCTCTGATGTTGCTGGAGACCTAACTACACACCAGAATGCTACAACTGGTATTCACGGTGTAACTGGAAACATTGTAGGAACCTCCGACAGCCAGACACTAACAAACAAGACAATTGATGGATCTAGCAATACACTTTCAAACATTGCAAATGCATCTCTTGTAAATGATTCTGTTACAGTAAATGGCAATGAGGTTGAGCTTGGCTCAAGCATTACTCTTGATACTGATGATGTCGAAGAGGGTACTACAAACAAGTACTTCACTGACAACCGTGCCAAGGATGCAGCAGGATACTTGCTAGAAAATGCATCACAGACAAATATTGCAATCGTTTATGATGAAGTAAACCGCACATTGTCTGTTACAGCAGAGAATGGTGTTGCAGATTCAGACACTGACGATCTAGCTGAAGGCACAAGCAACCTTTACTTTACTGATCAGAGGGCAATTGATGCTCTAGAGGGAGTTACACCAAACTTCCCAGCAGTGGAGATTGATTCTGTTGCAAAGCAGGTAGCTGCAGAAGCTTCTGTCCCAACTGCAAGCACAAGCACTGCAGTTTCATGGGCTAAGGCAGACTACAGATCAGCTGAATTCCTAGTAAAATTTGCTAGTGGATCTCACACAGAAATTGCAAAGGTACTATTAACAATGGACACCTCTGATAACATTGCTATTACAGAATATGCAATTGTCGGAACCAATGGAGACCTTGGATCAATTTCTGCAGATGTAAACGGAAATGATGTAAGACTACGTGTTACAACTGTAAACAACAACTCAACAGTTGCTGTAGTTGGAACACTACTGAAGTAAAAATAAAATATAGATAACAGGAGAGTGGTAGATCTTGGCTACAACAGACAAGGACTTTAAAGTCAAAAATGGCTTGCAGGTTGCAAGCGGTGGTACTTTTGGTGGTGCAGTAACGATTGGTGCACCAACACTAGCAGACCACGCCGTAACAAAGTCTTATGTCGATGCTCTAGTTGGCGGTATGCCAGTTGGATCTACCCCTCCTGTTTCTCCAGACAATGGAGACATGTGGTTTGATACACTAACAGAAAGAGTTAACGTATACTATGGCGGTACCTGGTTAACCATAGCAGTAATTGATGACACTCTGAATATTCCACAACACATTCACGATACATCAATTGATGGAAATGGTTTAATCGTAACTACTTTTACAAGTGGTGGAAGCTTTAATGATCCACAGGGAGCACCAGTAGATGGTGGTGGACCAGACACAACTGTTTGGACACTAACACTTGATGGTGGAAGCCCTGTGGATAATTTTAATTAAAACAGCGGTATAATAAAGGAGTATGGGCAGAACCCATTAGGAGAAAAGTATAAATGGCAACTAGAATGCAGCAACGCAGAGGAACTGCGGCACAATGGACAGCAGCAGACCCAGTTTTGGGTGCTGGTGAAATAGGTTTTGAAACTGACACTGGTAAGTTTAAGATGGGTGATGGTACCAGCTCATGGACTGAGCTATACTACTTCCTAGACTCAAATGACCTTGACCTAGGTGGAAGCCTTGATGACTATATTCCTCTAACCCAAAAGGGTGCTAACAATGGTGTTGCCACACTTGACTCTACTGGAAAAGTTCCTCTTACTCAGCTAGGAAATATCATTGACGGTGCTCCAGAAACACTAAACACACTAAATGAGTTAGCTGCAGCCATCGGAGATAATCCTGAATTTGCAACAACCGTTTCGGCTATAAATTCAGCCGTATCTGGTCTAACTACTGATGTTTCAACTATTGATGGAACTGTTACCACATTAAGTTCTACTGTTAGTGGTCACACTACAGATATATCAACACTTACTTCAGACCTAGGTAACTTGGATACTCAGGTACAGGGTATTGCAACAGACTTAGGAACTGCAGAAACAGACATTGACAATCTTCAGTCTGATGTTTCTGGACTAGAAACAACCACGGGAAACCTTGAAACAAACAAGGCTCCAAAAGATAACCCAACATTTACTGGAACAGTAGTTCTTCCAAACACCACCTCTATTGGCGATGTAAGTTCAACAGAACTTGGATATCTTAATGGTGTTACATCAGATATTCAGACACAAATAGACGGAAAGCTTGCAACTTCTACAGCTTCTTCTACATATGCCCCACTTTCTGGTCCAACATTTACAGGCACAGTAACCCTTCCAAGCACAACAAGTATTGGCGATGTTAGTGCAACAGAACTGCAATATATTAATGGGGTCACATCTGCTATTCAGACACAGCTAGATGCTAAGGCTCCAACAGCTTCTCCAACCTTTACAGGAACTGTTTCTGGTATTACTGCAACAATGGTTGGACTTGGTAACGTAGATAATACATCCGATGCCAACAAGCCAGTTTCTACAGCTACTCAGACTGCTCTAGACGCAAAACTAAATCTTTCTGGTGGAACCCTGACAGGTGCACTAACCCTTTCTGGAGCACCTACATCAGACTTACATGCAGCAACAAAGCAGTATGTTGATGGTCTGGCAGCAGGAATTAATTTCCACCAGCCAGTAGTTGCAGCAACAGCTGGTAACCTTGCTGGTACATATAACAATGGAACTAATGGTGTGGGTGCAACCATTACAGCATCTGCAAATGGCTCAATTGGAACAATTGATGGCGTATCGGTTTCCGTTGGTAATAGAATTCTTCTTCGTGCACAAACAGACGCAAAAGAAAATGGTATTTATACCATAACTGCTGTTGGAAGTGCTGGAGCACCATGGGTTGTAACTCGTGCAACAGATGCAGACAATAGCCCTACAGGAGAGTTGGCAAATGGTGACTTTACATTCGTAACATCTGGTTCAACTAATGGCTCTAAGGGTTTCATTGTAAGCACAACTGGAACAATTACTATTGGAACAACTGAAGTAACCTACGCACAGTTTAATGCTTCAGAAGCAATTGTTGCTGGAACAAACATTGACAAAACTGGTGCAACAATTTCTGTTATATCTGCCCCAACATTCTCTGGATTGGTTACTGCTAGCTCAGGCGTTGCGTTTTCTGACGGAACTCAGACAAAGGAAGGTGTTCCATCACGTACAGCTATAACGCAGGTTGCTGCAGCATATAACCTATCTACTGGTGGTCTTTCTCTTAGAGACGGACTTATTGAAGTATCTCACACTGGTGGATCTGCAGTTGCAGTCACAATTCCAGCAGACTCTACTACAAACTTCCCAATTGGTACATCAATAGATGTTCTAAGAACAAATACTGGTGGTGTATCAATTGCTGGTGCTGCTGGCGTAACAGTTAACGCAACACCAGGCCTAAACCTCCGTGCTCAGTGGTCTTCTGTAACTCTCTTTAAGAGAGCTGCAAATACCTGGGTAGCATTTGGAGACCTTGCATCTTAATATTAAGGAGAAAATAGAACATGGCAGTAGGAAAAAGACCTGGTAGAAGGTCACAGGCATCAAATGACTTTCTAGAGCCAAAGGCACCAACAAGCGTATCTGCTACTGACGTTGGAACTGGCAGAGCGTTTAATGACGGTGCTGCCACAGTTACTTTTTCCTTGCCTGGCGATTCTCCAGCAGCTACTTCTTACACAGTAACAGCTACTGCTTCTGGTCAAACAACTAGAACAGCAACTGGAGCATCTTCTCCAATTACTGTAACAGGTCTTGCTTCTAACGTACAGTACTCTATTACAGTAACTGCTACTAATAATGCTGGTACTTCTGCTGCTTCTTCTGCTGCAACTGTAACTGCTACAACTGTACCAGCTGCTCCATCAGCCCCATCAGTTTCTTCTACTGTAGTAAACCAGGACTCTATTTCTTGGTCTCCTCCTAATAATGGTGGTAAGGCAATTACTGGATACCGTTGGGAAAGTAGCGATAATAAGTCTGCTAACGTTGCTGCTAACGTTACATCTGCTACAGTCACGCAAGAAGGTGGAACCTCTCAAACATATAAGGTTCGTGCAAGCAATGCTAATGGAGACGGTCAGTTTTCTGCTAACTCATCTAGCGTTACTACATTTAGCCCATTTTTCCCACCATTCTTCCCATTCTTCCCGCCGTTTTTCCCGCCATTCTTCCCATTCTTCCCATTCTTCCCACCATTCTTCCCATTCTTCCCGTTCTTCCCATTCTTCCCACCATTCTTCCCATTCTTCCCACCATTCTTCCCACCGTTCTTCCCAAGTTTCGCTGCTACCTGCTACTGCACCTGCTTTGGATATACCACAGCAATTAGCAGTTGCCCTGGCGGCTGCTGTGCCTTCTAATAGGTGCCATAGTCAGACTATGTTATAATTGATTTATGACATTAAATGATTGGCTAACAAAAGACAGATCCGAAACTGCAAATAATAGAATGCCAGACAGGCCAATGTATAATGGAATTACTGTATCTAATCCAGGATTAGGCATTAACTTATATAATCAGGCAATACCATTAGAGCTTTGTGGTGAAATTATAAATACTTTAGAGTCTAATCTAAATGGCTCAGGACCATTTAGATGGCAGGGTGCTAAAGTAACAGAAGCAGACGATGTATTGGAAACAGCAAGAAATTGCGTAGATTTTAAGGTAAGTAGCAAAAACTTAGGACAAAGAAATCAATACAACGCACCATTTTATGATATGCATCAAAAAGCATTTGATAGCATTAAGCCATTGACTGATGACTATGGCAGATACTGGGGTGTAGGCATTCAGTTTTTCGAGGCTTTTAATTTTGTTAAATATGAAGGTGCTGGAACACACTTTAAAATTCATGCTGACCATGGTCCAGCATATGTTACTACTGTTTCTGTTGTCGCATATTTAAATGATGAATATGAAGGCGGAGAAATTTACTTCCCACGTTTTGATTTAACTATTAAACCAAAGCCTGGAGATGTAGTAGTCTTTCCATCTACCTATATTTATGAACATGCCTCTAATGACATGATATCTGGAACAAAGTATTCTATAGTAATTATGACTGACTATAATGATCGTGGAAATCTTAGACAATTTAATTACCGCCAAGAAGATATGAATAAGTTAACGTATTAGGAGATACTGTGGGTGTACAAGAAGACATACAAAAGAGAATTAATGATTTTTATCAAATAGAAGAAATTACCTGGTCATCAATAGAAGATTTGGGAAGTGGTATTTTCTTATTTAGAGATGTTTTACCAGAATCAATGAATATTATTAGTAGGCTAGAGTCTGTATTGAATGATCCAAAAAATCACTATAACTACGCAGAGGCCATGGTTGGATATGGTATGAAAATGCCAGAATATCGTGACTGCTATGATTTTAAATATAAGAAAACTGATATTCAGTATGATAAAAGCGAAGCCTCTTTAAAGCTTCAAGAATTATGGGATGATGTCTACTTTAGACAGCTACAGGCTGTAAAACATTATTGCAAGGTTCACAATATTGGAGAACTCAGATATTGGGAAGCTATGAATTATGTTAAGTATGGCCCAGGACAGCATTTTCAAGAACACTCCGATAATGGCTTTTCTTATAATTGCGTTGTATCTCTAGTTGCATATCCAAATGATGATTACGAAGGTGGGGAGCTTTATTTTAGGTTACAAAATCTAAACATTAAGCCAAAAGCTGGTGACCTATTTATTTTCCCATCTAATTTTATGTATCCACATCGTGCTATGCCAGTTCATAGTGGAACAAAATATTCAATCGTAACAATGCTAGACTATTCTGATAAGTATCATCGTCCAGAATTTTATCAAGAGACGGGTTATTAATGCCTAATGTTACTGTTTACACCTCTGGAAATTATTCTTCAATAGATCAATTACCAATGCACCGTGATTGGATGGATATAACTTTTGATAGACACGCATATCAATGTTTTCCAGTATCATTATCAAATAGGTTGGGTTGGGGCATATCATATCCAGAAGATATTACTTTTATTTGGGATGGCATTAATGATTCAACTGCAGATCATGTAAAAATTCTTTCTGGCTCTAAATATGCTCATCCAAATCGTGGAAATAGAACAATTAGTTTTTATACAGATCTAACTTTTGTCGAAGAAAACGGTAAAAATTTAAGTCTTTTAACAATGCCAGTTCCTAATCAATTTATTCGTGGTGCTCAGTGTATGTCTACAGTAATTAGCAGCTCTGTGTTAGCAAGTGATTTACCAATAGCGTGGATGATAACTGAGCCAAATATTGAAATAACGATTCCAGCAGGAACTCCAGTAGCAGCAATTTTGCCATTGTCATTAACAGATATTCAATCATATGAGCTAGAGATTCGTAATGGCAGGCCAGATTATGAAGATAGTAATTGGAATAACAGAATGCGTGAGCGTGGAGAAGCAAGCCAAAAACTAAATTCCAAAGGAGAGTGGACCCACTTTTATAGAGACGCTGTTGATCATAATGGAGATTCAATAGGATATCACGAAGCTAAAAAAATTGTAATGAAGGTAATAAATAATGCCAAAAATTAAATTTATTTCAAATAGGCCATGGCTATCTAAAAATGATCACTCAACTCCAGAGCCAGTGTCCAAAAGTTTGCCAGAATGGTATAAGTCAGCAGATAGATATGCAAAAATGCCAAATGGAGATTATTGGATTGGACCAGATAAGGGAAAGATTCCAACCTGGAAAGCTTGCCCAGCAATATACGATATTTTTATAAGTGGTTATGTGTATAAAACGCCATGCGATATTGAGTTCTTTCTTGATCAAAATAATGAAATTTCTGCAAAGGTATCAGATCCAAGATATGCAGATTTTATTCAGTTTAGAACACCAATGCCACAATTTGAGCATCCAAAGGGATATTACAAAAAACATTTTGCATGGTATCCAGATTGGGCAGTAGCAACACCAGCTGGATATAGTGTTTTATATGCTCAACCATTTCAAAGATTTGACTTACCATTTTTAACTACTAGCGGTATTGTAGATAATGATAAGGTTAATCTACCAGGAACATTTCCATTTTTTATTCAAGAAGGCTGGACTGGAACCCTGCCTGCAGGAACACCATATGCACAGATGATACCCTTTAAACGTGAAGACTGGGAATCAGAATATGAACTTGATCATTCTATGCAATCCTTAATGAAGAAAAATATGGAAAATTCAAAAAAATATAGGGTTCCAAATGGCGGTGTATACTTAAATGAAGTTTGGGAAAGGAGAAAATATGACTGAAAAAGAGATTGTGTCAGAAAGCTTAGCTAATAAAAATTCTGTTGATAGGGTTTCTATTACTCCATCTGGATTTTTTGGATCATCCCCAGATAATATTGTTACTTTAGAAAACTTTATGACAAATGAAGAGTTGGTATATTTAAATAATTTTATTAGGAATAATACTGAGTGGGATGTTACAGAAACTCATTATAATGAAAATGGCACTATAATTTATGACTCTGGATATTGGGATAATCGTGTAGCAACATATCCAACTATTCAAAAAACAGATCCAAAAGTTCCAGAAATTATTGAAGGAATGGTTGCAAGATTAAAAATTGAAGTAGATAAATTTTTTGGTGTAGATGCCCTTCCAACAAGTCCAGCAATGGTAAGATGGTTGCCAGGACAGCTACAAATGCCACATGCAGACAAAGAGCTTCACACTGGACCAGATGCTGGGAAACCAAACGATTTTCCATATTATGACATAGCTGGATTATTTTATATAAATGACGACTATGAGGGCGGAGAGTTGTATTTTCCTAACCAAGAAATTCAGTTTAAACCAAAAAAGGGTGCTGCATACTTTTTCCCAGGAGATATGAATTATATCCATGGAGTAACTCCCATTATTTCTGGAATTAGATATACTGTTCCATTTTTTTGGACTATTTTATCTCATAATGATAAATAATGAATTATGGTATAATTTAAACGGAGGAATCAAATGAATAAAGAAATTTTGCATGACAGGGTATTTTACTATACAAATGTAATAGAAGATCCAGCAGGCCTAGTAAAAGAGCTAGAAGAGATATCTGACTGGGGAGAGTGGGCTGCTTGTAGCGGTGAGCATTATGTTTATGGAACAGACAAGACGATTATTCCTTCATCTGGAACTATGTTTGACGGTGCTGCAGTAAATGATAAAATCTATAACATTATTAATGATGCATTTCAGGCAGCAGCAAGAGATTATGCAGAAGCCCATGGGAATTTTGATGATCCAAAGCTATTTCCAGCTATGCCAGTTAAAAAGTATATGGCAGGCACATCAATGGGGGCACACTTTGATCAGCAAGAAGGCGATGAAAGATTAAAATATTCTCTAGTCATGTATCTTAATGACGATTACGAAGGTGGAGAACTTTCTTTTACTATTAGAGATCCAAATGGTGCAATAACTGGCGGTACTCCAGATTCAGATTTTTCTTTAGCAGATCCATCTAGTTATACTTTTGCTATAAAACCGAAAGCTGGTAGCATTATTATATTCCCGCCATCACCACCATATCATCACACGGCCCATTTAGTTAAAAGTGGGTATAAGTATATGATTCCTCAGCACTGGATCCACTAACTATTGATAGGAAAGTCTATGGTAAATTTAGAAAATAAAATTAGGTTAAACAAAGACCTTGTAATTTATGAAAATTTTTTGACATCAGAGGAGTGCTCCAAGATTATAGCAGTTTTGGATAAGTCTGCAAAAAATGGATCAATGGCTTGGATGCCAATTTCTTTCTATGAGTCATATTCTTCTGTTTTACCACAAGACGGTGACAAAGAAATTATAGAAGAAAAGTTACCAGAAAATATTTTTTCAAAAATTAAAGAAGGTTTTATTAATGCTGTTGCATCTGTTCACGACATAGATCCTAAAATGGTTGTTCAAATAGGATATCATACACAAAAGTGGGAGCCAGGAGCATATGCAAGAATACATTCAGACAATACAGATGAGCATGGAAATAGTGGGCCATTTACAAGAAGTAGATATGCTGCATTTCTTTATCTAAATGATGATTTTACTGGGGGACTTTTAAGGTTTCCCAAACAAGATATTGAGATAGCACCAAAGACTGGGATGCTTGCTGCATTTGATGGCGGTTTTGAAAATATGCATGAAGTAACGTTAATTGAGTCTGGTGTTAGATATACAATAGGTTCATTCTGGGATGATAGGGAAGAAGATGCTTATCCACAAGAAGTCAGAGATGCTTGGGCAGAAGAGATGCAAAAAATTAGGGAAAAACAAGAAGTAGAGCGACAAGAATGGCAAAATCTACTAAAAGAAGGATACAAGCTTGACCTAGCTGGAAATAAGTATAAAATAGGAGAGCCTGATAGTGATAGATAAACTGAGAAAAATATTAAAAGACAGAGGATTTGTTTTTGAAGAAGTAACAGACGAGCTAACATCCATAGAAAATTTTCTAACAGACGATGAATTAGAATTTCTCCTTGAAAAAATAAACCAAGCCTCTCAGGCTGACTGGGAAATAGAATATATGTCTAATCTAAAAAATTTTTGTATGGAAAAATTTGGTAGAGATGATGTAGATAATCTTGTTGCCGAAGGTAAGTTTGAAATTACTCAAAACTGGGTAGACAAAAATCTAAATGTATCTCAATATCCAGAGTATAGAGTTTTTTATGAAAGAATGGCATCAATGGTATCTGAGGCTGATGACTCATTAATGCTTAGTGGTTTTGCAACAATTCAAAGAATGCAACCAGGCGTAGAGCTAAAGTCTCATACAGACCAGCATACAGACCCATCTATAAAGTATGCAACTATAATTTATATCAATGATGACTATAAAGATGGAGAACTGTTTTTTGAAAATATTAATCTAAAACTAAGGCCAAAGCCAAAAACTCTTTTAATTTTTCCAGGCAATGAAAAATATGAGCATGGAGTAGAGTTTGTTGGAGAGGGGCCTATTAGATATGTTTTGGTTGGCTTTATAAAAGAAAAAGATCATTATATTCATAACAGGTATTAGACTAAAAGGAATGCTATATGCAAAAGTTTGATATTAAAAAAATACATAACACTATTTGGGTTTTTAAAAAAGCAATACCAGACCCAGACAAGATTATAGATTTTTTTGAAAAAAATAGAGAGTGGCATGATTGGTATACTTTTGGAAAATATGCAGAGGGCGGCATATTTAACCCATCTTATTTTGAAAAATTCCCAAATAGAAAAGAGTGGGAAGATAAGTTAGAAGAGGGTTTCGGGCATCGTAATCAAGACAGACATTTTGAAAATCA
>Ga0209990_10003099_pt1 | contig 12404 bp, 33 predicted proteins | sample NOAtaG_6_FD_187304 | JGI IMG/M metagenome (GOLD analysis project Ga0209990, IMG submission 187304) | Freshwater lake microbial communities from Lake Erie, under a cyanobacterial bloom - NOAA_Erie_Diel5S_2200h metaG (SPAdes) (version 2) | ecosystem: Environmental > Aquatic > Freshwater > Lake ...
CGCGAGCAGGACCGCTCGTGGGTATCGCTGCGCCTCGGCACCCTGTGGGGTGTCTCACCGAATATGCGACGCGACCTTGTGGTCAATGCGTTCACGTGGGAGGCGATCCACAAGAAGCACATCCACCCACAGTCGGAAGCCAAGCGACCGATCCTCAACGTGGATGACGCTGGCTGGATCATCTCGCTCGCTGCCATCCTCCCTGCGGTGCAGGGAATCTACAACGCCTGCTCGGAGAACGTCACGGTCACGCAGTTGGCTGATCGCATCGGCAACGCAACTGGTGCCGAGGTCTCGCCGTACACGGGCAGCGATGGCGACAAGCGGGACTACTGGATGGACAACGGGCGAATGCTTTACCACTTTGAGATCCGAGACAGCGAACTGGCGAAGACCAGCAACCCAGCAGAGATCCTTGACGTGGAGCAGGCGTTGCTTGCCTACGGTGGGAACCTGCGCACCCGCACGGAGATCTACAAAGAAGGATTGGAGTGAGCAACTTCTCCTCCATCCTTGACGGGTACCTTGCCCGCAAGGCGGAGGTTGGGCGACCAGCCGTCGCCCGTTGGCGTGGCTCGTTGCTCGGTGCCTGCATCAGGCAGCAGTGGTATGCTGCCGAGAAGGTAGAGCCAAGCAATCCATTCCCCGACAACCTCTACCGCATCTTTGAGCGAGGACACGCAGTAGCCGAAGTGCTGAACAAGGCGGGCAAGGATGCCCTTGAGGCTGGAGAACTCCTTGAGTTCCAAGAAGAAGTGCCAGTCCTCCTGCCAGAGTTTGACTTCTCTGGCAACGTGGATGCCCTCGTCAAGTGGCCAGATGGCAGGCGCGAGGTCTGGGAGTACAAGTCCACGACCAACCGAGGGATGCAGTACATCCGTGAGGTCAAGCCTGAACACGCGGTCCAAGCATCGGTGTATGCCCACATCTTGGAGCAGGACCTTGGCGAGCCAGTCGAGGCACGGGTCATCTATGCCGCCGCCGAGGACTTCAAGCTCCTTGAGTTCAGGCTGGACCGAGCGTGGCGAGACCGCGCCCTCCGTGTCTTGCGTGTGCTACAATACTTCGGCAAGCGCAAACCGCCTCGCTTGCCGTCCCGTAGGGGGAAGGATATGAAGGCGGAGTGGCCCTGCAAGGGCTGCCAATGGTTGAAGGAGTGTAGAGGATGACGCAGCCAGTCAAACTCGCAGCCAAGATCGCTAAGGTTATGGAAGCGGTCGGGTACGTTGCGAAAACAGGAACCAACTCAGCACAGGGGTACAAGTTCGTGCAGGCATCGGCAGTTGCCGACAAGGTGCGCGAGCAGCTCGTGAAGTTCAATGTCTCAATGACACCGACATCCATTGATGTCATCAGCGAGGGGCTTACCCCAAGCGGCAAGCAGACGTTGCTCACGCTTCGCTTCACGTGGACACTCACCGACGGCGAGTCGGGCGAGACCATCTCGTTCCAGTCGGTCGGCACAGGCGCAGACTCAGGCGACAAGGCGGCATATAAGGCTGCGACTGGCGCATTGAAGTACGCGCTCCTCACTGGGTTCCTCATCCCAACGGGTGATGATCCAGAGGCTGACATCGCAACTGATCGAGTGGGCGAAGCAGCCAAGAGAATCTTCGGGGATACGGAGAAGGTCGCTCCTGCCCCAGCCAAGAAGCCCGACCTGAATGATTTGGAGTTCTAAGATGGCAGAGTTTGCACGAGGTCCACAGGTAGCATACGACGTATGGCTGTCTGACAAGAAGGAGCCGAAGGAGAAGGAGTTCAAGACAGGCACGAAGGCCTTTGAGTTCTTCGCCTCTCGATCTACGAACGAGTATCAGCAGTGGAAGGCAGCCGACAAGGAGACACGCGGTGCCGAGCCTGCCAACAAGTATGTGTACCTGACGCTCACGGTCTTTGACAAGAAGACACAGGAGCATATGTACAAGATCTATTACAAGGTCTCTGAAGCGAAGACCAAGAACCCAAGCGAGAAGCGTCCGAACATCCACGTCACGGGCGAGTCCCGCAACGTGCGAGAGTACGAAGGCAAGGCGTATGAAGATGTGACGGTGCGTGATGCATCGCCACTCATCTGGACGCCGATGGAACCAAGGGAATGATTACCACGCCAGAGCAGGCAGTAGCAGCCGCAAGCTGCGCACTGGCACGAATCTCAACGTTCAAGTCCCAGGGTCGGCACGACGGTGGCTGCCCGTTCTGCAAGGTTGATCCTAGGGAACTCTGTCGGATGGTGGCGGTGTTTATGGACGACTCCTCAAACTCCGTCACCATTCGGCTCTACGAATCTGAGCAGGCCCAGAAGACGATGGAGTCAATGTGGCAGGCGTAAAGACGCAGAAGGGTGGCAAGAGTGTCCCGCCCAAGTGGACCACTCGCCCTTGCATCAAGTGCGCCCTTGCTATTGAGAAGCAGTCGGAATCGTACTGCGTGCAGTCCATTGACTTTATGAACGGCAAGCGGTCAACCGAGTGGCACTGGGTGCATAGAAAATGCCTAGATACGAAATAAGCCGCAGTGCGCGGGCAATCGATGACGATCTGGACATCGTCCAGAACGGCGACATTTGTTATCTTCTTGACGGCAGATACGGCAGAATCTACGCTGGCCTCTCCGTCCGATACGACGCGGCAGCAGCACCAGAGGGCTGGTTCTTTCTACGGGAGACGAGCGAGAATCGTGTCCTCAACAAGGAGTTGGTCGCCTCTGGGCTGATCACACTTGGAGACAAGATGATTGTCGGCAGACGGACTGCCCAGTTAGCGAGGGTGAAGAATGGGTAAGATGAAAGACCTAGCAATCGATCAGGCGAATGCCGAGCGTTCGTCCCGTGGGAAGCGTGCGAGGCAGCGCGGCAATAGCTTTGAGAGGGAGGTCGCCGCTCGTCTCAATGGCAAGCGGACTGGGATGTACGGCGGCAAGAACGACGTAGAGGCTGGGTACTTCGTGATCCAGTGCAAGGTCGGGCTGTCGTACCCAGAGCGACTGGATAAATGGTTAAGAGAACTTAACCCAAAGGCTGACCAGTTGGCAGTCCTTGTGGTTGGTGATTCGCCAGGAGCAGGTACACGTCGGCGTGCCTTGGCAGTGATAGACTTCGACGACTTCGTACAGCACTATGGCAAGGAGGATCAAGGTGAGCGTTGAACCAAAGATTATGCAGGCGAATGTTTACAAGGATAGCCGAGGATTCTTCAGCGAAGTTCTGAAGGGCTTTGGATTTAGCCAGATCAATATGTCGTGGAGCATCGGCGGAACCTTCCGTGGCATCCACGCCCAGCGTCTGATGGACAAGGCGATGTGGGTAGCAAGCGGCAAGGCCATCGTCTACGCCGTGAACCTTGACCCAACATCCATCCTTTATGGAAAGGTCATTGCTGAAACGATGGAGGCTGGAGACGGCAAGGTCTTCTACGCGCCGTGGTGGTGGGGTCGGGGCTTCCTCGCTCTTGAGGACACGACCGTGACTTATGCCACGACTGATATCTACCGAGCCGAACACGAGGTCGGTATCTCATACGTCGGACTGGAGCAGATCGAGAAGGACTTGGAGAAGATCAAGGCGCAGCTCATCATCAGCGAGAAGGACAAGGTTGCCCAGTCCCTCAAGGCCGAAGGCACCTCAGACAACCTTGCCAACTGGAAGCGCGCAGGCGATGACCTCATCGCAATGGCGGACGCTGAGTGAGCATCCCAACCAAGAAGCGCAAGCCTGATGCCGTCTTGGTGTCGCAGGTCTGGCTTCACATCTACAAGTTGTTGCTTGACGGACTAGATGGGCAACCGAACAAGGAGCAGTTGGCCGCCTATGCTGCCAACGCGATCATCAAGGAGGTGGACTTTGGCTACGCAACCTAACGAAGAGAACGAGCAGATCGTTCCTTCTACTATTCGACAGATCATCACGGCACCAGTGGCTACGCAGCAGTCTCGCGGGACGCTGCTCTACGGTGCGGCGGCTGCCTTTGCTGCCTTCGCCCCGCTGCCATTTGGTCCCATCGCTGCTGCGCTGGTAGCAATCCTTGCAGCAGAACGGAAGAAGTGAAACTTGGACTCGCGTGCAACCGCTGTAAGGGACGACTCAAAGCTACGAGAGATGCTCCGCACACACTTAGAGAGTATACGCTCAGACTATTCAAGTGCGAAGCGTGTGGTAAGAAAGTCGCCGTTGCGTGGTTCATTGTCAACGAACACAAAGCCCGCTGGCTGGAAAGGCTCTATGAGGAACACACCGAAGGACTTTGAGCAGTACTTCCAAGGCCTCTACGATGAGGCGCGGGACATCCTTGTCCAGCGTCAGCGTCAGTACGGTCCTGCCAACATCGAGTCCCTCGGTATCCCTGGTGTCTTCTCTCGGATGTCCGACGACAAGATGAGCCGCATCAAGAAGGCGTTGAGCGGTGAGTTCGTCAAGGGTCGCGTCGTCCTCTCAAAAGATTCCCTGAAGGAACTTCAGCATCCGTCGGTGCGCGATGCCTTGATGGACGCTGCCAACTACTGCCTCATCCTTGTCTCCCTGATTGAGAGCGAGTGGTCCAACCTAGAGTTGAACTACGACCCCGACGATGGGGTTGCCTACTAATCCAGACCCCCTAGAAGCCTCCGTAGAATCGCTTCTAGAGGGTCTAGGAGCCACGGAGAGCCACGTTTCCACCCTTGGTGGTGTCTTACCCCTACTTACCTATGGAGAGCGGCAGATGGTCGCTCTCGGCGTGTACCTAGCATTGGAGCTTATCCGTGAGCGAAGACGATCAGAAGGTCAGGGAACTCTTCCGCGAGGCCGCGAAGAAAGAAGGTAAGTCCCTGCGCCAATGGTGTCGGGATAACGGCATCGTCTACGACACGCTGATCGGTCGTGAGATTCCTTCAGACACTCCACTCTCCGCCATCCACGATCACGATGGCACGTACTTCGGTGTCTGTCCAGCTTGCGCAAAAGAATGAACCCCCTGATGGGAGGAGCCATCAGAGGGTTCAGTAGTCGGGCAGGGGGACCGCCCGTCGAAGTTAGTCTAGCACATCTTCTGGCTTGCTGCCGACACGCACATACACTGGCGTTCCCTCGCCAACGTATGCGCCGACTACGTTGAACTCAAAGAACTCAATCGCTTCCTCTTCGCTCATCCCGTCGCGCTCCATCAGGATGGACAGGCACTTGTCTTCATCGTAGACCACCAGTGTTTGGTTGAACTGCCGCGCCATACCAATGATGGCTTCATCAAATCCGTCTGCTACTAGTGCTTCGCTCATACGTCCTCCTTGAAGGTGGTCGTAGCCTTGACGAAGGTCAAGTCAATCTCACCCGTCGGTCCATTGCGGTGCTTCGCCAGCGACAACTTGATCTTCTCCGTCGCTTGCCCGTGTTCCTGTCCATTGGGACGCCATAGCAGCATCACAAGGTCAGCGTCCTGCTCAATCGCACCAGAGTCTCGGAGGTCAGCCAGTCGTGGTTGACCTCCTTCTCTATGCTCAGCGGCACGAGACAACTGCGACAGCGCAATCACGGGAACGTTCAGCTCCCGCGCCATCGCCTTCAGCCCTCGGCTGATGTCGCTCGTCTCGACCACCCTGTTGCCTTCCTTCGTCTGCTTTGTTGGCATCATCAGTTGTAGGTAGTCCACGATGATGAGGTCTACCCCGCCATCCGCAGACAGCCGCCGCGCCTTTGACCGCAAGTCTACTGGCGAGGCAACGGGCGAGTCGTCAATGAAGATACTCGCCGCCTCCAACTTGTGTACCGACGCTGCGATGCGGGCAAGGTTCATACCCTCCACATCGCCACGCCTGATACGGAAGATGTCCACGCCAGAGACGCCAGCCATCAACCGCGTTGCCAACTGATCCTTGCTCATCTCCAAAGAGAACACCGCCACCCGCTTCTTCTCGTGGATGGCAGCGTGCTGCGCAATGTTCAGGGCGAGCGAGGTCTTGCCGACCGACGGACGGGCAGCAAGGATGGTGAGGTCTGACTTCTGCCAGCCCCCAGTCATATGGTCGAGCGTATGCAGCCCAGAGCCAACGCCCTCTGCCGACCCCCTGTTGTGGCGAGTCCAGTCCAACCGACTGATCGCATCGTCAATGAGACCACGCATCTCGGTGAAGTCAGACTTCTTGAGGGTGCGTGCCACCTTGTAAATCTCTGCCTCTGCCCTGTCCAACGCCTCGTCGGAGTCGGCTGGGTCTTCGTAGGCAATCTCCGCAACGCGGGACGCTGCGGTGATGAGGCGACGCAAGGTAGCCTTCGTCCGCACCGAGTCCGCATAGGACTTGGCGTTCGCACTTGTCGGGGTGGACGCCATAAACCCAGAGAGCGAGGAGTACCCGCCCGCCTCATCAATGAGTCCCTGCCTAGAAAGCTCGTCGCCAACCGACACAATGTCCAGAACATCGCCACGCTGGGCGATCTCGGTGATGGCACGCCATACCGCCCGATGCTGCGCCGTAGAGAAGTCGTCGGGGGCAATCTCACTCGCGTATGAGTATGCCTCGTCGTCAATGAGGACTGACCCGATCAGCCCTGACTCGGCCTCTAAACTACGAGGTGGTTGTCGCACGCTTCGCCTCCTTCCTTACTCGCTTCCTCGGTCTACGAAGATCGCTTCCTCTAACCTCTTGATCGTAGACGACCTGCTCCCTCTCCCACGCTTGGTCGGCGGTGATGCGCCGTCCGTGAATACGCCGTCGGTTGGCGGGGTCGCAGTCCTGTACGTCAAAGAGCGCACCACTGCGCTCCTCAACTGACCACGAATCTTTGGGGTCAATGTGTTCTACGTGCGCCCACAAACCGCAAGCGTCGCAGGTGTAGGCGATCTCGGAGTGAAGGTCAAGTATAGCACGAGCCTTCTTATGCCCGCTGCGCCATAGTTCTATGACCTGATCCTCCGCCTCAATGTACGCCCTGATCCACGCCTCCCTGTCCTTGTCGTAGGGACGACCAGAGAACTCGATGATGCTGCCCTCCTTGTGGTACTCCGATGTCCACTCCGAGTCTGGTCGTGTCCGCATCTCGTCGTTCCAATGATCGTCGGGGCAGACCATCTCCTCCCCGACGATCACGGCTACTGCTTGATACCGCTGCTCATCCTCACTCATCAGCCGCCTCCTGCGGCAGCGACGCCCATCAGGAAGATGATCGCCATAAGTTTGGCAAAGTCCACCATAAACTCCTTCACTTGACCACTTGATACTTCCTGCCACCGAAGCGTAGTTCGGTGATGGCATCCGTAGGGATTGACTTGTACTCCGATGACTTCGGCTCCCATACAATCATCAGCCCCAACTTCTCTGGATCGTACGCCTTCTTCCCACCTTTGAGATGCTTGTGTACGCCGAGTCGGCAGGTCATCACCCGTCGCTCGCCCGTTGTCCGCTTGGTGAACGCGATGGTGAAGAACTTCCCCATTGACTTCTTGATGAGGCGTACCGCCGCCTCAATGGTCAGCCTGTTGCTGTGCTGTGCTGCGTTCGGGCAGGTGCGCAACCAACTCTTATTCGGCTGGTATGCCTCCGCCTCAAACTGCGTCCCGCAATCCCAACAATAAAACTCCTCGGTCTTCATACTTCCTCCTCCCACTTGTCCATCGTGGCTCTCGCTTCTGCGAGGGCGGCACGCTGCTCTGCCTTCATCTCTGTGTAGCACCACTCGTGGTAGTAGCATCCCCTGCTATCCACAATCTCCTCCGACCCGACGAGCATTGACTCGCCGCAGCCGTCGCAGACGACCGAATCAACCTCACTCACTTGATCACCTCCACCTCTGTCTGTCGCCCTACGCCACCACCGCAAGCGCACGAGAAGGCAGGGTTCCAACAATGCGAGCAACCCTGCGGCTCGTTGTCCGCCTCGTCGTCCTCATCGGTGTAGCCGTGCGCACCAACCTCATTGTTGTATCCGTGTGCATCGCAAGCGAAACTATCGTCGCAATCCCCACGCTTCACCGAGGCAAGAATCTCCTCGCCACCGCCATCGTTAGCCTCGCCAATGCGGTACACCCGCTTGTCGTTGTGGTCTACGACCGCCACCGATACATCCAACTGCTCGCCCGTATCAAACGATACGCCGACCACTGAACCGCTAAGAACCTCAACCACCAATAGCCTACTCATACTTCCTCCTCCTTGTCGTAGTCCTCTGGGATGTCCCGCGTCCTATACGAAGCGTCAGCGGGTCGGTCCAGATCGTGGACGAACACCTCAACATCCAACTCCTTGTCTAGGAAGTGGAGTTCTTTCACCAACGATGCGCACCACTCTTGGTCAAACACATCGTAGGATACGCTGTACCCTCGCACCTCATAGATGTCCCCAGATTGTACCGATGTGCGGCGATAGTTCTCACCGCTCGTGAAGAACCCCGCGTTCTCCAACCACTTGTCTACAATCTCTGGGTATCTGTTCGGACTCTTTTCCTTGTCCGCTGTGATCGTGAGATAGACCTCTGCGCTTCCGCTCATTAGATGATCCTCCCTACTGCTACGCCTACCATAAACACGGAGAATAGTAGCCACGCTACCGACATACGCCACCAGAATAGGCGGCGTTTCTCCTCCCGTCGTGTCCTCTTGATGTGCTCAAACAACTTGCTATCCATACTTCCCCCTCCTATCCGAATAGGATGCGGCGATGTGCCACATCACAAAACGAAACATAATCGTAGTCCAAAATGTAATCCTGAACCTCTCTATCCGTCATTGACTTGACCTTCTCAACCTCCTCATCAGTCCCGCCCATCTCCTCAACGAGCCACCCGCGAGCGCGTTCTACTGCGTCCTCTGGCACTTCGTATGCCTCGTAGACTATGCCGTCATCGTGCTTCACAATGAACTCATAGACCACATACACATCCCACTCGCCGTTCTCAAAGAAATCATCTTCGCTAATGCGAGTCCCGTTCTCCTTCTCGTACCCCATTATTTTCCCCCTTCTCTACTATGTGCGCCCAAGTAGCGCACCTTCACTCTACCTACGCCTTGCCCCAATGTCAAGCCTAATGCGATGAAGGCGGCGGGCGATAGGTCAATCGCCGCCCTCCCCTTATGGCACGCTCGGCAATAGTCGCGCACGACTACCAACACCTTGCGCCCGTTCTTCTTGTTGGTGATCTCCGCAAGGACTGGCTTGTCGTGCCATACACGAAACCACCCGACCGCTGCGTAAAGCCACCGCTCCCCGCCCCGCCCGCCGTTGCGCTTCGCAACATAGGGTGAGCAGGTATCGGTGCGCCCCAAGTAGGACACCCCTGCGGGGCATCGTGCGCCGTACCAAGTAGCGCGGTCGGATGGTGCGGCGGGCGTAGCCGCCAACACCACCGACAGCACGAGGGCGGCGATCACTTTGCGAACACTCCCTTCCAATGGTTCACGATGGCAACCTGTTCGTTGATGAGATCATCCACGAGTACCTCGTGCGCTTCCGACCACATCCGCTTGCCCTCTCGGCAATACATCTTGCCGCCGATAAACTCCCACCTCCAAAACTCCCCGTCCTCTCCCGTCCACTCATACTCGCCGTCCTCAATGAAGGGGGCGGCTGCGGACATAAACACATCCTCTTGTCCGTTCTTGTTATCGTATCGCCCGATCACGATGCCCTCATCGCTCTCGCCTACCTCAAACCCTAACGCCCGAAACACCTCGGCGGCGTTCTGGATGGTGCGCAAGTCCTCTGGCATCCACGCATACCACGCTCGCCCGTCGCTGCTTCCTCCGCGCTTCCCCTCTGCGGGCTTCTCTTGGAGTGCCATCATCGCCTCATACGCGGCGGTTAGGTTCTCCTGCTTGATGATGAGTTCGCCCTCGCCGTTCACATAGTACCCCATTATTCTCCCCCTTCTTTTACTACATCGTAGACTGATACTTCTGTATCGTCCACAAACTTATCCGCGTCTAGGTTCACGCCGATCTCTAATCCCTTATCGTGTGCCTCCTCTTGACTATCTGCCTCAACCTCTACCCAAGTGTGCGCGACATACTCCAAGCGCACCGCGTACTTCGCCATCAAAGCACCTCCTTCCCGAAACTACTCAAAAACAGGGCGGCGAAGATAATCAACGCCAACACCCTCATTAGCCTATTGTCCTCCTCGTGTCGCGTCATCCCGCTACCTCCTCAACCTCATACACCTCGTCCGCTTGCTCTTCTGCCTCCCAATCTGCGTCTATCTCTGCCATTTTCCAAGCCTCGTCTGCGCTCTCTGCCCAGACTACGGCGCATAACTCCACAACCCTCCTGCCTCGCACTATAAACTTCTTTTCCTCGCTCATCCTTCCACCTCCCCAACTACTCCACACCTGCCACACTTCCACATCTTTCCGTCCCAACTATGGCGCACCTCCTCGCTATCGGATGAGTAGGCGATAGGCTCCACCTCCTCGCCGTTGGCGTTCACAGGGTAGAACCCGCTCGCCATCACATCATTACCGCAAGAACACTCCAAGAACTCGCCATACTGATCAACCTGAATCATCGTGCCTCCTCCTTCTCGCACTTACGGCATACCATCCCATCTCCGTCAATCACTACGCCATCCTCGTACGCCTCCACCACCCCGCACGCGAAGCAGGTGTAGGTGTCTGCCATCTTCCTAGCGATAGCCCTCCTCACTCGCTCGTTGGTTGCGTCATCTCCCCCGATGACCACGAAAAGATCGTCTAGCCCTTCCATAATCTCCCCCTATGCTATCGGCTAGGGGGCGGCTACTTGCCGCCCCCCGCCGTACCCTATGCGCTAACCCTTGCCGCGTATGCCGCCCGCTCTGCGCGGTAGGCGGGGATGCTAGCCCGCAACGCTTCTAGGGTGTAGCGGTCATCGCCGCGCCCCGCCGCCATACCCTCGCGGTAGGCGTGGATGAGGTGATACACCTCGCGCTTGGATAGGTAGCCCTGCGTGATGCTACGCTCGCCGCCGCCCTCGTTGAGGATTTGTACCAACTTCCACCCGCCATACGCGCCAGACACATAGTATCTGCCAACCTTGGCGCGGCTATTTGTACCCCCCTCTGGTGTCCATAGCGGCGCATCTGCCTCCTCGGCGGTGAATCCCGCCATAAGGTTTAGCCCTCGCACCGCGCCATCTAGGTCTGCCCTTGTGTACCTATGCCCTGCCATAATCTCCCCCTATCTGGCGGGATTCTCCCGCCCTACGCCATACCCTAACCCCAAGCGGGGCGGGTTGTCAATAGGGGGCGGGCATCATACCCGCCCCCCGTTGCGGCTATCCGCGCCGCCTATAATCCACCCGTAGCATACGCCCTAGCGGTAGGGTGTTCATAATCGCGCCGTAGCAATCCACGCACGCGGTAGCGGTATCGTCTAGGTATACCATCCCGCTATCATCGCGGTATGGTTGCGAGAATACCGCTAGGGCATCCACAACCACCCCGCACGCTTGGCAGGTGTGCGCCTCGCACGCCCGCCCCTCATCGGGGTAGGCGAGAATCGCCCCGCAACCCTCGGCGGCGCATCCCCTCGCGCCGTATCCGTTGCCCGTATCCGTTGCCGTTGTTAGTGCCATCATCTCCCCCTATTCTATCGGCTAGGGGGCGGGTATCTCCCGCCCCCTGCCCCTATCCTATCGCCCCGCTCGATACCCTACAAGCGCGGCTAGCGGGATTCTAGCCCCTCCCGCTACGATGCGGCTACCATCTCCCGCCGTATCGCTATCGGGGGCAATAATCGCCCCGCAATCATCGCACGCCCACGCGCTAGGAATCTCATCGCTACCGAATAGCGGCGCGGGATTGTCTACCCCGTAGTCTACCGCCCTACCCGCTAGCCGATCATCGGAGAATCGGGCATCGGCACAATCGGGGCAATACACCGCCCCGCTATGCGTATACCCTAGAATCTGCCACGCACGCCCCGCCGCGTGTCTATTGTATTCTCGCGTGTATCCCATCATCTCCCCCTATCCTATCGGGGCGGGGGTATCTCCCCCGCCCCGTATACCCTACCCCCTCGCGGGGGGATTGTCTACCCCTAGAATCGGCTAGCCTTGCGCTGCGCTAGGGCATCTTCCATCGCCCTATACGCGCCGCGCTGGTATCGCGTACCATCTCGCCAAGAATCCCCGCCGAGATTATGCGCCGCGCTATCTGCGTGCTTCGCTACCGCGTCAAGGAATCGCCCCCCGTCATAGTTAGGGTTAGTATCCCGCAACGCATCCGCTACGGCTAGGGCTACGCGATACGCCGCCCCCGCCGCGCGGCTACCCTCGCCGCCGCCCTCGCACGCTTCCACCGCAACCGCACGCCCTAGCGTAGCGGCTAGGTGTTGATAGTGTTGCTTGCTCATCGTTGCCATTGTGTACCCCCTTCGTATGCGCTTCGTCCCCCCGCTAATGCGGCGGCATCCTGCGCCCCTATAACCTACCCCCTCGCGGGGGCGGTGTCAATAGCCCCCTAGCATTG
>Ga0209990_10003101_pt1 | contig 12398 bp, 9 predicted proteins | sample NOAtaG_6_FD_187304 | JGI IMG/M metagenome (GOLD analysis project Ga0209990, IMG submission 187304) | Freshwater lake microbial communities from Lake Erie, under a cyanobacterial bloom - NOAA_Erie_Diel5S_2200h metaG (SPAdes) (version 2) | ecosystem: Environmental > Aquatic > Freshwater > Lake ...
GTCCTGAAATTGATGGCAGGCCAGAATCGTCTCCGGGGCAATCGCCACATCGGCATTGGTCGCAATCACCCAGTCGGCGGTCGCCCGGCGCAGACCAACATTCTTCGCGTGGTACTCCATCAGCGCGAGTCGTGGGTTGTGGCAAACCTGGTCGTGAATCTCCCGCGGAACCACATAGACCTTCAGCGTCGGAAACTGCTCGACAAGTCGATGGGCCAGCAACTCGCGCTCGGGAGGCGGATTCCATTCAACGAAGATGGGTTCGGTGACCAAATGCCTGATGTTCCAGTCCAATGTGGCGTGGAGGCGCAGAGCAAAATCGGGCATGTAGTCATCATTGCGTCCCACCATGACCGCGGCAATTCGTGGCCGGCGGCCAGCCGTTAGGCTGGCTGACGATCTGGCGGTCAATTTGGTATATTCGCGCCACCCTTTGATTGCATAAGCGGCATTAAACTTTGCCTGCTCGATACGATATTTTAGTCCAGTAATCATTCCGTCGTCACGTTTGAAAATAGTTTTGGTGATCGATTCATTGGCCAGCGCCGCCACGGAACCCTTCCCGCAGCAGGTTGAGCAGACGCCAGGTCCCCCTGATGCTTCTCCGCGTGCGGGGATGGCGGTTGACCCAGCCTGAAGCCAGCCAGGTCAGGCTCCGCCAGACGATTGGATACCAGATAGCACGGTACTCGGCAGCGGCCAGATGTCTTCTCAGCAACCGGCGGAGAGTGGGAAGATTCATGGCCGACCGACGCGAAAGGAGAAAATTGAAGCACCAGCGCCACGAGAACTGGTCAGACGGCGCCTGACCATTCTGATTCGGCCTGTTCCAGACGACGGCACGTTCAGCGAGCAGGTAACGGTAACCAAATTTCATGGCCCGGTAGTGAAAGTCGTGGTCGGCCCAGTAGTGCGGGAATCTCCGCTGATCGATCTGTCCAACCGTTTTAAAGCAGGTGGCGGGAAAGAGCACCCCTCTCCCCCCCGGTGGGTGGTCGAGCTTGCGCACCGGATGACCGGCCCCGGCTCCCACGCCTGGGACAGCTGGCAAGGATGGTGAAGGTTGCCACCGTCCATAATCAGGGTGCCAGCGTGGCGGATCCCCGGCCCATTCATCGATCCCGGTCACGGTCGATACTGTCCGGGCGGCGATGATCGTGTCCTGGCCATGGCGCTGGTGACAGACAACCATCTCGCTGATCGTCGACCTCTCAACACGGTTGTCGTCATTGAACCAGGCGATCAGATCGACGCCATCCCCAAGCGCCCGCTCGAGACCCAGATTAATCGCCCCACTCCACCAGAGATCGCCATCGCCCTTGCATATCCTGACCTGCGGATACTTCTCGCGACACGCATCCGCTGTCCCATCCACACTTCCATCATCGACCAGATAGATCGTCTTTGCCGGATAGTCATCACTGAGCAGCGAGCGAATCGCCTCCTCAGCAAGCGCCCACCGGTTGTGGGTCGGGATGATCACCCCGACCAGCGGGGTGGAATCGACAGTGACCTGATCTGTCTGCCCTCGTTCACGCATCCCTTTTGACGGCTTCAAGGTAGAGCGATCCCGGATTGGCCGGCCGGCCATCGGGATCAGTGTCGAGGTGGTAATCTACCCATCCCGGAATCCGGCTTTGGTTATGGGCAACAATCTGTATATCCGTAAATCCAGCCCCTTCGAGGAGACGGGTCAGTGAGTAACGATCGTACATCCAAAGGTGACGCTCACCACTCTGTTCGAAATGGCGCGTCCCGGGCCACCAGCGGGTCAGCCTCAGGCGGAGCGATCTGAGCAGATAGCGAAGTCGGATCGCGACCGGCACAGGTTGGCGCGGCGGTCCAGGTGGAGCCGCGCCGGGTTCTCCGCGCACTATCGGCGCTGCCCAGGGGCCGATCCGGCCGATCACATAGTCGGCCTCGGGATTGTCGCGTCGGCGCAGATACTCGATCATCTCACCGCCGGGTCTGGTGCGCACAAACTGGTCAAACAACTCGATCAGGATCCAATCATACCGGCGGTGACCGCGCTGATCCCCCTCATCGATCATTCTCAAAATCTCCAGATACTCACGGGCAAGGGACTCGAGGTCGGGCACGACGACCCGGATAAGTCCGCCAGCTTTCAGCACCCGGTGGCACTCGGCGATCATGTCTGGCGCCTTGGGTCGTGGCAGATGCTCGAGGACGTGTGAATGGTAGACCACGTCAAACGCCCCCGGGGGAAAAGGTATTCCCCGCCGCAGATCGGCGATTCTAACCTCCGGACTCGCCGCATTCATATCCAGGTTGACCCAGTCGGAATGGAAACGATCTCCACAACCGACATTGAGCATTCGCGCCATCAGAGATCCTTGGGGTTGGAGCACGGTTTAAAATAGATCAGGTCCGAGGACATCAACTCCCCGGTCGACGGATGACGAAGTGGACTGATCAGACAATCGAGCACGAAGCCCAGCTTTCGCATCTCCCGGTGAATTTGATCGAAACTGGGCTGGCCATCGTAGAGCTCGGCAAAGTTGCATTCGAGCATGACGCGCTGACTGGCCGCGATAACCTGCTGTGCGCCGCGAATGACCTGCAACTCGTGCCCCTGCACATCGATCTTGATGAAGATTGGCTGGGGGAGAGTGGCCGGATCGAAGAGATCATCGAGTCGCGCCTTCTCGACGCGTATCTGCTCCTTCAGCGCAGTGTGCGGCCAGGCCTCAAGGTGCTCGGTCCGCATGGTTTGAAATGAGCTGGAATCACTGAAGCTGGAGACATTGAAGGTATCGAAACCGCTCGAATCGCTCAGGGCCAGCTGGCGTGGCTCAATGCGTGAGTGCTCGCGGGCGAGCTGCGTCAACTCCGCAAAGCAGGCCGGAATTGGCTCAAAGGTGAAGATCCGCGCCTCCGGAAAGGCCTGCAGCGCCTCGCGCACAAACTGACCATGACTGCCCCCGATGTCAATAACGGTCATTGCTGGTGGAAACCGGAGCGGAGCGCTTGCAAAAGGATCGACCGGCACCGCACTCTTTGCGCCACGGCTTCCCCTCCCGTACTCAGCAATGATGACCTCGTGACAGCTGCCAATGACACTCCGGAGTCGCCCCAGCTGTCTCCGCAGGCGGACCTGCCAGACCTGCCAGGAGAACCATTGATGCCAGTTGATGATCGTTGCCATGATAAAAATATGCTGGAACGGAAGAGATCAGGCGGAGCGCCCCGTCAAACGACGATAGATCTCGATGATTCGCGGTTTGACCTTCGCGATATCCTTTCGCTCCCGGACGAGATCGAGGTTGATGCGGGCAGCCTCGTCGATTCGGTCATCGTCAGCGAGGGCGCTCCGCATCCGCGTGGCGACGACCTCCGCCGACTCCGGGGGAACCACATCGCCATTGCGTCCATCATCGATCCAGCCGCGGGTATCGGCGGTATTGGATTGGATCGGCCATGCTCCCATGGTCATCGCCTCGAGCATCGAATGGGGAGTCCCATCGGTCATCCCGAGAGCGATGGCAATGCGTGCGGACCCAAAGAGCTTCAACATCTCGCGGTGGCTGGTGTGCTCCGGGACAATCTCCAGATCCAGCCCTGTCGACCGCCGCACATACTCGACCGCTCCGGCGATATTGCCCTGGGGAAGATAGATTCTGATCTGATAACCGGCCAGTCGGTCCCGGCACAGCTCAATGGCGCGAAGGGCATCCAATCCGCGCCCCCCGAGAACCCCGTGGCGCCCTTTGAGCGCGATGATCCGGCGACGCGAAGAGGGGCCGGCCTGGCGATGCTCCTGCATACCGTCGATGTCATAGCCACCACCGGCCGAGAATACTCCCAGCAGCTCACCAGTAAATCCGTATTCAGGGGCCAGATCCAGTTCGCGCTGACAATCGGCCATGAAATACCGACAGCTCTGCATCATTCCCCGCGTCTTCTCCTGATTGGCCTCCTCCCGACCAAAATAGAAGAGATCACTCCCCCAGGAGCTGTGAATCCAGGGCGGGAAATCACCACCCAGACGGCAATGCGCATCATAGGTCAGCAGTCCCCCGGCCGTATCGAACGAATGGACGAGGTCCGGTCTGATCCTCCTGATCAGTCTGGTCAGACGACTGACATTCGAAAGCGGATCCTCCGGCAAGCGTGCCGACCACCTCTTCAATCTCTCCTGCCCCCTCATAAATGGCCAGCCACTCGTCGATTGCCTGACGGTCGGATCGATATTGGATGACCGAATTGGAAAGAGATAGTGAACGGTCACATCGCGAAGCGCGGCGCTGAGATAGAAGGGGTCGACCGGAAAGAGGTGAAGATCCCATCCCTGGTCGTGAAATTGCCCTATCCAGCGGGCGGTATGAATACTGCTGCCAAAACCGACAAAAAGAATACGCATCTTCGTCCAGGTAAGAATCTGGGCCACAATCAGGTCAGAATCGGGTCATGATCCAGGTCAGGCCACTCCGGGCGGCTTCTGTCAGCGGGTCAGGTCGCGATTTTCAACGCCCTCTCGACCCGCCGCAAGTGGCTCGACCGACGGCTCGGCCCATTCAAACTCCGGCCTGATGACGCCGATCCACTTTCCAAACCATCCCCCATCACGCTCTATATCGTGGACATCGAACGAGAGAACATTGAACTCATCAAACAGGCCGACATTGGTATCTCTGACGATAACCAGCCGGACCGTGTAGGAATCATCATTGAGAAGCGAACCAGGAATCAGACAGGACTGGCGGATCAGCCCCGCCGGAAATCGTTGCGGAGTCGACCGGCCATTGAAGAGACAGATCCCTTCGAGATTGTAGAGAACGAAACTGACCTGAAGGAGATTGTCAGGTATCCGGTTGATATACTCAAACTCGAGTCGCAAGGCGTCGCGCACCGTAATCCTGTTCTTCACGTCCACTGTTTGCGGAAGAAGCCGTGCCGAGACGACCGAGATCTCCGCCGGCACGTCGGTCGAGGATGACGACGAATCGCCCTCTGTCCAGATCTTTTCCAGCCGTGAGCTATTCTCTTGTTGCAGATATTGATTGATGACCTCGTTGACCTCACCAGCCATGACCAGTTTGCCACGATCAAGCCAGATGGCCCGGGTACAGAGGCTGCGCAGGGCGACCAGGTTGTGGCTGACAAAGAGAACGGTTCGCCCTTCGCGGGCCACTGAGGACATCTTGCCAATACATTTTTTCTGGAATGAGAAATCTCCTACCGCCAGCACCTCATCGACCACCAGAATCTCCGGCTCGAGATGCGCCGCGACGCCAAAAGCGAGGCGCATATACATGCCGCTCGAGTAGTGTTTGACCGGGGTATCGATAAACTTTCGGACCTCGGCAAAGTCGACAATCTCATCAAATTTGCGCTCGATCTCGCGCCGGCGCATCCCGAGTATCGCGCCATTGAGATAGACGTTCTCACGCCCCGACAACTCGGGATTGAAACCAGTGCCGACCTCGAGAAGACTGCCTACCCGACCATAAATGTCGACCTGGCCGGTCGTTGGCCGGGTGATCCGCGAGAGAATCTTCAGGAGTGTCGACTTGCCGGCGCCATTCTTGCCGACGATGCCGACGATCTCACCCACCCGCACCTCGAAGTTGATGTCGCGCAGGGCCCAGAGATCCTCGGGTTCGCCGCCGGATGAGCGCTCACCGCGCCGCCAGAGATTGGAAAGGGCGTCCCGGAGAGTGGTTGGCTGGGCACGTTGCGCTCCAATCTGGTAGAGCTTGCCAAGATTCTCAACCTTGATAATTGTTCGATTTGTGGAGATCTCAGTCATGTTCCGCGTCTGAGTTGAGAAGTTCCCGATAGAGTTGCAGATGCTGCCGGGCAATCAGATCCGGGCGGTGCAGGTCTTCGACACTCGAACGTGCCGACCGGGCGACTATCTCCCGGTCAAGGGTCAGCAGCAGTTCGATCCCGGCGGCAAAATCGGCCGCATCGCCGAATCTGGCCAGGTATCCATTGACTCCGTGTTCGATCCAATCTGGCGCCCCGCCGGTTGGAAACGCCACCACCGGGGTTCCACAGAGGAGCGACTCCGGAATCATCATGGGCCCGGAATCGGCCAATGATGGGCACAGGAAGATATCGGCGGACTGGTAGGCGAGGGCCATCAACAATGGATCAAACACCTCTCCAAGATAGTGGACCGGCCAGGGCAGCTCCCGGCTCCAGCCCTCACCATTGAGACCGACCAGCAGAATGTGCAGATCTCCGCACTTCTCCGGCGACAGGAGGTGAAGCGCGCGCACCAGCTCGCGCATCCCCTTGCGCGGATCATCGACGTAGCTCGCGCCGCAGAGGAGAACAGGCGCCGCGGCGGGGAGATGGAGAAGATCCCGCGCCACCTGTCTGGCGTAGGGGCGAAAGATTCGCGAATCGATCGGGAGCGGAATGCGGGCAATTCGCGCCTGACCGAAGAGACTGCTTTCACGAATGCGCGCCTCGCCCCAGCTCGTCGGGGCGATAAAGCAGATCTTCTGATCGGCGAGAAGATCCCGTCGCCTTCGCCAGTTTCGGTTGGCCCGATCGTGCGGGTCGGCTGAACCCAACTGTGGACAGGCGCCGCATTCGGTAAGGTACTTTTGGCAGCCAAAGCTGTAGTGGCACCCCCCAGTCAATGGCTCCAGATCGTGGATCATCCAGACGAGCGGACCGCGAAAATGGTCGATCAGCCTGCGGATCGACGCGATATCGAGAAAGTCATCAACCCAGTGGATGACCGAGACGGTTGGAGCCCCCTCTGCGTGCGTGGCCAGAAATCTGTCAATGGAGATCCGCGGACGCTCATCCAGATTGAAGGTGTAGGTGGGGACAGGTCGATGTCCCCGGGTCAATCTGCGGAGACGATGCAGGAAACGATTCTCCTGGAGTGGGGGCACCCTCTCGACTCCTGCCTCCTGACCCAGTTTCTCGCGGACATAAAGGGTCGAGGCGGCCCCGGCCTCACACAGCGCACGGTGAAGTCGCCGCGCCGCCAGCGCCGCCCCGCCCTTCGTATCGACTGTCGAGTAGTGGTTGATCAGCAACTGCGTTTGGTCTTCCTGTTCATTCGCACGCTGGTTCCGGCTACCGGTTGAGCATGAGGCGCAGCCCCCGCCGACCCAGACGCAAGAGCTGGTATATGAACGGCAGGCGCTGGAGCAGACGTCGGCTCAACGGCGGTGGTGGAACGCGGTATCCCTCAAAGACGCACAGGCTTTCCGCAATCTCCAGATCGGCCTCGAAACTGCGAATGACCAGTTCAGGATGAACGAGCGGGAGGGTCAGCCGTCCCAGCTCATTGTGATATGGATTGCGACCAAATGTGTGCGTCGCATCATCTCCAAATCCGATGTTCCGGATCAAATTGACGGCCGGGAAGATCCGGTAGCCGCTATTGAACCAACAACTCAGCTGCCACTGGTAGTCCCAGGCATCGCGGAGACGATCATCAAGAATCCTGGCAAACACGTCATACCAGAACTTCGTGTGCACCGGGTCCGGAAAGAGCTGCTCGATCAAGCGCGCCGCAACCACTTCCGGCCACCTTGTCAGCTGAGGATCATTGAGCCGCCAGGCCCGTCGCCAGGTTGCCCAGCCCCAGGTGCTGCCGAGATATGAGAAGTGATAGCTCTGCTTCGCGCGTTCCCGCATATCGAAGAAGCAGTACCCACTGATCATCATGACCCGCGTATCATCGCGATACCGCGCCAGCAACTCCCCGCAGTAGGGGAAGAAACTCTCATCGGGCAGACAGTCATCCTCGAGGATGATCGCCTCCTCGACCAGCTCGAAGACCCAGTCGATGCCGGTCTCCGGTCGGCGCTTCGAGCCAAGGTTCTGATCGGAATAGTTCTTGTCAAGACGGCAATCCCAGTCGATCTGGTCGATGAGGGCGCGGGTGGCCCGACACCGTTCCGCATCGGTGGGGTGGTCCGGGCGTGGTCCATCGGCGATAACCAGCAGATGCGCCGGCTTGATTCTGGCCAGGACCTCGAGGACCCTGGCGGTGCATTCGGGACGGTTGAAAATGATAAGGGCGACAGGTGTGTTCAATTTCTTTTGTGGCTCTGGTTACGCTCAGGTGTGAAATAGATCAACTGGCAGGTTGGCCAATAGTTCACCAATGGTTGAACTATCGCAACCAAGACCGTAAAGGAAACCTCTCTACCGAGGCGGGACCAGTGATGAACGATCAGGCCATGGCGATCCTCAACCCACACTGCGTCGCGCCCCAGGCCCTTTACCAAAGGCCCGACCGCTCCAGTGTGACTGGATCAACCATCGCCGGAAGCTGCTTCTCAGACGATATCTGCAAAGAATTCTTCGGTTCGCCGAAAATACCAGGCCGCGAGAACCAGAACAACCATGGTCAGGATCGACGTAAAGAGCAGTGGACTCCAATCGATCGGCCGACCAAGCAATACGGCCCGGTAAGCGTCGATCAGTCCAGTCAATGGATTGAGGTTGATCAGCCTTCTCCAGTCTGGCGGAATCAGACTGGTTGGATAGATGATCGGCGTGGCAAACATCCAGAGCTGCAGGATAAAGGGCAGCGCGTGGCGCACGTCACGGTAGCGGACATTGAGCGCCGCCATCCACAGTCCAATCCCAAAGGTCAGCAGCACCGTCAGGATCAGCAGGAACGGAAGAAAGATGATCTGTCTCGTCAGGGTGACGCCAAACCAGGCCATGGTCAGGCCAACAACAACGAGCGCCACCAGAAAATCGACCAGCCCGGCGAGCACCGCGGCGCCGGGGATGATCATCCGTGGAAAATAGACCTTGGTGATCAGATTCGAACTGCCCACGAGGCTGTTACTGCTGCTGTTGACCGAATTTGAGAAGAACAGCCAGGGGACGATCCCGGAGAAGGCAAAGAGCGGATAGGGCAGCCCCCCGGAGTCGATCCCGACGACGCGGCCAAAAAAGATGCTGAAGATGAGCATCGTCGCCACCGGCTGGAGAATAACCCAGAGCAGGCCAACAGTCGTCTGGCGGTACTTGACCTTGATATCCCGCCAGGTCAAAAACAGGAGCAGTTCGCGATACTCCCAGAGCGCTCGCAATTCGTGCCAGGACCAGCGATCAGCGGGGCGAATCGAGACGTGGATCTCCCCGGGTCCGGATTTATGTTGATCAAAATCCATCGAGTAAATGTTCACCCAAAGAGCGCTAGCTGATCAGCCACAGACTGACAATTAAAGTTTTGGACCCGCCGATCCTTCCAGCCTGCCACGCTGTTCTAAGACCCTGGCTGGCAGCAGATTTCAAGCTGAACCTGAACTGCTCTTTGATCCATACTGGGGGTTATTGTAGTTGCTGTAGTAGCGGTGATAGTAGTACTCGTCATACCCGTCACGCTTGATATCGACATTGTTGAGAATCACGCCGAAGATCCGGGCATTGACGCCGGCCAGTTCCTGGCGGGCGCGCCGGATCATCTCCTTTGTGCTCCGCCCGGATTGGACGACGAGCATCGAACCATCGACCATGGTCGAGAGGATGACCGGATCGGTCACGGTAATCAGCGGTGGCGAGTCGATGATGATATGGTCGTAGCGCGCGCTCAAAATCCGCAGCATTTCACGCATGCGCTCCGAACTGATCAGCTCCGCCGGATTGGGCGGAATCGGGCCAGCTGTCAGAACCGAGAGATTGGGCATCGGCAGCTTGACGATCAGACTATCGATCTCCCCATTGCCCGAGAGATAGGTCGAGAGACCGCGAATATGGCCAATCTTGAAGGTCTTATGCACGGTCGGTCGACGCATATCCGCGTCGATAAGGAGCACCGATGCACCAAGCTGCGCCATCGAGATCGCCGTGTTGACCGCGGTGGTCGTCTTTCCCTCGCCAGGCTGACTGCTGGTGAGCAGAATCGTCTTTGGTGGCTTGCCGGCAGTCGAAAGGAGCAGCGACGTTCTCAGCATCCGGTAGGCTTCAACAACCGAGGAGAGACCGTCGAGGGTGGCCAGCTGATTGCCCTTGGGCTGGAGTCCGCGCGGAACAATGCCGCCGATATTGGTGATCACGGTCCCCTTCCCGACCCGGTGTTGCCGGTCGGTCGGGCGCGGTCCGGTGGTCAGCTCCCCCCTCTTGACGTGCGAGGAGCGGAGAGACTGGGAATTCATGGCCGGAATAACCGCCAGCGTGGGCAGCTGGGTTGCCCGCAGGACATCTTCGACATTCTTGACCGAATTGTCGAAATACTCGATGAGCAACGCCAAACCGATCCCCACCCCAAGGCTCAGAATCAGACCGAGCAGAACCGAGCGAACTCGCTGTGGGCCAATGGGCTCGACCGGGGTTCGCGCCGGATCGATAATCCGCAGATCCTTCACCTGATCAGCGCGCTGGATATTGACCTGATTGGTCTTCTGCAGAAAATCATTGTAGAGCTCCTTGGCCGTATCGACATTCTGCTTCAAAATATTGAACTGGATGGCATCCTGATTCTGTTGGATGGCCTCACCCTTGGCCTTGGTCAGCGAGTCCTTAATCAGCGCCTCTTCACGGACTGCCCGGTCGTAATCGGCGCGCAGCCGCTCCGACAGCACTTTTGAGCTATCGACGATCATGGTCTCCAGCTCTTCGATCTGGTGGCGCGTCTCGATCACGCGCGGATTCTCCGGTCCGAAGCGTGCATTCAATTCCGCCAATTTGAGTTGAAGATCGCTCAAATCCGCCCGCATCTGCGCACTGCGGCGGTCGGCGAAGGCCTCCGGAAGCTGCAGAATGCGCCCCTTTCGAACCTCCTCGTAGATCGACTGCTTGAGGATGCGATCTGTCTCCGCCTTCTGGGCCTGGCTGTAAATATCGGCCAGCTTGGTCCCGGTCAGACTCGAATTATCGCTGTTGCCAAACAGATTGTGGGAGATCGAATAGCTGGCCAGCGCCTGTTCGGCTTGTTGAACCTGGGCCTGGAGACTGCGGGTCGTCCGATCGAGCCAGTTGGCAGAGGTGGTGAAGTTGTCCGTCTTGTTCCGGTAGCTGTACTCGATGAAGACCCGGGCGACCCCATTGGCGACGCTCGAGGCAATCTCCGGATCAGTATGCGTAAACTTGACGTCGATAGCGCGCGTGTTGGCCACCTGCTGAACGGTCAGCATCGACATGAGCGTCTGGACATACGGAGCGAGCCGAGCCGCCTCCTGCGGCGGTCGCTGCTCATTGGCCATCGGCTCGATCAGCAGCGGTTCGAGTGTCGGAAGCGGAGTCTTCGGTCGTTCAACCTTACTGCCAAAACTGGAGAAGATCGACTTGACCGAGTCGGCAACCGTGCGGCGCCCCCCGTCCAGAAAACGGGGATTCTGGTCAAGTCGAAGCATGACCACGACATCCTCCAGCAGCGGATAGGTCTTGATCATGAGCAGATCGGTGTTGATCCGCTCATTGTCGTTGCTCGCCAGAACCAAGTCCCCGAGCTTCATCTCTGACTTGTTGTGATTGAAGGCAATCTTGGCGGCCGCCTGGTAGTACGATTTGTTCCGAAATGACTCGATCGTCACGATCGTCGTGACGACGATGACGATCGACAGGATCATCAACCGGCGCTTCTTGACCTTCCGCCACATTTCACGCAGGTCAAAGCCCTCGCCGGCGGGCTGGGTATTGTAATAATTATAGGATAGCTGATCCATCGAGTTGAGCGCTGGCGCGCCACTCGGTCTGATTTGCAGGGACTTCTCGAGGTGGACCGGATTGGGCTGTTGCCCCCATGAGTTGTGATCTTGAGACATTTGTTAACCCGCCTTGTGGGTCCCACCTGCCTGTGCATTCAGCCTACAGAGCGGACGACGGAGAGCAATCTTCCCCGCGCCACACCGGGACACGACTATTTCTGACACGGGACCGGGGCATCTCTTCCGCGCGAGACGCGGCAAGTGTTCGCAGTCGCGGACTGACCTCGGCCGCCAACAATCCCGGCCTGCTCCTGCTCGACCCGGTCCGGCTCGGACTACCCCGGCCTCTCACTGCCGCCCCGGAGAATCGAATCGTCGAGCGGGCAAGTCACCTCGATTGTCGAAGCGCAATCGGAAGAGAACATGAGCGGCATTTGAACCGCGATATTAGAAACGTTTTCCGTTCTAATGGTTGCATTGGGATTTTACCGGAGATGCGAAGGATTTCAAATACATCAGGCAAACCAAGCGCTGATTTATCAATTACTTCCGGTACTTCCGGTACTTCCGGTACTTCCGGCAGACATCGAGGCTAACTACCCTCTCAGATCGCTGCCTGAGCGGCGACGCGGGTTCGCGCCGTAACCGCCCAGTTTGTCATAAGGTTTGTATGATGAGTAGCCGGCATACCCCTCGCGCCGGACATCGAGGTTATTAAGGACAACCCCAAATATCTGCGCACCGACACTGGAGAGTTCGTGGCGAGCGCGTTTGACCACCTCGCGGGTGCTGCGCCCG
>Ga0209990_10003102_pt1 | contig 12393 bp, 14 predicted proteins | sample NOAtaG_6_FD_187304 | JGI IMG/M metagenome (GOLD analysis project Ga0209990, IMG submission 187304) | Freshwater lake microbial communities from Lake Erie, under a cyanobacterial bloom - NOAA_Erie_Diel5S_2200h metaG (SPAdes) (version 2) | ecosystem: Environmental > Aquatic > Freshwater > Lake ...
TATGAATATCAAGCTAGATTTGCCAAGTCCGTTGAGCATGAGCTATCTATAGAAGCTTCAAGGCTTAATGTGTCTTTGTCGGATTATATTCTCAAGGTTTTGACGCTGAGACGAGATTGGCTGGTTTTGGAGGAGATGGAAGATGCTGAAGATGTTGCCGATGCCGAAATGGCTTTACAGGAAGATGGATTTATCCCTTTGGCTGATGCTAAAAGGGAGTTAGGGCTTAGTTAGAAAAAAGTTGGTTATCGTCGGGATGTGTATCGCTAAGTTGTTGCATTTTAAGATTATTCAAAAGCAGCAACTTAGCAATATTAGCGTTTTTACTTTTTGTTTGAAGATGGGCGATCACTTAAAATGACGCGAAATAGAAAGGCTAGCGCAACAATGATCCAGAATGTCGGATCGCTCACAAAGGCAGGATTGGTGCTTGGTTGTGGGTTGTTATTGGTTTGGGCGATCGCTTGAGTTGTGACCTGTTTTTGAGCTTATACTTGATTTGGGGCTGACATAGTTAAAAATCTCAGTGATTTGAATACAACTATCGTCCCTCGGAATTGCTGGGGCGAATATTATCCCCTTCTTTGCTTTCCCCCCTGAGATTCGCAGAGCGATTTACACCACCAATGCCATTGAGTCAATGAATAGCAGTTTACGGAAAGTGATTAAATCTCAGCAGATTTTCCCCTCTGATAAGGCTGCTTTCAAGCTGGTTTATCTTGCCATGCGGAATATTTCTAAGAAGTGGACGATGCCCATTCGCGATTGGAAGCCTGCTCTTAATCGCTTTGCCATCCTCTTTGAGGATCGTCTCCACATCTAGATTCTAGACTTTACACAAAATGCTTGACAGTCTCGTTGGAAAATCACATTGGAGCTATTTGGAATTTTATTCACGATTACAACGCTTCTTTACCTCCGTGTGCGTCCTTTCCTTTTTAGGACTACCTAATTTCGTTTACAAATTGCATTAATTGCCAGCAATTCTTTTAATAAAAAAATCGGGTTTCATTAAGTGACAAAATGCGGTTAGAATCTTGCCCTATAGCTGTTTTTAATTGAGTGTACGCTAATTTAAAAACAAAAGAATCAAGCCCAGTAAGGCTTTTAAGTTTAGAGTTTGATTTAAAAAACTCTAAATCGCTATAGTTTGTGGATATCTGGTGACCTGAATGCTCGATCGCCGTTATTGGCAAGAAATAATTAGCAAGCCTTGGTTGGTTAATTACCCAAAAATTCAACAAATTGGGAAGTTAATTGCGCGGCAATTTTTTGGGCTGAGATTAGTAATCCTGGCGATCGCGGTATGCTGCGTCTTAGCCCTAAGTCAGGTGGCTCCTGCCCAAGCTCAGTCTGTGGATGAGCTAAAAAATTATCAAAACTTTGTCGATCAACAACGTCAAATCATCCAGAAACAACAAGAACAGATTAATGCTCTCACTAAGCCTGCTCAATCTCGACTTGATGCATTGAGGCGAAATGTACGGGTTACGGATGCTCAGATTAAAGACAACGAGAAAAAAATTCGGCAAGCAAGAGAACAACTCCAAACACTCAATACCAAGCTCCAAGAACTAGAGTATGACCTCAATAAAAGACGCGGTGCAACTACAGCGCGATTGCAATATTTGCAAAGGCAACAACTACAGCGTTGGTGGGTAACCCTCCTCAGCAGTCAAGATCTGAATCAATTTGCCGATCGCCGTCGCCAAATTGAGCGTATTTATGACCGCGATCGCAAGCTACTGGGGGATTTGACTCAAAGATCCAATCAAGTCGAAAAGCAGCGCAACCAGATAGTTGCCCAAAAAAATGAGATTGAGCTATTGACGCAAAAGCTGAAATATCAAAAATCTAATATTGAATCTGAAGCTGTTGCTCAACAAAATACGATCAATCGGCTAAAGAGCGATCGTCAAGCCTTATCTCAAGCGGAAGATCGCCTCGCTGAAGACTCGCGTCGTTTATCACAAATTATTTTGTCAAAAGTGCAGCCCTATGATGGACTAATTCTCCCATCTGGGACTGGACAGTTAATGTATCCTACTATTGGACCAGTGACCAGTAATTTTGGCTGGCGTACACATCCTATTTTGGGAACAGAACGGTTTCATGCAGGCATTGATTTTGGAGCTGATTACGGCAGTTTAATTTATGCAAGTGAACAGGGGCGAGTAATTTATGCAGATTGGTATGGGGGCTATGGTAATGCGGTGATTGTTGATCATGGAAATGGGATGACCACACTTTATGCCCATTGTAGTGATCTATATGTCAAAGATGGCGATGTTGTCGCTAAAGGTCAACCAATTGCAGCAGTTGGTTCTACGGGCTTTTCGACTGGTCCACATTTACACTTTGAGTTGCGTGCAAATGGAGAGCCTATCGATCCCGCTGCATATCTCTAGCACGTAGTGGCAATTCATGAATTGCCACTACGTTAGTCCTTACCAGACATCGGGCAAAATTGCGCCTTGAAAATCAGTAGTTCCAGTATTTGCACCACTAAAATTAGCTTTGCTGAGATTGGCACTGGTAAACTCAGCAAAGCTAAGATCAGCCCGACTTAAATCAGCTCCAATAAAATAGGCTTCACTACAATTTGCACCGCGAAGATCAGCTCCAATCAGATCGCAGCCACAGAGGTTAGCACGATAAAGATTTGCTCCGATTAAATTTGCCCGAGTCAAATTTGACTCGCTAAGGTCAATATCTACCAAAGTCGCACCGATCAAATCTGTACCAACTAGAGTTGAGACATTGAGATTGCTATGAGATAGATCAGCCTCGCTCAAATTAGCACGACTAAAATCAGTTCCAGCGAGATTAGCTTCTCTTAACTCGGCTCGGCTTAAATTTGCACCAATGATAATTGCACCAATCATGCACGATCCATTCAAGCTAGACATATTGAGCTTAGTTGTTGATAAATCAGCGAGATCTAGTTTCGCCAGACGCAGATTTGCTCCCCGTAGATCTGCACCACTTAAATTTGCTTGGCTAAGATCGGCTTCACTCAGACAAATCATACTAAGGTTGGCTGCACTTAGGTTTGCTCCCTTAAGCTCTATACCTCTTAGATTTGCCATACTTAATTCTGCACCGCGCAAGTTAGCAGAAGCCATCTTCACGTTATGCAACTTTGCCCCACGCAAATTAACCATGCTCATATCGATCCCCGTCAGATCGAGACCTTCTAGCTGAATTTCACTAAGATCAATGCCACGCATATCTGGAGCGGACTCTCTCCATTTGTTCCAGATATTTACGCCTTGATTAAGCAGTTTTATAAATTCTTCTTTCGCCACAGTTACTTTTGCTCATACAGCTAGTACAGTTTCAGATTTTAGAGAACTGATAAGGCAGCAAAGCCGTCCTATCAGTTCTAGTTTTATATTTGAAGTTTAGCTTTATAAATTTTAATATTTTCGTTCTTGGGGTGTAAAACGATCGCGATCAAGCAATTGCAAACTCATATCAACTGAACGATCACTAGTTTTTACCTTACCACTTTCCAGATATCCGAGCGTATGTTTGAGATAATTCGCATCATCCCGTTGAGGGTAATCTTCACGGGAATGTGCGCCACGACTTTCTTGGCGTGACAAGGCACTGGACATGATAATCTCGCCTACTGTGAGCAAACTTTTTAGTTCGATCGCTTGCATTAATTCCATATTAAATACAGAACTGTGATCGTCAACGAGTAAATCATGATCGTAGCGATCGCGAATAGTTTGCAATTTCGCTAAGCCGTCTCTCAATCGTTGAGCATCGCGAAAAATACCGCAATGCTCAGTCATTGTGTCTTGAAGTTGTTGACGGATATCAGCAATTCGAGAATTACCTTGCTTTGATAACATACCTTTGAGCTTAGCTTCAGCGTCAGCAAGATATGGACGGGGATCGATTTTGGGCATGGTGCGATCGCTAACATAAGCACCCAGTTTTTCGCCAGCACGTTTACCAAAAACCACACATTCTAGTAATGAATTTGCGCCCAAGCGATTTGCGCCATGTACCGATAGGCAAGCACATTCACCTGCTGCAAAAAAGCCTGCGATCGCCTTGCTATCAACTCCAATTACTTGACAATCAATATTTGTGGGAATACCACCCATGGAGTAATGAGCTGTCGGACGTACAGGCAGAGGATGATCGATGCAGTCCACTCCTGCTAGACGCAAACCTTCTTCGCGAGCAAAGGGAATCCGACTTAAAATTTTCTCTCGACCCAAATGGCGCACATCTAAATGCACATAGTTGCCGCCATTAATACCTCGTCCTGCCATAATTTCACAGGCAATATTGCGTGAGGTGATATCACGAGGTGAGAGTTCCATCCGATTTTTGCTGATTGGATAATTTGCCATAAAGCGATCGCCTAAATCATTAATCAAATAGGCTCCCTCACCGCGCACAGCTTCAGAAATCAATACTCCAGCAGGATATAGACCTGTGGGATGAAATTGCACAAATTCCATATCTTGAAGTGGCAAGCCAATATTTGCGGTCAGACATAAACCATCGCCTGTTGACGCAAAATCATTGGAAGTCGTATTAAAGACTCTGCCATAGCCACCCGTAGCCATCAATACTGCCTTCGATCGAAATACTTCTATCTGCGAAGTTTCTAAACAATAAGCTACAACTCCCTTTACTTCCGTTCCATTTGTGCCATCTTCATAGATCAACTGCATCACATACCATTCTTCATAAATCTTGCCACCCAATCGCCGCAGATTCATTACTAATTCGTGTAAAATTGCGTGCCCTGTTTTGTCCGCCGCATAGCAAGCTCGGCTGTTTGTATGTCCTCCAAATGCTCTTTGCGAAATCTTGCCATTTTCAGCCCGTGAAAAGAGAACTCCTAAATGTTCTAAATCAATAATTACTTCTGGAGCAGATTCGGTCAAAACTTGGACGGCATTCTGATCGGCAAGATAGTCGGAACCTTTGACAGTATCAAAGGCATGGGTGAGCCAGTCGTCATTATCAACATTTCTGAGTGAAGCCGCGATTCCTCCCTGTGCGGCGACAGAATGCGATCGAATCGGATGTACTTTAGAAATTAGTCCCACACTAAGGTTGGGATGGTTTTGAGCGATCGCAAGTGCGGCTCTAGAGCCAGCTAATCCACCACCGATAATCAATACATCATGTTCGATCATAGAATTTTTCAACGATTTTTAAAATATCTGCTTAACCACAACTACCACAGTCACCCGCACCACCACAATCTAGCCCTCCACAGTCTAACCCACTGCAATCCATTCCTGTTAAGCAGTCAGCATTGCCACAGCTTAAATCAGGACAACTTAAATTAGGACAACTTAAATTGGGACACTCAATCGCCTCGCAGGGATTTTCACAATCGCGGTTTCTCCCGCAACCATTAGGCAATACATCAAGTCCATATGCACAATCAGAACAATCAATATAATCGCAATTATTATTTCCGCCACTATTACTGTTGTTATTGTTAACTTTTCTTTGTTGATTACGCCCCCATTGTGAGCCACCAAGCCTCTGTTTACTTGATTTACCAGTATCTTTGGGCACATCTAGATTTTCGGGATCGCCTGATTCTATGGCTACGGTTGTGATGGGTAGCCGACTGGCATAATACTGGCGACGCGCCTTGGATTTTTCTCTGCGTTTTTTTAAAATCTCATTTGCTTCTCGACATTCCTGAAATCGCCCGTTTGCATTTGCGATCGCAGTCAAGATACCCTCTTCCGCAATCACTTGCTTAAAATATTGCGAACAGGACTCGCAACCATACAATACGCGATGAGCGCAAGAAAACCCTTTATGGGGTGAAATAAATTTTTGATAACCACTAATGGCGGTAACTGCTATGCCCCGTGTTGCCCCGTTGATGATATTGGCGATCGGGATTTTTACAGGGATTCTTGTCTGCATTTGTCGCCGCCATTTAGTTGATTAACCAGTCTGGTTATGATACAGGAGCCTTTAGGCTAGACTCAACAAATCTTAATAATTCTTTCAAGAACTTGATTTCCATTTGTGATGCTGAAATGTCAAAATTGAACTTGCGATCGCAAAGAGATCGTCACGAGAATTAGGCGTTTCAAAATGCTTTATATAGGCATTAAGACTTTCTAACAGCGATCTCTCAATAGCATTATTTGACATGAGGTTCTCCTTAGCAAATTTTGAGGTAGGAAATGTTTTTGCATTGTCTATTTGCCTGAATAGTTGAGGTTTACGTTTGAGCAACCATTGCGATCGCAGTTTGGTATTAAGAAAACCTTACTCTCGTAAAAATTGGTAAATTCTTATGAGGCTGATTCAATCATAAAATAGGCACATATCAGAAATTAGAGCTATAACGTTTCTCAATCTAGTGAGAAACGTTATAGCTCTAAATCTAATTTTGCAAATTGTATGTAAAATTCCTAGCATTTCCCGTGCGAACTTCTTTAAATCTTTTCCATTCACCACCATTTCCACAAACATTGTTAGCATTACCTAAAGTAAATGTTCGAGAAATAGTGCAGAAAGAGTTTGCCCCCCTCCACTCAGTCCCCCCCTTACCTTTAGCATAAACGTAATAAACGGTATTACGCTTACGTAACTCATGAGGGTATGTTTGAACACATTGACCTGGAGAGAGACTCCACCATCCCTGTGAACTCCAACCATTTTGCGGTCTCGGAGGACAACTACCAAAAATGTCACAGCGACGTGCACCAATTTCCAAGTAAGCAAATGCAACGGATACACTTTCGGTTGAACGGTTGCACACCTGAAACCAAGCATGAGCAGGTTCAGAAAATGCAACTATTGCAGCAAAAAACGATGCTGAGCTTAAAGTGAGCATTTCACTTAAGCTTATTGATTTAGAAGCAACTTTCATTTCACATTTACCTTTCTAATCTTTGAGAGGTTGAGTTTAGTCTCGTATCGGCGATCACACTCTTTTGGTACATTATCTAACCGCATTTCCCGTAAACCATGATGGACAAACTCCCATAGATTTTATTTCCCATAACGTACCATGACTTTTTCCATTCACAATTGAAACGGTGCTTCCATTACTCTTACCATCAAGCCATCGGTAATTTTGACTGCGAAAGTTATTATTAAGAGAACGAATGCGATAAGCACCTTGATCTGGTTCTAACTGCCAATACTGCCCATGAGTAATATTGCCAATTCTATTTAATGCTAAAGTTTTTCCATCACTTGATGCGTCAAGGTTAAGAAGGGCGCTCCCATTCGATCCACTCGCTCTTGTAGTGAGTAAAAAACCTTTACTTGTATTTGTGACTTTCCAAAATCGTACATGTTGTGATTTAGCTTCAAGTGCTGGAATAGAGCCATAAGCGGACAACGTTCCACTTTCTTGATTTTGCCGCATTAATGACCTAGCACCTAAATATCTGAAATATCTCTTATCTGTAGCAAAATTCTTATTCAATGATCTAATTTCATAGCAATCGGAATCGCGAAATTGTGTTTGAGCATAAACATTCTGGGTCTCGAAAAAACAAAAATGGATGATGCTGGCTGTTAAACCAATAAATAAACATTTGAAAGACTGCTGCATATTGAATATCCTCCTAATTGGGCGCGTCTGACTATGTATTAGTCGAAAAAACTGTCTAACTTTACCAAGTTAATACTTAAACATCAGAACTAGGATTAAGTTCCTCAGAACTAGGATTAAGTTCCTCAGAACTAGGATTAAGTTCCTCAGAACTAGGATTAAGTTCCTCAGAACTAGGATTAAGTTCCTCAGAACTAGGATTAAGTTCCTCAGAACTAGGATTAGGTTGATTCTGGATAATTTGTAATTGTGTTGTTGGTCTTGGAGATTCGGGACATCCAAAAGGCGTACAGCGTTCTCCTGCTGGCGCTTTGGGACAACCAAATGGGTTGCATTGCGCGGCGCTAGATTGAGAACAGCCAAATATATTACAGTTAGCGAAAGCAGGCTTGATGTCAGCAAAGATTGAGAAAGCCGAACTCATGCTAACTACAGCGATCGCTAGAAATTGCTTGAGACTTATTTTGTTTAGCATTTTGGATTACCTGTAAAAAATTCCAAAGAGTTTTAAAACTACTCAAAAAACTGGGAATATGGAAAACATTGAAAGTTTGATGGCGCATTTCCAAACACTAAATTTTTCTGGCTGATGCAATTGCGAGCAAACTTGGCAACAGTAGGATTGTAGAGAGAGTCAAACTTCTGCCAAGATACTCTCTGTATAGGCAAACTCAATCCGTGATAATTATTTATCTCTGTACACACACCTTCCATGCTGGGAAACTCCCAACATTTAAGATTACCATTGAGGTATTTTTTGAGGCGATTTTTCGCATCATTAGCCTTAGCTGTATTGATACGGACTTGACGGTTATACCAGCGATTGGTAGCAGCACCCACAGCCCTTGCCCCAGTGGTAGTTCTAATGATCTCCTTGGGGCTAGTTAAAGGATTACATCCTCCCGAAACACAGTTGTTAACCTCTTTCTTTATACTATTTCCGACTCCTTTCAAAAAATTAGCCTCAGATGGAGATGGAAGTAAGCAAACAAAAAATGCACTAGCTACGAATGGGACAAAACTCAAGGTGATTAAACAATTAGATTTTTTCATATATTTAAAATTAGGGATAAGGCTATACAACAAGAGACTAAGACTGTCAAAGCGCAAGTAGGAAGTTAACTTTCAATACCTCTGACTATTTAAGAACACGAAACGGACGTAAAGCTAATTTTGCTTTTTCTACAACGATATGTTGAATGTATTGGTCTTGAGGCATAGGGTTATGCTCTAACCTCTGTGCTTTCGTCCCTTTTCGACCTTTACGTTCGGACGGTCTCCGACGAAATGGGTTGGGTGCAACGTAGCCAGGACAAGTGATTTCAGACCATCCACATTCAATCCTATTTTCAGAACCATCTTGATTTCTAACAAGATTTTGTGAATCCTGATCACATTCTTTAGTAGCAAGACAGCGAATTTTTCCACTAATTCGGCTATCGAAAGGAACTATATTTTGACCAGTCAACCCATTTTCTTGCCATCTATTTAGAAAATAGTCAACATTGGGTGGAACTACCTTGCTCGTGGCAATTTTTCGAGATCCTGCTGTACCCACTGGATCAATTACTGCGACAAACTGAATACGTCGTTTGATAGCAGGAAGAACTTTGAGGATTGAGTCACCTCCATAGCTATGACCAATCAAGACAACAGGGCGGCTGGGGGGTATGTTATTGATTACCTGACTAGCTTCTAAGATGAAGCGTTGATCATCATTTACTGAAAGATTGACAATAGGAACTTTTCTTGTACTACTTCCGTTTTTAAAATTTGCATACGATGTAACCCAAATATCTGCATTTACTCCACTTCTAAACCTTGATATGGTCTGACTCATTGCTCCTGCACAGCAGTCTCCACTACCGTTCACAAATACTATAAAGGCTTTATTTGCTTGTGCATGTGCTGAATCTAAACTTGAGAGAAAGATGCTACCACATACATAGATTAGAGGAGTAACTAAAAATCTAAATAGAAAATTGTTTGACATCATTATATTTACCTTGAGACGTTGATGATTGAATTTGAGATTGAATCAAAATGCAATAAAAGTTAAATTTTTATTCAATCTCTAGAAAATAAATCCTCTATTTGCCTGGAATGCAATAAAAGTTAAATTTTTATTCAATCTCTAGAAAATAAATCCTCTATTTGCCTGGCCAGACGCAACTACCTATATCTCGGCGCTGGGCGAGTATATCTGAAGAGTCATCCACGACTTTTACTCGACTAAAACCACCATACGCATCCATCATTTGAGGACTACTTACCCAACAAGCGATTCCCTGCGGAGCATTGACTCCATAAACTTTACGATCGCTTTTACGTCTATAGAAGCCTGTCGGAAAACCACACTTGCCAATAAAGTTAGTTCCAGACATAAATTCATTATTGCCTACGACTCTAACCTGCTGAAATCCTCCATAAATCTCCATTTGTGAAGGATTTTGAACATGGCAATGAAAATTCTTATCTTTATCTAGATAGTAAACTTTTGGATTATTACTTGCTTTGTAAAAACCATCTGGCCAGTTTGCTAGTGCAGGTAAAGCATTAGAGGAACTGGCTACTAAGGTTCCTAGAATTACGAGAGAAAGTTTTGTAGATGTTTTTATCATTTTTCTGTACTTTGACATGAAGTTAGTTAGGATTTTAGAAAAGATGGCTAGTTACTTCCTGATGCGGATATATGGCTCGTAGGTGTTAGGGGTAGAAACACATTTTTCAGGTGTTGTGATCCATTTTTTGCAAGGTATTCCCCATCCCGATGGATGAGCGCATTCCTTGATTGCTGGAACACATTCAGCCCGATTGTAAGTTTCTCGACCTACACGGATGTCCAAACCCGCTAACTTCATGCCCACTTCCTTGCCGTTAAAGGAACCACGAATAGAGGATAGAAGTTTCGAGTGAGTCAGATTGCTTTTTAGGGTTTGAAAAGTCTGAGGTGATTTACTTTTAGCTTCATTGAGAAGCTTTGCTAGAGATTCACGGGCAAAGTTGCCAAAATAAGTTGTTGTAGCACCGCCACCAGAGACAGTCACATCAGCAGCGATCGCAGCAGCAATTTTAAGCATTTCGGCATGGCTGATTTCCTTAGAATAGAAAACTACCCAGCCATTTTCTAAATTTGCCCGTCTGTCCCATTTGTTGGTTTTGTGAAAAGCATCCGCATTACTTGGCATACTGATAGCCGATGCTAAAGACACAATCGTAACTGATGCCAAAGATCCTAAAAACCTCATTTTATTTGTCCTTTTACTGCTAATTTGAAATTCAAAAAAATATGAATTGCCTTTCTGTAATCTAAGCTAAGCTTTGAATTAGGTTTCAAAGGTCAGAAAAGGTCGGGTAAAGGTCGGGCATTTTTGGCATATTTATGTAATTTCTTGATAAATGAATATTTTCTGGTTGTAGTATGAATAACAACAGGAGTTTAAGGTGAAAAAATTTCAAAAGAAGAGGTGATCGTGCATAACCTTGAATGAGCGGTTCGTTTGAGTGGCTGCAAATAACAGCGGAATCAATCTAGAAGTCTTGAATGACTCTAATATGATTTATCAACTCAAGTCGCACATATTCTTGCGATCGCAACATATTCTTGCTACAACATGCGAAACTGTTTCGGTGAAATCCCTGTATAGCGGCGGAACCACTTGGCAAAATGACTCGGATTAGCAAAACCACATTCGATCACAATATCGATTATTGAGTATTCTTTCAGCCTCAGTAATTGCTTTGATCTCTCGACTCGTTGCTGAATCAAGTACGCATGAGGAGTCATGCCAGTTGATTGCTTGAATAATCGACAAAAATAGTATTGGCTGATCCCTAACTCATCTGAAATCATCGCCAATGAAATATTCTCGCTCAGATGAACATTCATATATTCAAGGGCTTTCTTCAGTTTGTACTTTGGTAAACCATCTTCATATTCTGGTAGGGAGTACTTGCGCGTTGAGTAGTTTCTCAAAAAATGGGCTGCTAGAGCCGTCGCCATCGACTCTGCATAGAAGCAGCTATTCGTTGCATCAGTTTCTAATACTGTTTTCAGAGAGAGGACAATTTGACAAACCAACGGATCGGGGACTATTACCCACGGCTTCAGTTCAACTTGCTCCGAATTCGCGGACTCGTAAGCAGCATGAGCCAGAAATGTGGGATCTAGATAGCAGTGAGTTGTTCCCGCTGATTGGTTCGTCCGCACTCTAAGCGGAATATAAGCGGCACACATTTCAATGTAACCTATCTCCTTTGGGTCATGCTGCAATAGATGCCGCTTTCCGTCCACAACCATTTCTACTTCTGTTGGCTGCTTCCATGATGGAAGAGAAATAAGGTGCTGAAGACTTGTCATTTCAGGAAATTCCATTGCAGGCACTTGATAGTGTGCGAGATGAATATTTTTCCACCTTGCTTCCTGACTGGAATGAATGCGTGGACGGGGAGTAAATGTTGAAGTTGAATCTTCTTGAGAGTAATCAATTCTCATAGTTATTTTCGGCTAAAATTATCATCCTCACTTTCTCTCATTATAATTTTAAGGGACGTGGTGATCGCTACGTCATGCACCTACTTTTAGCGACAAGATGGGGGGTGAGTTAAAAGCCTGTCACAGCAGAAAATTGCGGCTTTACCTACTGACTTTCATGAGCAAATTACTTGTTTAATCGAATACTTCCGTAAAAAAGGCGATCACTTAGTAACGGGTAGCTATGATCAATCCGTCAAGATTTGGGATGTTGCCACAGGAAAATGTCTGGACACTTTGCATAAGCACACCAATCGCGTGTGGTCAGTTGCTTTCCATCCAC
>Ga0209990_10003104_pt1 | contig 12392 bp, 12 predicted proteins | sample NOAtaG_6_FD_187304 | JGI IMG/M metagenome (GOLD analysis project Ga0209990, IMG submission 187304) | Freshwater lake microbial communities from Lake Erie, under a cyanobacterial bloom - NOAA_Erie_Diel5S_2200h metaG (SPAdes) (version 2) | ecosystem: Environmental > Aquatic > Freshwater > Lake ...
GGCACGCCGACCCGCCCGCCCAGCGCCGCGCAGTGCCTTGCCCAGTCGTCGGCGCCAGCCTGCAATCCGTGGTGCACATGGACGGCGCGCAGCTCCTTGAAGGCGCGCAGCCGGGCGGCACGCAAGGTGCAGCAGGCATGCAGCAGCGCAGTGGAATCGCGCCCGCCGCTGAAGGCGATCAGCAGCGGCGCCGGAGGCGGCGTGCGCTGGCGCCGCACAGGCGATGCCAGCGTGGCCTCGCCGCCCGGCGGAACTGCCGTTGCGACGGCCGCCTCGACCGCCTCGCGCAGGGACTCCAGCAGGCGCCGTTCGCCGGCCGGGCGGTCGTCAGGCGTCGGGCGTGGTTTCCTTGAACTTGCCATAGCCGAGCAGGCGGGTATGGCGGGCGGCCAGCAGCTCCTTCGTCTTCATGCCCTGAAACTGGCGCAGACTGTCGCCCAGCGACCGCTTGAGCAGGGCCGCCATCTGCTTCGGATCGCGGTGCGCGCCGCCGAGCGGCTCGGACACGATGCGATCGATGAGGTTGAGCGCCTTGAGCCGGTGCGCGGTCAGGCCGAGCGCTTCGGCCGCCTCCGGCGCCTTGGCCGCGCTCTTGTAGAGGATGGAGGCGCAGCCCTCGGGCGAGATGACCGAGTAGGTCGCGTACTGCAGCATCAGCACGTGATCGGCCACCGCGATCGCCAGCGCGCCGCCGGAGCCGCCCTCGCCGATGATGGTGGCGATGATCGGCACCTGCAGTTGCGACATCTCGTACAGGTTGTGGCCGATGGCCTCGGACTGGCCGCGCTCCTCGGCATCGATCCCCGGATAGGCGCCGGGCGTATCGACGAAGGTGAACACCGGCAGCTGGAACTTCTCGGCCAGCTTCATCAGCCGCAGCGCCTTGCGATAGCCCTCGGGCTTGCACATGCCGAAGTTGCGCTGCGTGCGCTCCTTCGTGTCGCGGCCTTTCTGGTGGCCCAGCACCATCACCGGCTGGCCGTTGAAGCGCGCCAGGCCACCCACAATCGACAGGTCGTCGGCAAAGGCGCGGTCGCCGTGCAGCTCGTGGAAGTCGGTGAAGACGTCGGCGATGTAGTCGAGCGTGTACGGCCGCTGCGGGTGGCGCGCCAACTGCGAAACCTGCCACGGCGTGAGCTTGGCGTAGATGTCCTTGAGCAGCGCCTGGCTCTTTTTCTGCAGCCGCTCGATCTCCTCGGAGATGTCGACGGCTGAGTCGTCCTGCACGAAGCGCAGTTCCTCGATCTTGGTCTCGAGCTCGGCGATCGGCTGTTCGAACTCGAGGAATGTGGTCTTGCTCATGGGCGTTGGCACCGTCAGTAGGCCACCGGCACGGGGTCCAGGCTGCGCCAAAGGTACCACGTGGCCACGCTGCGCCAGGGGGCCCAGGCCCCGGCCAGCGAGGCCACGCGCGCCCGCCCCGGCCGGCGCAGCAGTTCCACCGTCGGCGCGCCGTCCAGGTAGTGCAGGCTGACGGCCTTGAGCAGCCCGATGTCGTCCAGCGGCAGCACGTCCGGCCGCAACAGGTTGAAGATCAGGAACATCTCGGCCGTCCAGCGGCCGATGCCGCGGATCTCGGTCAGCAGCGCGATGACCTCTTCGTCGCTGGCAGCCTGCAGTTGCGGCAGGTCGATGTGGTCGCGCTCGAAGTGCCGCGCCAGGTCAACCAGGTATTCGACCTTTCGCCCGGACAGCCCGCAAGCACGCAGCGTGGATGCGCGCTTGCGCAACACCGTGCGCGGCGTCAGTTCCGGGCAGCATGCGGCCAGACGCGCCCATACCGCATCGGCCGCCTTGACCGAAATCTGCTGCCCGACGATCGAACGCGCCAGCGTGGCGAACGGATCGCCGCGCGACACCAGCGCCACCCGCGGGTAGCCCGCGATGATGCGGCCCAGCGTCGGATCGGCCGCCGACAGCGCGCGCTTGGCCTTCAGCCAGTATGGCGGTCGCATGCGCTCGGCCGAGGCTGCGTGGCGAGACGGGGCACCAGGCGCACCTCAAGCAGGCCGCCGACCCGGGCGTTGCTGCGCAGGGACGGTCCGGTCACTGCCGGGCTCGCGCCAGCTACTGCCGCCGCCACACCGTCACCCCGCCCGGCTTGTCCTCGAGGACGATGCCCTCGGCCAGCAATCGCCGGCGGATGGCATCGGCCTGCGTGAAGTCGCGCGCCTGCTTGGCCGCGGCGCGCTGGGCGATCAGCGCCTCGAACCGTGCGGCCTCGCCGTCCGGCTCGCCGCCGCGCAGGAACGCCCCGGGCGCACGCTCCAGCAGACCCAGCACGCCACCCAGCGCCTTCAACTGGCTCGCGTGCTGGGCAGAGCGCGTGCGGTTGACCTCGGCGGCGAGGTCGAACAGCACGCTCACCGCCAGCGCGGTGTTGAAGTCGTCGTTCATAGCCGCGGCAAAGCGCTGTGCATGCGGCTCGCTCCAGTCGACCGGCGCCGCCGCCACCGGTACTTCTTCGAGCGCCCGGTAAAGCCGCGTCAGCGCCGCCCGCGCCTCGCCGATCATCTCGGGCGTGAAGCTGATCTGGCTGCGGTAGTGCGGACGCACCAGGAAGAACCGCAGCACCTCGGCATCGTGGTCCTTGAGCGCCGCGCGGATGGTCTTGAAGTTGCCGAGCGACTTCGACATCTTGTCCTCGCCCACGCGCAGCGCGCCGGCATGCATCCACAGGTTGGCGAACGGCTCGGCAAACGCGCCCTCGCTCTGCGCGATCTCGTTTTCGTGGTGCGGGAAGACCAGGTCCGGCCCGCCGCCGTGGATGTCGAAGTGGCGGCCCAGCGCGCTGGAGGCCATCGCCGAGCACTCGATGTGCCAGCCGGGCCGGCCCGGGCCCCAGGGCGAGTCCCACTGCGGCTCGCCCGCCCGGGCGCGTTTCCACAGCACGAAGTCGAGCGGATCGCGTTTGGCATCGGTCACCGCCACTCGCTCGCCGGCGCGCAGGTCGTCGAGCGACTTGCCCGACAGCTTGCCGTAGCCGGCAAAGCGCCGCACCGCGAAGTTCACGTCGCCATCTTCGGCCTGGTAGGCGAGTTCGGCCTTCTGCAGCAGACCGATGATGTCGAGCATCTGCGGAATGAACTGCGTGGCGCGCGGCTCCTGGTCGGGCCGCTGGATGCCCAGCGCGTCGAAGTCCTCGTGCATTGCCGTGATGAAGCGCTCGGCCAGCGCGCCGGGCAGCTCGCCATTTTCGGCGGCACGCCGGATGATTCTGTCATCGACGTCGGTGATGTTGCGGACGTAGGTGACCTCGTAGCCCTGCGCCCGCAGCCAGCGCTGCACGATGTCGAAGCAGAGAAAGGCGCGCGCATGGCCCAGGTGGCAGTAGTCGTACACCGTCATGCCGCACACATACATGCCGACGCGGGGCGGCGCGATGGGTGCGAGCGGCTCGAGTCGCCGCGACAGCGTGTTGTAGATCGAGACAGACATCGGCAACCCCGGGGGAGATTTTGCTGGCACGCGCCGGCGCACCGGCGCGCGTCGTGCGGCGACGCGCAAACCTGTTCAGCGACAACAGCGCCGGGCAACGAGCATGGGACGATGAGGAACAGCCGGAAGACGCGAAGTTTGATCGGAAGCGCTCGCAGACGTGGCGGGTGCGGGCGATACAATGCGCCACGCAGTGTATCAACGACATGCGCGCGCTCACCCTACTTTGCTTCCTCGCCGTCGTCGCGGCTGTGCCCGCTGTCGCGCAGACCTCGGCAATCCGCCCACTGACGCCGGAGCCGCCTGCCAGCCAGACGCAGCAGCTCGAGGCGCTGGTGCGCGAGCGCCGCTTCGAGCAGGCGCTGGAGCACGCCGATGCGATCCTGGCCCGCAACCCGCGCAACGCGCAGGTGCGCTTCCAGCGCGCAGTCATTCTTAGCGACCTGCAACGCATCGACGAGGCGACCAGAGCCTTCGAGTCGCTGACGCAGGACTTTCCCGAGCTGCCCGAGCCCTACAACAACCTCGCCGTGCTGCACGCGGCCGCCGGCCGCTACGAGCTGGCGCGCGGTCTGCTGCAGCGCTCGCTCGAAGTGCAGCCCAGCTACGTCACCGCCTACGAAAACCTGGGCGATCTGTACGTGAGCATGGCTGCCGACGCCTACCAGCGCGGCCTGAAGCTCGCGCCCGGTAGCGCGCCGCTGCAGTCGAAGCTGACGCTTGCCCGCGAGACCGGTGCCCGCTTGCGCTCGCTCCCATGAAAGGATCCCGATGAGCCTCCTGCCTGACCGCCGTCGCCTGCTCCGCCTGCTGTCGACCCTGGCCGCGCTGGCGCTTGCCACGGGCGCCCTGGCCCAGGACGCCGGCAAGGCCGCCAAGTCCGGTGCCGCACCGCGCGTGCTGCTGGTCACCAGCGAAGGCCGCATCACGCTGGAACTCGATGCGGCGCGCGCCCCGCGCAGCGTGAGCAACTTTCTCGAGTATGTACGCGCCGGCCACTACGATGGCACGGTGTTCCATCGCGTCATCGACGGGTTCATGATCCAGGGCGGCGGCTTCACGCCGGACATGAAGCAGAAGACCACGCGCGCGCCGATCCCGCTGGAGAGCCAGAACGGCCTGAAGAACACGCGCGGCACGGTGGCGATGGCGCGCACCTCGGACCCCAATTCGGCCACCTCCCAATTCTTCATCAACGTGGTCGACAACCCGCGCCTGGATCATCCCAACCCCGACGGCCACGGCTATGCCGTGTTCGGCCGCGTGGTCGAGGGCATGGAGGTCGTCGACAAGATCCGCGCCGCAGCCACCGGCAACGTCGGCCCCTTCGGCAACGTGCCGACCAAGCCGATCGTCATCCAGTCCGCCAAGCTTCTCTGACAATCGCCCACGAACCCCGCAACCCACCCCGGAATCGCAATGGTCCGCCTGCATACCTCCCTCGGTGTCATTACCCTCGAACTCGACGCCGACAAGGCGCCGAAGACGGTCGCCAACTTCCTGGCCTACGTGAAGGCCGGGCACTACGACAACACCGTGTTTCATCGCGTGATCAACGGATTCATGGTCCAGGGCGGCGGCTTCGAGCCGGGCATGCGCCAGAAGCCGACCCAGGCGCCGATCGAAAACGAGGCCGGCAACGGCCTGAAGAACGACCGCTACACGGTTGCGATGGCGCGCACCTCCGACCCGCACTCGGCCACCGCGCAGTTCTTCATCAACGTGGCCGACAACGCCTTCCTCAACCACAGTGCGCCAACCGCGCAGGGCTGGGGCTACTGCGTATTCGGCAAGGTGGTCGAGGGGCGCGACGTGGTCGACCGGATCAAGAGCGTGGCCACCACCCGCCACGGCATGCACCAGGACGTGCCGGAGCAGGACGTCGTGATCGAGCGCGCCGAGGCCGTCCAGTAGCGCCGCTGCCCGCGTGACATTCTTCAGCCTGCCGCCCACGCTGGCGGCGCGCACCAACCGGATCGCCCTGCGCGATCCGGCCTTCATCTCCGACCTGCACCTGAATGCCGCGCAGCCGGCCACGCGCGCGGCCTTTGTCCGCTTCTGCGCCGAGCTGGCGCCGCAGCACGCGGAGCTGGTGATCCTCGGCGATCTGTTCGAGTTCTGGGCCGGCGACGACGACCAGGATCCGGTCGGCCAAGACGTCGCCGGCGCGCTGGCGCAACTGGCGCAGCGCGGCGTCCGCGTTTACCTGATGCACGGCAACCGCGACCTGCTGCTGGGCTCGGCCTTTTGCGCCCGCGCCGGCGCCCGGCTGCTGGCCGACCCGACGCTGGCGCTGGTGGACGGGCGCGGCGTGCTGCTGGCCCATGGCGATGCCTACTGCACGCGCGACGAGGACTACATGAAGTTCCGCCGCAAGGCGCGCGGGGCGCTGTTCCAGAAGCTGTTCCTGACGCGGCCGCTGGCGCAGCGGCGGGCCCTGATCGGCCAGGCCCGCGCCACCAGCGAGGCTGCCAAGGCGGTCAAGGCGATGGAGATCATGGACGTCACGCCCTCCGAGGTCGAACTAGCGATAGCCAAGACGGGCGTGCGCACGCTGATCCACGGCCACACCCACCGGCCGGGCCGCTATCCGCACCAGATCGGAGGCCAGTCCGCCACGCGCTGGGTGCTGCCCGACTGGGACCTCGACGCCGCGCCGCCGCGCGGCGGCTACTTGCGGCTGCGCGGCGGTGAGTGGGAACTGGCGGGCATTGCGGCGTGACGCTGCGGCGGCACGGCCGGCTGCGTCCGCGGCGGTCGCTCGCGCCTGCCCCGCCTAGCCCGCCTGGCCCGCCTGGCCCGCCGGCTCCGCCTGCTCCGCTCGTTGCGATTACTCGTCCACCAGGCGATTGAGTTGCCGCGGATCGACCGGCGCGGCGGGCCCTTCGCCTTCATCCAGCATGATGCCCTGGCGGCGCAGCGCGGCCTTGAGCGCCTCGATCTCCCGCTGCTGGGCGGCAGCGTAGTCGATCAACCCGTGCAGCGCCTTGATGAGCGGATCGTCGCCGCCACCGCCGATGCCGTAGGCGGAAAAGCCCATCTGATTGGCCGCCTGCTCACGCTGCGCATCGGCCTCGTGGTGCAGGATGCGCGCCGGGTTGCCGACGGCCGTGCTCTCCGGCGGCACTTCCTTGACCACCACCGCGTTCGATCCGACGCGCGCGCCGTCGCCCACGGTGAAGCTGCCCAGCACCTGGGCCCCGGCACCGACGATCACCCCACGGCCCAGCGTCGGATGGCGCTTGGTGCCCTTGGCGAGCGAGGTGCCCCCCAGCGTCACGCCCTGGTAAATGGTGCAGTCGTCGCCGATCTCGGCGGTCTCGCCGATCACGATGCCCATGCCATGGTCCATGAAGACGCGGCGGCCGATGACCGCCCCGGGATGGATCTCGATGCCGGTCAGAAAGCGCGCCAGGTGCGAGACAAAGCGGCCGGGCCAGCGCAGCCCGTGCGTCCAGCACCCGTGCGCGATGCGGTGCATCCACAGCGCGTGCAGGCCGGGATAGCAGGTGACGACTTCCCAGGTGGAGCGCGCGGCCGGGTCGCGGTCGCGGATCGCTTGGATGTCCTCGCGCAGGCGGCTCAACATGCCCTTCTTCGGCAGCAACGATGAGCAACCGATTCTAGAGGCCGCGCTGCCGCCGGCCGCGCACGAGCCCTCAGGGTCAGCGAGGTCGAAGGACAGCGGCCGATCCGCCGATGCGCCGCCGTGCGCCAGGCTACCCCATGGGCCAGTCGCTGGCTGCGCAGCGCGAAGCCACCCGCTGCACGCCCGGGCAGCCGCCCGATCCGCTCACGCCGGCGGCACGGCGCGGCCCTTGCGCCCCGCCCGCTCCCGCTTGGGCTGCTCCATCGCCGCGCAGATGCCGCGCAGGATGTCGAGTTCCACGGTGGTGGGCCGCGCGCGGCCGAACAGCCGCCGCAGCCGCGCCATCAGCCGCCGCGGCGTGGCGGCGTCGTGAAAGCCAATGGCCCCGAGCGCGCGCTCCAAGTGCTCGTAGAAGCGCTCGACCGCCGCCAGGTCGGCCGGCGTCTCCTCCTCGAAGCGGCTGCGCGCCGCCGCCGCCGCGCCCGCCAGCGCCCAGCGGCACTCGTAGGCTGTCACCTGAACGGCCTGCGCCAGATTGAGCGAGCCGTGCTGCGGATCGGCCGCAATCGCGCAGCAGGCCTGGCAGCGCGCCACGTCCTCGTTGAGCAGGCCGCTGCGCTCGGGGCCGAAAACGAAGGCCACGTCGCCGGCGGCTGCCGTGTCGAGCGCTGCGCGCGCCTGTGCCGCCGCCTCCCGCAGGTCCAGCAGCGGCGGGCCGAACTCGCGCGCGTAGCCGGTCAGGGCAAAGGCCAGTTGCACGCCCGACAGCGCGGCCGCCAGCGAAGGCTGCACCTCGGCCGCCTGCAGCACGCCCTGCCCATGCGTGGCGAGCGCCAGCGCCTGCGCATCCTCCCGGAACGCCGCCACCTCGGGCGCCACCACCACCAGCCGCGCGAAACCCATGGTGCGCAAAGCCCGCGCCGCCGCGCCCACGTTGGCGGGCAGCGAGGGCTTTACGAGGACAAAGCGCACGCGGCGCACGTTCTGCTCGAAGGCGGTCATGCGGGCGGACCGGGGCCGGCACAGAGGAGAGGTCGGCGTGGGCGGGGGCCCACGTAGAATGCAGTCAGTCTAGCGATGCACCGGCCGACAGCCCGCCGGCCGCGCAACGCCCGCTCCTTAGCCCCGCCGGACGCTCCATGCACCCGATGCTCAACACGGCCGTCAAGGCCGCGCGCAAAGCGGGCGCGATCATCAATCGCGCCTCCCTCGACCTCGACCTGGTGCGTGTCACCGCCAAGGGCCGCAGCGATTTCGTCACCGAAGTCGACAAGGCCGCCGAAGCGGCCATCATCGACACCCTGATGCACGCCTACCCGGGCCACGCGATCCTGGCCGAGGAATCGGGCGCCAGCGCCGGCGCCGCCAGCGCCGAGTACCTGTGGATCATCGATCCGCTCGACGGCACCACCAACTTCATTCACGGCTTTCCGCAGTACGCGGTCTCGATCGCCTTGCAGCACAAGGGCCAGATGACGCAGGCCTGCGTGTACGACCCGACCCGCAATGAGCTGTTCACGGCCACGCGCGGGCGCGGCGCCTTCCTGGACGACCGGCGTATCCGCGTGTCGCGCCGGGGCAAGCTGTCGGAGTCGCTGATCGGCACCGGCTTTCCGTTCCGCCAGCTCGCCCACCTCGACGAGTACGTGCGGATGTTCAAGAAGATCACCGAGGCCACCGCCGGCATCCGCCGGCCCGGCGCGGCGGCCCTGGACCTCGCGTACGTCGCGGCCGGCCGCTTCGACGGCTTCTGGGAGTTCGGCCTGTCGCCCTGGGACATGGCGGCCGGCAGCCTGCTGATCACCGAAGCCGGCGGCATGGTCAGCGACTTCGTCGGCGAGCAGAACTGGCTGCAGAGCGGCCAGATCGTCTGCGGGACGCCCAAGGTGTTCGCCCAGTTGCTGCCGCTGGTGCAGGACGTGCACGCGCGGCCGATCGACACCCGCAACGACTGAGCTGGCCGGAGGCAACCCGCATGGCCGCTGGCGCCGACCTGCGCGAGCACACGCCGATGATGCAGCAGTACCTGCGCATCAAGGCGCAGCACCCCGGCGTGCTGCTGTTCTACCGGATGGGCGACTTCTACGAGCTGTTCTACGAGGACGCCGAGCGCGCCAGCCGCCTGATCAACATCACGCTGACCCGGCGCGGCACCTCTGCCGGGGCGCCGATCCCGATGGCTGGCGTTCCGGTGGTGTCCGTCGAGCAGTACCTTGCCCGGCTGGTGAAGCTGGGCGAGTCGGTCGCCATCTGCGAGCAGATTGGCGATCCGGCGGCCAGCAAGGGGCCGGTCGAGCGCAAGGTGGTGCGCATCGTCACGCCCGGCACGCTGACCGACGCGGGGCTGCTCGCGCACAAGGCCGATGCGGCGCTGGCCGCCGTGGCCATCGATGCCCGGCGGCAGCACGCCGGCATCGCCTGGCTGGTGCTCGCCAGCGGCGACCTGCGCGCCACCAGTTGTCCGCGGTCGCGCCTGGCCTCGGAGCTGGCGCGCCTGGCACCGACGGAAGTGTTGATCGCCGACGACCAGCGCAACCTGCTGCCGCCGCTGCCGGCGGCGGTACAGGCGGTGCCCGACTGGCACTTCGACGCCACCCGCGGCGCCCAGTTGCTGCGCCAGCAACTGGAGGTCGCCACCCTGCAGCCCTTCGGCATCGAGGATGCGCCGGAGCTGCTGGCCGCCTGCGCGGCGCTGCTCACCTACGCGCAGCAGACGCAGGCCGAGCGGCTGGCCCACGTCGGCACGCTGAAACTGGAGCGCGAAAGCGACTACGTGGTGCTCGACCCGGCCACGCGGCGCAACCTGGAGATCTCCGAGCCGCTGCGCGACGAAGATGGCCCGACGCTGTTCCGCCTGCTCGACCACTGCGCCACGGGCATGGGCAGCCGTCGGCTGCGCCACTGGCTGCATCATCCGCTGCGCGATGCCGCCGTGGCGTGCGCGCGCCACGCGCTGGTCGGCGCGCTCATCGAAGGCGAGCGCCATGCCGCGGTGCTTGAGACGCTGCGGCCGGTGCCGGATCTGGACCGCATTGCCGCACGGGTGGCCCTGAAGAGCGCCCGCCCGCGCGAGCTGGCGGCGCTGCGCGATGCGCTGCCGCAACTGGAGCAGGCCGCACGCCTGGCGGCCGCCCTGCCCGGCCCGCTGGCGGGCGAGCTGGCGGTGCAGGCTCAGCCGCCGGCCGGCCTGCATACGCTGCTCGCGGCACGGCTGCTCCCGGAGCCCGCCTTCGCGCCGCGCGATGGCGACGTGATCGCCGCCGGCTGCGATGCCGAACTGGACCAACTGCGCGCGCTGCGCGACAACGCCGGCGCCTTCCTGGTGGAACTGGAAGCCCGCGAGCGCCAGCGCACGGGCATCAGCAACCTGCGCGTCGAATACAACCGCGTGCACGGCTTCTTCATCGAGGTCACGCAGGGCCAGCTCGACAAGGTGCCCGAGGACTACCGGCGCCGGCAGACGCTGAAGAACGCCGAGCGCTTCATCACGCCGGAACTGAAGGCCTTCGAGGACAAGGCGCTGTCGGCGCAGGAGCGCGCGCGCGCACGCGAGCGCGAGCTGTACGAGGCGCTGCTGGCGCAACTGGCGCCGCAGGTGGCGGCACTGCTGCGCTGTGCCGACGCGCTGGCCACCCTCGATGCCCTGGCGGCGCTGGCCCGCCATGCGCAGGCCGCCCGCTGGGTGGCACCCGAACTGACCGCGACGCCGGGGCTCGATCTGGCGGGCGCGCGCCATCCGGTGGTCGAGGGCCAGATCGAGTCCTACATGCCCAACGACTGCGCGCTCTCGCCACAGCGCCGGCTGCTGGTGATCACCGGCCCCAACATGGGCGGCAAATCGACCTACATGCGGTCGGTGGCGCTGTGCGCGCTGCTGGCGTTCGCGGGTAGCTGGGTGCCGGCCACCCGGGCGCGCTTCGGCCCGCTCGACCGCATCCTCACCCGCATCGGCGCCGCCGACGACCTGGCGCGCGGCGCCTCGACCTTCATGGTGGAGATGACCGAGGCCGCGGCCATCCTCAACCAGGCCACCGAGGCCAGCCTGGTGCTGATGGACGAGATCGGCCGCGGCACCTCCACCTTCGACGGCCTGGCGCTGGCCGGCGCGATCGCGCGCGAGCTGGCCGAGAAAAACCGCTGCCACACCCTGTTTGCCACCCACTACTTCGAACTGACGCAACTGGCCGAGGCGCTGCCGGAAGTGGCCAACGTGCATGTGGCCGCCACCGAAAACCGCGGCAAGGTGGTGTTCCTGCACGAGGTGCGCGACGGTGCGGCCAGCCGCAGCTATGGCCTGGCCGTGGCGCAGCTGGCCGGCGTCAACGCCGCCGTGGTGCGGCGGGCGCGCGCGCTGCTCACGCAACTGGAGGAGCGCGCGGCCGGCACGCGGCCGCAGCTCGACCTGTTTGCCGCCGGCGCGGCGCCGGCCGCAGCCGAGGTCGAGCCGCACGACCCGCTGCGCGAACGCCTGGCTGAACTGGACGTCGACGCCCTCGCACCGCGCGAGGCACTGGCGCTCCTGTACGAACTGAAGGCGCAGGCCCAGGCGCGCTGAAGCCGCGCGCAGGCCCGGCTGCGCCGTCAGTGGCGGGTTGGTCCCGCGCGGTGCGCTCCCACCTCGATGAAGTCCGGCAGCGGCCGCCGCTCGGCCGCTGCCCGCAACTCCTCGCTGGCCGGCTCCACCGCCACCACCTCGACGTCGAAGCGCAGCGCGCGCCCGGCCAGCGGGTGGTTGCCGTCGAGCACCGCCACCGTATCGCTCAGGTCCACCACGCGGTAGATGCGGCCATCGGGCATCGCGCCGGGCAGTCCCTCGAACTGCATGCCCAGGTCCACGTCCTGCCCGAGCCGCTCCAGCGCAACGAGGTGCAGCAGGCTGGCGTCGTCGGCGCCGAAGGCGTCTTCCGGCTCCAGGTGCAGGCTGGCCCGGTAGCCCGCCTCGTGGCCGGCGAGCGCCTGCTCCACCTTGGGGAAGATGTCGCCGGCGCCGTGCAGGTAGACGAGGGGCTGCTCGGTCTGCTCGAGCAGCTCGCCCTGCGCATCGAACAGGCGCACGTTCAGGCTGACGAGGCTGCCGGGGACGATCTTCATGGCGGGGGCTGCGAGCCGTGCAGGCAAACGGAAAGCTGCCCTATTCTCGCACCCGCATGAAGTCCCGCTCACACGATCACCCTGCGGCGCTGCGCGCCGCCGCCGGCGCCTTGCCGGCGCCGCTGACCCATCTGGGCCGTCTGCCGGTGGCCCGCTTCATGCGGGACTACTGGCAGCGCAGACCACTGCTGATCCGCCAGGCGTTCTCCGACTGGACCGCGCCGCTGCGCTGGAACGACCTGGCTGCCCTGGCGCAGTGCGACGACGTCCAGTC
>Ga0209990_10003107_pt1 | contig 12375 bp, 13 predicted proteins | sample NOAtaG_6_FD_187304 | JGI IMG/M metagenome (GOLD analysis project Ga0209990, IMG submission 187304) | Freshwater lake microbial communities from Lake Erie, under a cyanobacterial bloom - NOAA_Erie_Diel5S_2200h metaG (SPAdes) (version 2) | ecosystem: Environmental > Aquatic > Freshwater > Lake ...
CGTCGATGACGCCGAACGCGCCGGCCGCGTCGATCGCGCCGCGGGCGACCGTCTCCACCTCGCGGGCCATGTCCTTGGTGGTGTTTGCCGACCGCAACGCCTCGTCACCGACGGTGCGCATCTTGATGGCAATCTCATCCGATCCGCGGCGGATGCTGTCGATGGCGGCGTTGAAGTCCTGCGCGGGCTTCGGCGGCAGCTGTTCTTTCGCGGCCTGCGCGAGTCGCTCAAGGGCGCCCTGCGTCATCCCGAGCGCGGCGTACAGCGGCTTGTGCGCCGCTTCCGCGTCCTTGGTGGCCTTGGTGTGCTTTTCCGTTGCGTCTTTGCTGGCCGTGATCTTGACCGCCGCCAGCTCGTGCGCCTTGGCCTGTTCGGTGACGGCTGCTGACGAGAGCGAGGACTGCGCTTCCATTTTGGACAGGCGGTTGACGTATTCGTCCATCGCCATGCTGTTCCGCTGGCCCCACGCCACCAGGCTATCGTTGCCGGTCAGTTTGCCGATCGCCAGCACCACCGCGCCCGCTGCGGATTGCGCCAGCTTGAACGAGCCCACCACCGTCTCGATCATCAGGTTGGCAAACTTTGCGAGACCGACCATTAACGGGCTCAATACATCGAGCATGAACATCAACCCATCAATGATCAGCACGCGGGCCGGCTGAATGGCGGCGCCAAAAGCAATCTTGGCGTCGCCTAGTTTGTTGTTGAGTCGATCCTGCGCGCCCGCGCCCGCTTCCATTCGCTCAGCTAGCGTGCCCGTGACCTTTTCGCCCGCGTCCATGATGGCGTTCATCACCGCCAGCGCCTTGGTCGTATCGTCGATCTGGCCCTTGGCTATTCCATTGGCGTCGGCGTATTCCTCCCAGATCACGCTCGGATTGCTGAGCCCAAGTTTGTTTAGCCACTCGTCATTGCCGGCAAGGGCACTGGTCAGCCCTTCGGCGACTTGCGTGGCGTTCATCCCACTGGCGGCGCCAATCTCGAGAGCCTTTGCCATCAGCTCGCTGGCACGCGACGAGTCCCCAGCCTTCGCCGCGAACCGAGCGACTGCGCCCGCCATCTCGCCTGCCGCCACGCTTGAGAGACCGAACTCCTCTCGGCCGCGCCGCACGATGTCGTGCAGGTCGCGCAATGGGATGCCAGTCATTTTTGACACGGCCGTCAGCTTGGATTGCGCCGTCATATACGCGTCATAGGCGCCGATCGAGTCCATGACGAACTGCTTCGCGGCGTTGAACGCGGCGGACAGCGCCCGCACGGCGAACTCGACGAGCTTCGTGACGTCAACGACGGGGATCAGCTTGTCCTTGAACTTCTGCATGAACCCGCCGAGCCCGTCCACGGCGACTTCGGCCTGCTTCGCCGCCGTGCTGACGTACTCCTCGCCGTTGATCACGACCGTGACTTCTTTCTTTGCCATCAGCACACCTCCTGCGGGTACGCCAGCCGGTGCATCCGTTCTTTTTCGTGGGGCTTTGCGTGCGCGAGCGCATAGCCATCCGCCACTTCCAACCGGCGCCGCACGTCCAGCGCCTGAATCCCGGCGAACTCGATCAGCGCCACCGCAAACGGCACGTAGCCGTCACTTGTCGGCCAGCGGCGCGGGTTGAAGTACCAGGCGTCGCCGTAGGCCGCCCGGACACTGAGCGCGGCCACGGCGAGCGAGACGCCGCCGTCGGGCGTGTCCCCATGCACGGCCGCCCGCTGCGCGCGGCGGATCAGTTCTACTTCGTCTGTTTCCTGCGAGACGTCGCGGTCGGTGTTGGGCACCGTGACCAGCGCCTGCAAGACCTTGCGGATCAGTGGCTCGGGCAGCCCGAGGATCATCCGTACCGGATCGCCCACCAGCCGATACCACCAGCGCCGCGGCAGGACCGCCCGCAGGATCGGCAGCAGGGTGAGCAGGTACTGCACCGGGTCCCGCTGCGCCGCTTGCAGGGCCAGCATCTGCGGAACCGAGAGCGGGTGCGCCTGCCAGGTGCGGGCGTGCTGCACCCATCGCCGAGACCACCACCGCGTGCCAGCACGGCCGATCGTCAGGACGACCGGCCGTGCGGCTGCGGTGAGGGCCGCGGCGGTGTAGCGCACGGTTAGTTGAAGAGCAGCGACAGGTGATCGTTAGCCGTGGGCGTGCTCGCGAAGGCGCGGTACGTGAGCACCACCGTCGCGAGGGAGCCGTCGTTGCCCGGCGCCACCGAGGCCAACTGCGCCTGCGGCAGCGTCAGCTTCCAGCGGTTGTACTGCGTCGCGCCGAACGTCACGTCGACCGCGCGGCTCGTCGCCGACGCCAGCTCGCTTTCGGCGTTGAACGTCGCCAGCGTGGGGCGCTCGATCTCGAGCTCGAGCTCAGGCGCCATGCCGCCGGGCACGAAGCCGGCGTGCCCGCCCGACAGGTTCTGCGCCACGCGCGCCGTCTCAAGGTTGCGGTTGAGGCGGAACGCCACGCGGCGGATGGTCGCCGTCGTAAAGGCGCCGATGTTCGCCACCACGGCCGACGCGACCGGCGGAATCACCGACGTCGAGTCAATCGTAATCGCGGGCAGCGACTGGTCGGCCGGCAACGTGGCGACGCCGCGCCAGTTGAACGTCCACACCGGGACGCCAAGCCCCTGCGTCTCGAACGACCAGTCGCACAGCACGCCCGCCTGGTCGAACTGCATCCCCTGTGCGAACTGCCGCAGGGTCAGCGACGTGAACGTCGTGCCCTGCGCCGTCGGGGTGTAGGTCCACTGCGCGGTGGGTGAGGCGCTGTAGGTGGCATCGAGGCCCGACGCCTTCAGCATCCGATGCACTTCGCGCGGCGGGAACACCGACCCCGTATAGGCCGAGCCGAAGCCCTTCGGCAGGACTTGGAGCTGCCCGGTGCGGAACCGGCCGTTCGGCGTGGTGCGGCGCTGCGGGGCGAGCGTGCTCGACGCGCGGCCGATGTTGCCGTCGAACACGTATTCTAGCGCCTCGGGGGCGGCCGGGTCGCCGTCGCCGATGTACGGGTTGATGCCGTCGGCGCTGTTGCTCAGCGTTTCGGCGGTGCCGTAGTCAGCTTCCTCTTTCGCGAGGATGCCGATGACCTGGTTCAATCGTGCCGCAGTCGGCATGGATTAGTCCTCGGAAGGCGTGGCGTGGGCCGCGATTGCGTCGGCCATGTAGGTCTCGCGCTCGTCGAGCGGGAGGGCGAAGGGGAACGGGAGGCGGATCACCTCACCGCTCGGTGTCTCGAACTGGAAGTAGTCCATCTCACGGGCCCAAGTAGCGCACGCGGCACGTCACGAGGACGCCGCCGGTGACAGTGGTATCGTCGGCCGACTCGTACAGCGTGGCGGCCTGCATCGTCGGAATGCCGTAGAGCTGCACCCGGGCGCGGGTGCGGGCGGTCTCGCCCGCGCTCGTCAGCAGCAACTGCGGGATCTGCCACCAGATCGCCTTGATCGTCTGCGACGCATCCCGCTCGGCCTTCGCCGTGTCGAGCTGCGTGGTGGCGTAGCGCACGAGCACCGTGACCGTCGCATCGGGCGGAAACGGGCGCGCCGCTGGCGCCTGCTGCTCCACCGGCTGATCGGCCGGCGAGACCAGCAGACAGGGGAACTCCGTCGCGTTCAGATTCGGCACGCCGCCGCGGGCCACCCGCCCGTCGCGCGTCGAATCGAGGATCGTGACCGCGGGAAAGTCGGTGACGCCGGTGTCCTTGGGGACCGCCGTGCGCACCGCGTTAATGCCATACGTGGCATCGCTCAGCCAGTCGGCAATGATCCGCACCGTCTCGAGGATCACAGCGTCACCCGAAACGTCCAGAGATCGCCGTTCTCGCGCGGCATCGGCCGGCCGCGCACCGTGTACCGCGTGCCGCCCACCGTGACCGACGCGCCGTCGATGACGCCGGAAAGGCTGTTGGCCGCCACCGTCACTTGGCGCGTCCGCACGGTCACCGGCTGCCCGGTGCCGTCGTCGGCCATCTGTTCATCGTCATCGAGCAACCCATACGTGCGCTGCGATCCGAGCGCGATGACCTTCGCGTCGGGGGCGCTTTGCAGCAGGGTGCGCGTCCAGGCGGCGGTGTCGATCGGCATTAGCGCACCGCTCGACGCTTCCCGCGTGGCATCCCGCGATCCTCACGCGCCGTCTCCTGCGTCATGGGGTGCGCGAGCTCGCCAGAGGCCGCCGCGAACGGGGCCTCGGGCGAGGTGGCACGTCCATCCGCCAGCATCGCGCGCGCCGAAAGCACGGGGAGGTCGACGACCTCCCCGGCCTTCAGCCCGAACGTGAGGCGCACGCGCACGTTAGTTTACGCGCGGTGAAAGAAGCGCCGCTTGGCCGTACTTGGTGTCGAGCACCAGCGTGGCGGCCGTCAGGTTTGCCACGTTCGACGCGCCGGTCGTGATCGCCACGCAGTCGAAGCCGCCCGCCACATCCAGCGTGGCCGGGTCGATCTCGATGAGGATCTTCTTCGTGGCGAGGGCCGCGCCGGTCGTGTACGAGGCGGCGCTCGTGGCCTGCGCCGGGACCACCGTCGTGCTGATGTCCTCGGTGGCCCAGATACGCTGCACAGCCGAGATTGCCTTCGCACTGCCCCCGGCGACGGTCGTCGCCTGGTTCAGCGTGATCGCCACCGTGGCGGCGTTGCCCTGCGTCACATCCACGATAAACGTGGCCTTCTTCGCGTGCTTGAGCGAGAAATAGTTGGAGGTGCGGCCCGCCGCATCCGTTGCCGGATTGAGGGCCGTCACCACCGTGAAATTCTCAGGCATGGTCGACTTCATGGGTTAGGCTCTCCTTAGCGAGCGGCCAGCGTGACGAACGGCGACACCGTGTCGCTGCTCTTGAACGGCGTGAGCGCCGCGTTCCACATCGGCAGACCATCCACGCGGTAGACCAAACGGAAGGCCTCCTCGCCCTGCACGAAGCGGACATGCATCGAGCGCGCGATGGCGCTGCGGGCCTTGTCGCCGAGCGCGTACTGCGAGAAGTCGGCGAGCACCACGTCGCCCACGTCGCCGATGGCCGACGCGTACTCCACCACGAAGACCGGCTTGCCGAGCAGCGTGCCGAACGGCGAAGCGCCGGCAAGGCCCGTCGGCGGCAGATACACGGGCTGCTGCCCGATCGTCATCAGCGGGAGCTGCGCCAAGAGCTGCTGCTGAATGAACCACGCCGCGTTCGCCTGCGACCGGCTCCACAGGCGCGCGTTCATCTTCACCGCGTTCTGCGCGTTGAAGGTGTCGGCCGTCTGCGCGCCTTCCGCCGCAACCGTCACGAGGGCCGACGAGTTCGTGATGCCGAGCGGCTGGCCGGCACCAGTGCCTTCCCAGATCGCCTGCTCGGTCAGGAACGTCACTTCCTCCGTAAACGCCTGCGTCAGCATCGCGTCCGTGGCCGGGGCGTCTTCGAGCTGCTCTTCGGAGACGTACGCCAGCACGCCGAGCTTCTTGGTCACGTCCAGCGTGGCGCGACGGATCTTCGGCTTGCTCGCCGTCGGGGAGTCGTTCTCCCCCATCCAGAACCCGCGGATGCCGCCCCAGCGTGAACCCGTCGCGCGCGAGGTCTCGTCGACGAGGTTCATGTGGTACTGGTTGCCGCTCACCGGGATGCGGTTCACGCGGGACAGGATGGCGCCGCCGTCAAAGGCTCGCGTCACGATGCCCTGCGCGTACTGCTCCGGCACGAGGAAGCCGCCGTCCGAGTCTTGGCCGATGCCCATGCCCGTCGCCACACCGCGCTGCGCGGCGAGACGCGGGTCAAGCACGCCGTCGGCCGCGCGCTTCACGGCGCGGGAGAACTCCGTGAACGACGCCCACGGCTTCTGCTCTTCGCGGTTCTGCACATCCGTCACAACCGGCGCGGCCGGCGTGATCGGGGCGCGCTGCTCCGCCTTGGCGCGCAGGGCCGACAGCACCTCAGAACGGGCGGCGTCGACCGACGTCCCGTTCACAATCCATTCCGCGGCCTTTTCAGGCATCCCGCCATCACGGGCGAGAGCCGCAAGTTCTGCGGCGCGGGTATCCGGCGCGGGGCTTGCCCCCGCCACCGAAGCGTGTTCGTGCATACGCTGCTCCTGTGTCTTGGGCTCGTCGCCCGTCCGGGTCTCATCCTGCGAGGCCGCCGCGCGCCCGTTCGCGCTGCGGCCCACACCCATTTCGTAGTCGGCGGGCACGGCGACGGAGCTCCCCTCGAACGGTCCCCATCCCTTAAAGCGCCGCTCAAGACGCCCATCGGCTCGCTTCGCCTGCTTGTAGTTGTCGCCCGGCCAATAGCCGACGCTGACCTTCTTCCGCACGCCGTCGCGCATGTCGGCTGTCACCCAGGATGCGTCCGGATGATTGCCAGGACGGAAGTCGCCGCGAATCACTCGGTCCGCATCGACGGTGACGTTCTCAAGGATGCCGATCTGCCGGCCCAAGTCGTGGTCCAACAGGAACGGCAAGCCGTCGCGCGCATAGCTCAAGTCCACCCCGTCTGGGCCGTGGTCGAGCACCTCGTCATACTCTTCGCCCGTGCGCCAATCGTAGCGGGGCACGGCGGCCTCGCTGGAAATGGCAATGCGCAGCGGCGCGTCGGCCGGCGTATCGGCCGCGCGCTGTTCGATCTGCATGGTGAACTCGCGCGTGCGGAATCCGGCGGGGTTCTCCCGCGTCTCCGGCGCGAACGGGTTGTCCTGCGTCATGCGCTCTCCTTACGGAGCGGCAACACGCGCCCCGTCGTCGTGGTCTCATCCTCGAGCGGACTCGCGTCGGCGCTGACTTGAATCGCCAGCGGTACGGCGTCCAACGTGACGTTCTTGGCGAGCGCGTAGTCGCGCGCGTCCGCGATCTCGTCAATGACTTCGTAGTAGTCGCGCCCCTTTTCCGCGCAAATCCGCTGCGGGCTGGTGGTGCCCATGTTGAGCTCCATCAGCGCCGACGTCGCGTCCTTCACCGGATCAATCCACGGCCAGCCGGTACACATCCACGTCGCGTACTGCGTCATGGTCGCGGCATCGTACGGGATCGCCCCGATCGCGCCGGTCAGCGACGCCATCCGCACCCAATCCGCAAACACTGGCGCACAAAACTGTTCGACCAGTAGGTCGTGCTGATGCATCCGGCTCTGCGCCATTTCGCGCACGCGGTCGGTGCGCATCGAGGAGAAGTTCACCTCGGACAGATCGCCGGTCAGCGACGCGTAGGACCGCCCAAAAGCGCGCGCGATGCCGCGCTTGACGACCTTCATGAAGCCGGCATAGTTCGCCGTCGGGTGCTTGGGCTCCCACGCCTGGAACTCGTAGCCACCGGGCAGCACGCGGGCCGCACCGGGCTCCGCTTCCATGACCAGCGGCACGGGATTCCCCTCGGCATCCTTCGGGATGTCGAAGCCGCCGCCGTCCTTGTTGACAAAGAATCCGCCCTGCGCCGCCGCGAGCAGCGACTGATACAGTTCGGCCTCGGTGTAGCGGTCTCCCAGCTTCCACGTCACCAGCGCGGGCGCAAACCACGGAATGCCGCGGCGCTGCCCCACGCGCGTGCGTTTGAAAACATGCAGCACGTCGGCGGCCGGAACACGCTCCTTGCGGCGGCTTGCCAGTGTTGGATGCCGATCCCAAATGTGGTACGCCACGGGGCGCGAGTTGGCGTCGACTTCCACGCCCATGATGACGGCATTTTCCGACCCGTTGGCGGCGCGGTTGGCGTCTTCGTCCAGTTGATCGGGGTCGAGCGGTTGCAACGCGTAGCCAAACGGCAACCGCGGATCGCGAATACGGAGCGCCAGAAACTCGCCGTCCTGAATGACGCTTCGCACCATGAACCGCTGCATCGCGGGAAACGAGAAATCGCCGGCCAGCGTGCAGCGGTCGCGATGCCCCCAGAGTGCCCACTGCGCTTCGATGCGATCGTTGAGCGGGTCGAGCGGCGCGCCTCGCGGCCGGCGGGCGCGGAACTGGAGTCGAGCGCCCGCCGCCCCCACGATGTCGGCCTCGAAGTCGAGCAGCAGCCCGGCGGCTTCGCCGTTGTCGCGTACGAGCTGACGCGAACGCGCCCGCAGGTCGGCCAAACTCAGCCGCAATTCCTCGTTCGCATCGGCGAGTTCAGCAAACCAGCGCCCGACGATGCGCTGCTGCGCCGCCCCGCCGTAGGTGCGCACCTTGGGGGCACCCGTGCGCCCTGTGAGCGCGGCGGACAGGTAGCGGAGCCGCGCGCGCAGGCTCATCGCATCCCCACCACGTCAAAGCGCACCGGCGTCCCAAACGTCTGATAGCGGGCGGCGTTCAGGTGCGTATTGCACTCGGCGATCAGGCGGCGCAGGTCGTCTGGACTGCGGAACATGGTCTGCCGCCCCGCAATGGCGACCATCTGGACACCGCCGCCCGTGACCATCGCCAAGAGCGCGTCCTGCGCCGCGTCCTTCAGGCACTGCCAGTACGAGACGCCCTCACCCGCCGCCAGCGCGCCGACGTCGGCCACGACGGTGCAGGTGCCCGTGGTCACCGTTTCCACCGTGCTGCCCTGCGCCGCGCGGACGCGGTACTGGTACAGGCCGGCGCCGAGCGTCGCCGTCTGGGCCGCCGTGAGCGTCAGCAGGTGATTGGCGCCGCTCGCGGTGCTCGTGACGGTCAGCACCGCCGCCCCGGCCAGCGCGTAGGACAGCGACCAGCCAGCCGTGGCAGGGTAGTCGGACAGGGACAGCGTAATCGCGTAGCTGTCGCCGGCCGTGATCGTGTCGGGCACCGCGGTGAGCGTGGGCACGGGTGCATACTGCCGCCCGCACGCGCGGCAACCTACAGGGGGCGCCGCTGGCTACGTCACGCAGGGGCAGGTTTACGCGGCGCGCGCCTGCGAAGTGCGGCGCGACCACGGCAACCGGAAGGCCCGCGGCTTCCGCTTGGTGCTGTCGTCCAGGTACCCGCGCTGCACCAGCGTATCGAGCGTGACGCTGGCGGTGTTGTGCTTGATCCGCATCTCGCGCGCAATGGATTCCGTGTAGACCTCGCGGAACTCGAACAGGTCCAGCCGCTTGGCGAGATGCCACATCATGAGCCGCGCCGTGGGCGTGAGGGTCGTGTCGTCGAGCGCTTGTTCCACCACGCGCGGCAGCCCGCCCACCGTCGCCGGCGCCCCCGGGTGGCTGCTCACAGCCACCCCTTGCCGCGGCGCGGCAGCCACGCCGACGCCGGCTTGGCGACCGGCGCCGGCTTCACGGGCGCGGGCTCGGGCGCCTTCATGACGGACTCGCCCATCTTCGCCACCTCGCCCGCGAGACTCGCCACCGGCACGGGGCCGAGCAGCAGCGCCAGATACGCGTACACCTCGCAGTCGGCCGCCTCGTTCCGCACGCCTGGCGTGGCTTCCCATCGGCGCTTCCGCGTTCTGGGGTTGATCACCCGCCGCATCGAGAGCACTTGCGTCACGTAATCCTCGCTGGCGTAGTCGTTGAGGTGCAGGTAGCCCGTCCCCACGGTGTCGGCGTTGAGCCGCCGGTGGAAGACGTCCATCGCCGCGTTCACGCCGCAGACATACAGGCGCCCCGGCTTGACCTTCGTCGGCTTGGCCGGGATCAGCGGCGCCGTCTCGTTGCTCGACCCCTTGATGGCGTACACGTGCCGGTGCAGCCGCGGGGCGCAGAACTGGTACACCCGCTTTGACATGGCGCCGTCGCCGGCGTCCACCGTGGCCGCGCGGATCGTCATCGCCGCCCCGGTCTCGTGCGTCCAGCGGCGCGCGGTCAGGTAGTCGTCGAGCGCCGACCAGGTGCTGTCCTGCGTGGTATCCCCGCGCAGAATCGCCCGCTCGATGAGCCACGACGTTTCCCCGACGCCCCACGCGCGCACGATGACCTCGAAGCGATCGTGCTGGACGTCCACGCCGGCGGTGAGAATGGCCGCCTCGCGGGGTACGTGGAACCGCACCGGATCGTCGCCGCTGCCGCCGTCGTAGCGCCGCGCGCGGGCCAGCAGCGTGGTCTTCTGCGTCTCTTGCTGCTGGTCCTTGAATAGCACGCCGAGCGTCGTGTTAAAGAACGCCCGGAGCTGCATCGCGCGTTTGGCCGGGTCGCTCTGGCTGTTGGCGCTGACGAACTCCTGCGCCACCTCTTCCCACAGCGCGAAGGCCGCGCAGAGCCCGTGCAGCCAGAACGAGCGCTTATGCGGCACCCGCGGGACCGCCGTCGCCCGCCACCGGCCGCCCCGCAGCATCCGGCCTTTCGCCGTGGTCGGGATCGGCGTCTCGCACGCGGCGCAGTGGTACTGCACCGACGCCGGATTGACGGCGCCCGCCGGGTCCAGCGTCCAGCGCAGCCGCTCAAACTCGAGCGTCTGGAACACGCCGCACGCGGGGCAGGGCACCTCGAACACTTCCTGCGTCCCCTCGAGGTAGCTCGGCCAGATCAGCGAGGACTCGTCGTCGGTCGGGCTCGACACCTCGTAAATCTTCCGCCGCCGCTGGTACGAGCGGGTGCGGGCGTAGACGATCCGCTTCACGTCGCCCTCGCCGCCGGCGTTCGCGCTGTGGCGGTCTCGTTCATCGAGCGCCACAAACCGCTTCGGGCGCATCGCCAGCCCCGACGGCGCGTTGCTGCCCACGATGTCGAGCTGCCCGCCGGGGTACGTCTTCGACGCGATCGTGTTGTTGCTGTCTCGGCTGCGCGCGGCGCCCACCAGCTTGCCCAGGGCGGGCGCGTCGCGCAGCATGGGCGCAATTCTGTCCTTGGAAAAGGCCTCACCGGTTTCCGTGGTGGGTTGGACCACGATCATCGGGCTCGGCTCTTGGTGCATGAAGTAGCCCATCGCGTTGAGCAGGACTTCCGACTTGCCGCTCTGCGACGGCGCGACGAACGTCACCTCTTGCGTCACGCGGTCGCTCAGCGCGTCCATGATCTCGACCAGATACGGCGCGATGTCGTTCCGCCACGGGCCGTGGTTGGCCGTCGCTTCCGGCGACAACACCCGATACCGCTCGGCCCACTGCGACATCGTGAGGCGCGGCAGGGGGCGACAGTGGCGCCGGAACCGCTCGCGCGAGACGCGGTTCAGCGCGGCGCGGCCGGCGGGGTGCGTGGCGATCACGGCGGTGGTGGTTTGACAGTGTAGTCCTGCACGATGATGCCGTGCTTTTTGTCGCCGACTTCGGACTCTGACACCCAGAACCACCCCACCTCACCCTCGCGGCCGAAACGCGGGCGCTCGTAGTATTTCCAGTGCCCGCGGCGCTTGTGCCACGGCACGTCACCGTGCCCCTGCGCACTATGCCCACGCCGTTTCTCGGTGCCCATGTCGATCACGATTGACCGGAAGCGCACGCCGCTGGCGCCCGTTGTTTGCCGGCGAGTAGCCCGATTGGGGGAAGAGTCTATCCATTGGGCATTCTTCGCCGACGCGAGCGCATACACCGCTTGTGCCGTGGCGGTGACCCATGTGCTCATCCATTCGTTTTCGGTCGTGGGGTTCTCAGTCATGTGGACTTGGGCCTGGAAAAAGCCGCCGGTGTCCCCGATAACCACAATCCGTTCCCCGATCCCGATTTGGCCGCCATTGTCGGCCACGTACCACACGTAGGTGAACGCCTTTCCAAAAGGGCGCGCGAAAAACATCGCCGATGCAAACACAGGCTTGACGCCCTCAAGCCTATACAGACCGTCCACCATGTCGCGGTACCACGGGCGTAACACGACGGAAGGAAAGTCAGGGTCTGACACGATCCTGTTGAACACGTCCGTCGCATCAACGAGAGTGGCGCCAGATTCTACGAGCGCAAACAGACTGCGCGCATCGACATTATCTACCTGTCCCAGTCGTCCCACGGCATGGTAGAGCGCTTGGTTCACGCCGCCTCCTTGGCCGCTTCGGCCGGTTCGTCGATCACATCCTCGTCCATCTGCGACAACTCTACCACGACGGCTTCGACCTCGCTCTCGACCGCCGCTTCACACTCGTCGCCGAGGTGCGACAGCCGCACCGGCATGGCCCGCAGCCGCGCCATCAGCCGATCCAGCACCCGCGCGAGCGCCGACTCGTAGTCGGACACGGCCACGAAGTCCCCGCGACGCACCGCCAGCTCCATCTCGGCCAGCTCGGCTTCGGCCAGCGCTTTTCGGGTACGGGCTTCGTCAAGGCTGACGGTGGGAGCCACTTCGGCCTTCGCCGCCCGCTTCAGCTCTTCGTCGCGCCAACGGAAGAAGTCGGGGTCACGGACCCACACCCGCGTGCCGTCCACGCGAACGGGCGCGTCGGGGCGCTTCGTCCACGCGGACAGCGACTGCGGGGTCATGCGCAGCGCTTTGGCGGCGTCGGCTGACGAGATCCAGTTCGTTTCTCGGGCCGAGGACGGCCGCTTCACCACGGGTGCGCCGCGCATTCAGGTAAGCCCCGGCACGGAAAAGTGTGTCACTAGGACACAAACTCGGTCTGCGGATGTC
>Ga0209990_10003115_pt1 | contig 12355 bp, 14 predicted proteins | sample NOAtaG_6_FD_187304 | JGI IMG/M metagenome (GOLD analysis project Ga0209990, IMG submission 187304) | Freshwater lake microbial communities from Lake Erie, under a cyanobacterial bloom - NOAA_Erie_Diel5S_2200h metaG (SPAdes) (version 2) | ecosystem: Environmental > Aquatic > Freshwater > Lake ...
CAGCCCGTTCTTCGACTTTCCTTCTGCCTCGACTGCCGCTGCGTGCAGCGCGTCCGCGAGCGTGCTCTTGGCTTTCGCCATCCGTGTGCCTCCGCATGGTGGTCCTCCGCAGGGTCGCATGGATCCGGTAGCCGTCAACCGGTCTGCTATTGGCCGAAATAGAACTTGGCCGCCGCCTTGCCGGCATCGCGGACGGCGTATTGCACGGCGGCCCCCGTTTCGTTCAACCACTTTTTCCGCCCGTCGCACCCGCACCCGCCGGGCTTGCCTGCGGTGCGGGTCAACCGCTCAACCCGCTCCTTCGTGATGCCCACGCTGGTCAGTGCGTTTTCCACCAGGTCGCCCACCATGATGGGCTTCCACTTCTTCACCGGCACAGGGCGGCATTCGCGGTATGTCGGCAGCCGCTTGGCTTGGTAGCCACAGACCGGGCAAGTCTGGTGCGGCGTGTCGAAGTTGCAAAGGCTCATTGGACTGTCGCCGTTGCTACATGCGTGCCGTTGCCGTACCAAACAAGCGCCGGATCGGCTATCGACAGCGCAAACGTCTTGCCCGAAGGCGAGCAAACGGGCGTTGCTTCGCATTCGTAGCAGTCATCCGAAGGCTCGTCGGGCGCTATTTTTGCCGATCGAAAAACCCCATTGTGCGTCCAGTTAAAGCCCATGCCTCCGAACCATGCCCGGCATTGTTTGATGCACGTTTTGCAATTGTCGCGCGATGGCGCTAAATAAATAGGCAGCAGACCGCTGTGGCACGGATGAAGGCCGACGCTGAACCCAGTGTCGCCGTCGTTGTATACCCATACACCACTGCCACCCGGCGCAACGTAAGTTCCCGAGAAATCAGGAAGACCGGCGGGGCGGTTAGTTGTCCATTCGTCAGTGATGACAACTTCGATTTCTTCCGGTGCTTCTCCGTCGCCTTGGCAGCAGACGTTGCAGGATTGGCAAGCCCCGGAGGCTTCGCAACCAGAGAATCGCCAATCTGGATCGTATGCACCGCCCGGCGCAACGCTGATTGAAGGTTTGCCGGATGGAGTTGCCGAAAATGAAAACTGCGAACACGATTCGATTGGATCGTCTGCGATCCAATCTTGATGGCACGCAGTCCATCCGCCATCGCTGCCGATGCCTCCGTAGCAATGAATACCGAGTTTCGCAACCGGGCGCTGCCCCTCTCCGCGATAGCCAACGTACAATTGCAGTTTGCTGCTGGCGGGCCTTCTATCCCATAGGACACCACTTAGAAACGGCGACTCCCACCCTCCGCAAAACTGCGTTGTGTAAACGCAATCGGATGGCACGGAATAGATCTCCCCGTTTACAGAAAACGGAATGTTGTATTGCCCTAGAAATCCCTTCGTTGCCGCTTCGCACGCTGCGGCGTTTGAGTCCTTGAATCTTGCCAGCACGATCGACTGCCCATTGAGATAATGCCCGCAACAGTCATTCGTTTCCCACACCCATGCCAAGTAGCCGTCGCCGCCGTCATCAACCGCAAGCCCGGTGATCTTGCCGAAATCCGGCGATTGCGGATCGTCTTCGACGGTGGCCGTAATCACCGCCCCGGTTCCCGCGGTTGGCGTGTTGTTGGCTTGGTTGATGTCTACCGTCACGCTGGCAACATACGGCGGCAGGCTTGCATCTTCGCGGTAGTATTTGCCGCCGCTCGTCACCGCGACCGACTCGATCTCTCCGTTGCGCTTGACGTATCCGCCTCCGCTTACAACGGATACGGCCGTAATCGGCCCGCCCTTGAAATACTCCCCGCCTGAATACACGGACACGGCGACGATGCCGCCATTCGCATCGACTTCGGAGACATACGCGCTCGCCGCGGTGCTGCGAGTGTCGCCATCCACAACCGAAAACGAGATTGAATCGAACTGCGCGTATCCGGTGCCGGCAGAATCCACGGCGATAGATTCCACGGCCCAAACCGGAACCGCACTGTATGCGGGCGGCGGGTAAATCTCTATTTCCGCAAGCGTGACCGTGAGCGCCGCGCCGGTTCCACCCGCGCTCTGCGCGGACGCGCCCACGGTTGGCTCCGTGTTCGCCGTGATCAGAGACAACGTGGCATCGTCGTAGTATCCATCGGCAAAAAACGTCCCCGTCCCCCGCGTTACGGTCACGGTATCCAAGTGCGTATATCCGTCGCCGCCATCGTCCACGGTGACCGATTGAATCTGCCACACTCTCGCCTGCGGCGTTGACCACCACGCCTCGTCTGTCTGCGGCGTCAACTCCGCGCCGGTGCCGGCCTGCGAACTGACGCCGAGCGTAAGGTCTGGCGGCAATTGCGCGAGCGTAACGGAAATGACTGCGCCCGAGTCTGCGGAATCGCCTTCCGATACAGAAATCTGCACGCCGTCCCAGGGATCGTATCCGGTGCCGCCATCGACCACGGCGATTTTGCTCACCTCCCAGTAATCAAGACCGCATTCGTCTGGCGCGGCCGCCTTCGTGACCGTCAAATCAAACGATGCCCCGCTGCCGGTTGATGTGTAAACGGATGCCGAGAGCGTCGGCGCAGTCCTACCGAGTTTCGCATAGCCGCTGCCGCCATCGGTCAGCGACACGGCGGTAATCGGCCCCCGATCGTCTATAGGATCGCTTTCCGGTGACGATTGCCCCGGCGCGTCAACCGTGCCACTGCCGCCGCTGCCGTAGCACGCGGAGAAAGACAGCGTGCAAAGTTGCTGTTTGCTGTAGTCGGTGAAACCGTCTAGCGTGACGGTGATAGTTTCGGGGAGCGTTGATCCGCTGGCGCATGCGCACGGGTCTTGCGAACAGCACGGCGAACACCCGAACATCATCCCCACCGGATACATCCCCGCCGCAAACAGCATCACCGCCCACAGCGGCAAAAGCGTCGGATCGGCAGCGAGAGCGGCGAGGAGGTCCATCAGCACTCCGCGACAACGAGGTAGTAGTGGCCGTTGGCGGCGGCTTGGATTCCGACCCACTTATTTGCCGGCACGTCGGCCCAGTGGTTCACGACGTTCTCGATCGTCTGGCTGCTCGAGGTCTCGTTGGGCGGCGTGCCGTTTTCCCAGATGTCGATCGTGGCGGTCGTGTGTTTGGCCCAGGTCGACGATCCGGAGTATTTGCCGATCCGCAGCTGCCCGCCCTCACCGAACCGAACCAACGCCCACTGCTCGCCACTCGTGCCTGCCGACCAAACGATCTCTGCCGGCCCGCTTGCCGCCGACTCCAGGTGGTCGACGGTGTTGTCCTTCGCCTTCGCCCTGGTGTGGTTGGCGTCCGAAAACGACACCTTCGCCTGCACGATCCCGGCCGCACTCACCCGGCCGATCTTGCCGGACTTGATCGGCTCCACCGCGATCACGAACTTCCCGCCGGTGGTCGTGTTTGGCTTGGCACCCGTGACACACGGCATCTCTTCGAAAGACCGGCGTCCCTTGGCGTCCGTGGCCGGGTTGACCTCGATGCCGCTGATCCGCATCACGCCCCAGCGGGGCAGGTCGGCCCCGGTGTTGTTGCGGGCGAGGATGATGTTCCGCCCCGGCTCATAGCCTTCGAGCGGCCCGGCCTGGAAGCCGGTGTCGGGCCTCATCAGGCCGTTGAGGAAATTGACCTGCTCGGCCGCGATCCGTAGCTTGTCGCCTGCGCGGACGTTTTGGCGTGGATCCATGGCCATCAGGTGAGCCCGTTTCCGCCGGCCTGTGGCGGCACTCCGTTCGCGCCGGCTTTCGGCTTGCCGATGGTGCCGGCGATCATGCCGAGATCGGCCCAGCTCTTTTTGTGGTAGACGCGGTTCTTGTAGGCGGCGACCGGCATCCGAATCAGCGAGCCGTTGTTTGTCTCCGGAGCGTACTGAATCGAAACGTGCTCCCAGCCCTCCTTGGGGAAGTCAGCGACACCCTTGACGTAGAAGCTGGCGACGTTTGGCCTTGCCTCCCAGTCGAACGTGACCGAGACGTATGGCTGGTCGCCGGTCCATTGGGCACGGCCGCCCAGGAACAGGGCCTCGCCGGGCTGGAAGCAGCGGAAGACGTTTTGATTGACCGTGCCGGTGAGCCTGTAGACCGCACCGACGAAGTTGCAACTGATCGCCACCTGTGCCGGCAGGATCCACGTCTCGGAATACTTCAGGCTCGGCCGCACAACGTCGAGCCCCTGGACGCTGTCGCCGCTGACATTGAGTGCGGAAAACTGATCCACTTCCGTGCCGTAGCGGTTCTCGTCGTCAATGCCTTGCGTAAGGTGCTCGGTATTGCCGGTCGTGTCCCAGGCGATCGAACCGGGCGTGAAGTCTTCTTCCTCTGGATTCTCTGGGTCCGGCGGCGGCTTCGGCTGGAGCGTCTGGTACGACGCAGTGCAGTCAAAATAGGCGTTTCCGATACCCTTGACCTCAAGCCGCTTGCGGACCCAATACAGGCCGTAGCCGTCGCTCGCGACGTATGGCGGGGCGTATTTGCTGACCTCATCAACCGCCTGGTTGAATCCGCCAAAGCAGCGGCCGACGACGTACCGCCGCGATACCTCGCGGACCTCGCCGCCTTCCGACTCGTTGCTGATCGAGCCGCTCATCGAATCGACGAGCTCGTAGCACTTGATCTCCGTGGTCATGCGAATACCGCTCCAGCTGCGGACAGCTTCTTGTCAATCGAGGAAAGGGTGCTGTTTCCTGCGGCCGTGAGCTTCGCGTGGGCTGTGATCGCCTCAACGACCGTTGCGAACCCTGTTTCCATGGCCTTGGCGACAGCGGACCAGTCGGCGGTAGCGGTACCGGCCCGGGCGGCCTGTGCCACGGCAGGAGCACGCGGGGCAGCCACCTCGGCGGCCACGCCGCCGCCCATCGGACTTGCCAACGCAATCGTCTGGCTGGCAGGCGGCTGCACAGCCCCAGCCCCGAGGTCGATCGGTCTTCCATCGAGACCGCGAGCCAGTGCGGTGACCGCCTGTGCCGTGGCCGCCGTGTTGGCCGCTGTCTGAATGGCCGGCTGCTCGAGCTTGTTCAGTTCCGGCCCGATGCCGAGCCCCTCGGCCGTGCTGGAGAACGTGCCAACCGTCTGGCCGACGCCGGTGGCTGCGGCCGCTTCAGCGGCGGCCGCCTGCGGCGAAACCGGCATCACGCCGCGATCGACCGGCGTTGTGCCGCCGGCCTGGGCCGGGTCGGCCGTGTCCTTCGGAACGTCCTTCAACTTGTCGTGTGCCCGCTCCAGGTCGTTCCGCAGCTCCTCGACCGTGGCATCCCACGCCTGCGAATCGGCTTCCATCGCGGCCTGCCGTTCGTCGGCCGCCGTTTGCCGGCCCTTGGCCCGGTCCGCTGCCCGGGCGTCGGCCGTCGGTGCCCGCTGCCGTGCCCGCTCCGCGGCCGCGTCCGCCTCCTTGATCGCGGCCTTCATGCCGGTGGCCGCGAACTTCCAATCGAACGCCGCCCGGAAGTAGATCCCCAGCCGCTCCCAGCCGTTTTGCAGCGTGATGATGTCGGCCCCGAAGAGGCCCATGAATCGGTCGAGGCCCTCGGTCAGCTTGTCGCCGATGAACGAGCCGGCGGCGGCAAACGTCCCTTGGATCGTGCCCATGATGCTGCTCGCCTTCTGCCCCATTTGCGTGAGTGCGATGGCGAAGTTCAGGTTCATGATCTCCCAGGCGGTGCCGAAGTCGAGCCTGGTGATGGCCTGCCAGATGGCGTCGGTCTCGGCCTTGAATGCCGGCGAGAGCGTGCGGGCGATGACCACGCCAGCAGCCACGGCAGCGAAGGCCGTCGTGGCCGCGAGGCCGATGGGGGTGAAGAGGGCCGGGAGGGCAGTCAACACGCTCCTGAAAATGCCGATGGCCTGCGATGCCGTCCCAAGCACGGCACCAATTCCGTAGACAGCGGCACCAAACGCTGAGAATCCAGCCGCTACTTTCAAAGCAGTGACGACAAGCGACTGGTTCTCACGGATGAATGTCCCAACGGCGGCCGCAACAGTGGCCAGCCTTTCGGCCACGGAGGTCAGGATTGGAGCAACGGCAGACCCGATCTGGATGAAAGCCATCATCATGGCGGCCTTCATCTTGTCGATAGCGTCTCCAAGCGCATCAGCCTTTGCGGCTGTGTCGGCATCCATGACGAGACCAAGCCGCTTGGCCTCGGCCGCAAAGCGAGACATGCCAGCCGAGCCACCTTCGAGCATCGGAAGAATGGCCGTGCCAGACTTTCCGAAGATGGCCATCGCCACAGCTGCCCTGGTACCTGGATCCTCGATCGCCATAAGACCGTCGGCAATTTTCCCCATCTGTTCGTCTGCAGACAGTCCGGCGAGATCGGCGGCAGACAGCCCCACCATCGCCAAGGCGTCGGCGGCTTCCTTGCTGCCGTTCCCAGCGGAGAAAATCGCCTTCTGCATTTTCTTGACGGCCGTCTCCACGCTGCCCATGTCAGCGCCGGTTTGCTCGGCTGCAAACTTCAAAACAGAGAGTGCCTCGGTAGCCACTCCAGTGCGGGCCGACATATCTGCAAGCTCGCTCCCAAGATTGGCGAACGCTTGAGCAGCACCGAGGATCGGTGCTGCGATCGCGGCACCGATCCCCATGAGACCGGCACCAGCAGACCGCATCGCCGCGGCCGTCGCCTTCAGGCGATTCTGCACCCGCGTCATCGCCTGCTGGAACGCCCCATCCTTGGCGAAGATCTCGACGTATGCACCGCCAGCACGGACTGCCCCACTACTCGCCGCCATCGCTCACCTCCTGCTTGCGGTGCTGCTGCATCGCAAATCCAAGAGCGGCCAGAATGCCGGGCGTGGCCGCCGGCAGTTCAGGCTCTGGCATATACGGGTGGTAATCCGCCACCGTCGGAACGCGGCCGCTGTCGGGGTCGGAGTGGATCGAGGCGATCAACGTCATGAGGTGAGCCGTCCGATTCCACTCTTCGTTCGATCGTCCCCACGCCATCCAATCCAACTCGCGGAGTGTGTAGCCCCACGGGTCTACGCCGCATTGGCCGGCGAGCTCGAAGCAGAGCTCGTAAGGGTCTGGCGGAGGAGTGTTTCGAAGTCCGTCTCCTCGATCCTCTTTTCCGCGGCGAGGACGCCTTCGGTCACGAGCTTGTTGTGGGCCGCCTGGTACTTGGCCAGCGTCTTCTTGATCAGCCCCTTGCGGGGCTCTTGGAAAAAATCGGCGACCTCCGCCAGCAGCGCCTCCACCGCTCCTTCGATTACCGTGCCGTCGATGCCGGCCAGGAAATCGTCGAGCGTCTTGCCGGCGGCCTCCGCCTGCGGCCGGACCACGGAGAACAGCACCTCGCAGAATCGCACGTCGTCGGCGAAGAACTCGCCGATCTTGGCTTCGCTCGCGAACAGGTCCGTGAGCCGCAGGCCGGTGTCATCCATGCACCGCTTGATCGTGGCCACGTTGACCACGACCTGCCATTCGGTGCCGTCGGTGGTTTTGAATGCCTTCATCAGTCGTAGGTCCAGAGCTTCATGGTCACATCCCACGCCATCACGCCGTCGATCGGCGTCTTGATCGACACCTTCGTCGGCACGCACGGAGCGAAGCCGACGTTGGTGATCGACATGTCCATCCGCTCGGGCGGATGCTTGTTCAACTTGCTTCCGATGTTGGTGCCGTAGGTGTCGCCCCAGTAGATGAGCAGGCGAATCGTGACATCAGCGGCGACCGGCAGCGTCGACTTCCACCCGTGCCACCAGGAGGTGACATCATGGGTTTGCATGTCGATGTCGAAGTCAAACTCGCGGGTGCCCTCCAGCACGACGCCGTCGAGCGAGATTTGCTGATCACGGCCAAGGCGGACGGTAGGCACGCGACCACTATGCCTCCGCCTCTGTGAAGCCGTAGGTGACTGTATATTCGACCTTCCCCTTCGGCGTCACCTTGTCCTTGATGTCCAGGATCACAAGCTCGAAGCCCGTGTTCGGCAGCCCGGCAATGCTGAATGTGTCGTGATCACCGACGGCCCCTTCCACGTTTGTGCAGTTCACGTCGACCGTGATCTCCACAAGGCCAGCCATATGAACGATCTCGTCGATCGGCGTGGACTTGAAGACCGTCACGTCGAGGTCAGACGCCGACACGTTGATCGTGGCGTCGATCACGTCGTCGTTGTCCACGCCCGGGATGTCGGCGATCGAGTCGCGGCCGAGTTTGTACGTCGTCGTGGGCATCAGGTTCTCCAGGTTGCCGGGCCGATCGTGATCTTGTTCGCCGCCTCGCTCTCGACGCCGGGCCGCATCGTGAGCTTGAACTGGTAGACGCCTTCCTGCGGCTCTTCGATGGTGCAGTCCATGCAAATGACATTTTTTGCAGCACCGCCCAGCGTCAACGCATACTCCTTGCCGATCTGGAACGAGGTTGTGGCAGTGCCGAGCACCGTGCCCTCGAACGTGTAGTCGGGGATGCCGGCCTTCACACGCTTAATCGGCAGGTCGCCGGAGCGGGTCGTGGTGTCGACGCCATCTGCCGACCGAGAAACGGTGAGGTCAGTCACACCCGGGAGGCCGCTGACCGTGTAGTCCTTGCCGAGGTTGATCGTGGCTGGCATCTGGCCCTCGTGACGGTGTTCGTGCGGCCGTTTCCGCCGCTGAACATCAGTCTACCTGTGCCGGCTGGTGTGCCCGGGTGGTCAGGTGCCGCCGACCTTGAACCGGTTGGCGAACTCCTTGGCGATGCGGCCGGAGGCGATGGCCTGCTTGAACGCCGGCCGCATGTACGGCCGCTCGGGGTATGGCACCGCCTCGTAGAAGTTGGTCGGTTCCCAGCGGTCCTTCCGCTTCGGCTCGCGGCCGACCCGCCAGTAGCCGATGATCCCGTTGCGGTAGCTTCGCGGCCACCGCGGGATCCACGCCCAGCCCCGCATCTGCTCCCGCCCGCCGAACTCGTGGAGGCTGGCCAGCCAGGCCGCCGACGGCGAGCCCTGGCCCACAACCACCGATTCGCTCGTCGGATCCCACGCAAACACGATGCCAGGCTTGTCGCGGAGGTTGCCCTTGTGGGTGTGCGGCGGCGTGCCAGGGGCCGACGGTGCCTTGGCCTGGATCTCCAGCAGCCGGCGGCGGAGCTGGTTCGTCTGCCGGCGGTTGCCGCTGGCCTCGCTCATGCCGATCAGGTCGCGAAGCGTGGAGTCGGGGTTCTCCTTCATAACCTTCAGCTTTGGCCTTGCCATGCCCTGCCGCTTGATCGAGCGGCGGGCGATCTGCATCACCACCGAGCCGGCCCGGTAGAGGCCCTTGTGGACGGCCGGCTTCAGGGCGTTTTTGATCGCCGCCCGGTCGAAGAAGTAGTCGTAGTTGATGCCGGCCGGGATTCTCGGCATCTGCAACGAGATGGCACCGCCATACGGATTTCGGCCGGCTGGGATCAGGGCCATCCCGTCACTCCTCCGGCGGAGGCGGAGGCGGGGGCGGTGCCAGCTTGTCCATCGGCACCGTGTACGTCACCTCGATCTGCGAGAGGAAGACGTGCTGATTCTGAAGGCTCTCGGCGTCATACGGCACCGGCTGGCCGATGTCCACCCAGTCGGCCGCCTCAAGATCTTCCAGCGGCAGCAGCTCGCTGCGGATGGCGTCGATGATCGCCTGGTTGAGATCCTCGAGGGCCTGGATCTCCTGCTCGGTGGTGACACTCTTGGCCAGGACGATGCCGACGGTCAGCTCGAAGAAGTCGCACCCGCGGGGCTGACGCTCCCGCTGGTTGATCTGGATCGGGCCGGGCACAACGCTGACTTTGAGCGTGCCGAGGTCCTCGATCCCGTAGTCCGGCTTTCGCCGCCAGGCGGCTTCGATGGTCGGGATCGCTCCCGGCCAGGTGTAGGCCGAGAGGGCCTCCGCGATCTTGCCGCAGAGGAGCCGCTGGATGTGGGGGGCGGTCGGCATGGCTTACTGCTCCTCCGGCTGCGGCAGTGCCGTCCGGTATTCGGCTTCGGTCAGTTCTTCGACTGCACCGTTGGCGAGGAGGTCAGGCAGCATTTGTCCCGGCAGGACGTAGTCGCAGTAGTCCGCCGAGATAGCGAGGTAGACGCGGCCCTGGCCGTCGCTTGGCAGGTCGCTTGGCAGCGGCAGCGTCCGCTCGGTCTTCGCCTCGACGTTGGGGTAGCCATAGGCTGCATCCAACTGGCCGCAGATGGCGGCGTAGACGGCTGGAGTGGAGCGAAAGTAGCGCATCATGCCACCGTGATGCCCCATTTGCGGCCAAGGTAGCGCTCCACTCGCTGCCGCTCCGCTGCGCGTAGCGCCCGCTGGTAAACGATGATCTCAGCGATCCAGCCGTCAAGCGACTGCGTGCCGTCGCCAATGCTGCCGATGACGACGATGTCGCTGTCGGTGTTGCTCGTATTGCCGTTGGCATGAAACAATGTGTTGCTGTTCTGCTGCGTGCCGTTTTGGAATATGAATGCGTCACTGTTGGTGTAGTCCAATACGCCAGTCAGGACGTTCGCGTCTGTGTTGGGGGCGTAACCGGCAGCCGCGAACGCATCGGCATCAGTTCGTCTGCCGCCGGCAAGTGCCTGATTGAGGCCGTAGTTGTATGACAATGAGGCCCGCCCCTGGGCAGTGCTGCCATTGCGCGACACAAACACAAACGCACTCGACGCAGCCAGCGTGTCAAACTGCCCCGCGACGAACATCGTGAGCGCCCCGACGTTCCTCGCGATGTTCAGGCTCGCCGCGTTGCCCGACAGCCGCTGGGCTCCCTGGAAGTCGAGCACGCGCCGCCCGTTGTAGGTCCGCGTGCCGATCGGCTGGGCCGCCGCCGTGGACTGGGAGAAGTCCCGGGCGTTACCGGACAGGTCAGACCACGCCGAGACGTTGTTGCCGTTAAATGTCAGGCTTGCAGCGTTCGCAGCGTCCAGCCACAGGGCAAGATTTTGAACCGTCCGCGGTTCAAAACGCCTCGCCTGTGCCGCCAGCCGTGGCCACAGACTCACAAGATCCTCCACCGCGAGATCGCGTTGGAGTAGGTGAGCACCGCCGACCCGCCATCGGCCGGCAGGATGTAGTCGCCGCCGGTGGCGTTGCGAAACCGATTCGCCGCCGTGCTGGAGGTTGACTCATGCTTCAGCGTGATCGCCTCCCCGCCGCTGGCGTTGGTGTTGATCAACAGCCGCAGCGCCCCGTCCACCGTCCCGGCCACGAGCCCCGTGAGGTCGATCGCGGTTGAGGAACTAATCCGCAGAATGTCGCACACCCCAGGCGCGTAGTCGTTTTGCGATGCCGACAGCGACGATGGCGAAATGATTACCGGCGAGATTGCATCCGCACCGCCGGTTTGGTGCGTGCTGGCATGGGTAGGCAAACGCGCGATATTCAGCGTGCCGCTCGTCAAGTCGCTGGCGTTGGTCGATCCGGCCGCGGCCCACGATCCATCCCCGCGAAGGAACGTTGTCGCGTCGGCCGTCCCGCTCCCGAGCCGCGCCGTGGCGAGCGTGCCGCTCGTGATGTCGGCGGCCGCGTGGGTGTGCGTTGCGAGTCTCGCTGCCGCGACCGTCCCGGTGGTGATCGAGTCACCGGAGACGCCGCTCGCAGGGAGTCGGGCAGCCGCGAGCGTGCCGCTCCCGATGTTGCTGGCGTTCGTCGCGTCCGTGGTGGCCGAGGCGGCAAGGCCGGAAATGTCCGCCGTTGTGTGCGTGTGGCTCGCCGCCGCCGCCCCCAGGTTCGTCCGCGCCGTCGCCGCATCGGTTGCCCCGGTGCCACCGTAGGCCACGGCAACGGCCGTGCCTTGCCATGTGCCGACCGTCACGGTGCCGGCACTCGACACGTTGAACACGTTCGCGGCCGCGATGTTCTTCACCGACAGGGTGCCGAGCGTGGTCGATACGCCGCTGGCTCCAGCGGCGAGCGAGCCGGCGCTCACCGCCGTGAACGACACCGTCTGGTTGCTGGCGATCTTGTCCGCGGTGATCGCGCCGCCGGCGATGTTGCTCGTGCCGAGCGTCGCCGCCGTGGTCAGCGCCCCGCCGGTGCCGGTCACGACGATCTGGCCAGAGGTCGTGCCGATTTTGCCGTCAGACGTAACGGAACCGTGAGCGTGGTTGCCTGGAGCCCTGTTGTCGATCGCCGCGTCGATGTTGTTCAGCACGCCGGCCAGCGTGTCTTCCGTGCCAAACGTCTGCGTGCCGACATCGCCGACCATCGCAGTGTCGAGATATACGCCCGCCCACCACGCCGCGATCGCCTGGAACACTCGCTGTGGCGTGTAGGCGCGCCGGCCGGTGGACGATCCCGCTTCGGCCTCGGCCTGCGTCACGGTCGCTGCGGACCACTCGCGGGCGTCGGAGAGGCGGGCGTCGGTGTCTGCCACAGCCCCCGACACGTCCGCCACCGCCAGCGTCACCGCCCCCGTCTTCCCCGCCACGCTCTGCACCGGGGCCGCTGCCGCGG
>Ga0209990_10003117_pt1 | contig 12348 bp, 12 predicted proteins | sample NOAtaG_6_FD_187304 | JGI IMG/M metagenome (GOLD analysis project Ga0209990, IMG submission 187304) | Freshwater lake microbial communities from Lake Erie, under a cyanobacterial bloom - NOAA_Erie_Diel5S_2200h metaG (SPAdes) (version 2) | ecosystem: Environmental > Aquatic > Freshwater > Lake ...
TACCTAAGCTTTTGCTTGACAATTTATATATGAGTGTACCTAGTGCGGTGCGGTTGGGTGGCGTAGTCAATGTGTTGTTTATTTATTTTCAATGTACCTAGTTATAGAATGGTCTTGTTTTTTGGTACACTTTTGTGTAAATTGTTAAAAGTAAAGAAATTAAGGAGTTCATAATATGAATATATACACAGCTAAAAAAGGCACATTCTATAACATGAAAGTCAGGAAGAGAGCGCTTCCCGGCGACACTCATGAAAAGATAGAAGAGTTTAAATCCAAACTAGAATCAATTGACAAAAAGAAAATGCCTAAAGCAAATCTGCTAGACAAATCGCCAGAAAAGTTTGAAGCAAAATACAAGGAGTATCTTGCAGAGATCAAGTCAGAATGCAGCAAAGTCCTTACCTGGATTGGAGCAGACAAGAAAAGATCTATCAGTTCAGCACGTCCTCTCATTACAGAATTTCGCAAAGCTGTTGAGTCTATCCAATACAAAAGCGCTTACTTCTACTATCTGTTAAACCAACTAAAAGAATCTCACTCTAGACATGCGAGCAAGCTGGAAGCTATTGAGAAGAAGCCTTTCAGCGAACTAAGCGAAACGATGCAGCATATCAGGAAGGATCTCTCTGAGGTATTCCCATACTCATTGAGAATGAAAATTTTAAAACTCCCATATCAGCATCCAGCTCTCAACTATCTTAAATTATCTCGCACCAGCCATCTAAAATTCACGAAGGAATCGAAAGAAAAATCCACCAAAAAGCACAAAAAACCTGTTGAGTTTAAAGTCAGGCAAATCGTTGCTACTTCCGCACGTATTCTTGAGCACAGAAAATCTTGTGATTGGTTTACGCTGGTTGCAGCAATAATAGCTGCAACTGGTCGCAGACCTATTGAAATAATAAAGACTGGTAGCTTTACCAAGTCCACACTTGAGAATCACATTAAATTCTACGGTCAAGCCAAGATTAGAAACAGGGAAGACTCGCCGCGTGATATTCCAATCATCGGAACCGCACCAGAAGTAGTCATTGACGCCATCAAGATTATCCGCAACGAGTGGGATTTTAGCGAAAGCTCTAACGACTACGTCAACAACATGGTTGCCAAGCGTTTGAATCTTGCAGTGCGTAGAGAGTTTGTCAACGAACACCTAGATTGTAAGACACTTAGGTCTATATATGGAATTGTCGCAGAAGCGGACTTCTACGATAGATTTGGAAAAGACTACTCAAAACCAGCATACATTGCTCATGTCCTCGGGCATTCGGCAAACGATGTTAAAACGCAGCTCGAATACTCATGGATACGCCCAATCTGGACAGAAGAACAAGCACTTGATCCGCACAAAGATAAGAATGAAGCTGTAGCTAAGGCACTGAACGAGTTGGCCGATATTATAGAAGCTTCTCGGCCTGCTATTGTGCAGTTACAGCGACGAGGAACCGCCTATGAGGACCTAGCTGACTGGCTTATGAAGGAGCTTAGGGCGGGCCGTTTTGTAACCAAGACAGGCATGGAACGCGACCCAGAAACAGGCGAAAGCCGACGTTCGCGAAAGACGGTAGACGCATTTCTTAAGGCTCTCAGATTGCCTAAAGGCTGGCCGTCAAAGATTGAGGAAAGACTGAATGCGTGATCTAACCATCACCGACCTAGCTGAACTGACGGGACTGTCTCGCAAGACAGTTTCCAAACGCTTAGAGCAGTCTGGTATTCAGCAGTCAAAGACCTACAACTCTGAAAAAGCATTGGCTGCTATCTATGCGTTTGAAACATCAGGGCTTCGCCTGGACATGCTCAACAAATCCCAGCTAGCAACGGTAACAGGATACTCTCCTAACACCGTATCTGATCGCCTCGCGAATGGTCTGGTGGTCCCGAACGACGAAGGAATGTACGACGCTCCGCAGGCAATTGCCGCGATCTTTGAACAGGTAGAACAAGGCGCAAGCCCCCCGGATGAGGAAACCGATGTCGAACCAGAGGACCCCAGGCAGACCAACCGCCACAATTATGAAACATACCGCACCGCCTATATGCGAGCAAAAGCTGAAAGAGAGCAACTGACGCTCGACAAGGAGAGGGGAAGGTATTTACTCGTCGAAGAGGTAAAAGAGCATCTAGGGGCTATTTTACGCAATCTCAGGACTCGATTGCTTGCTGTACCTCAGCGCATCAGTCAGACCCTCTCGCCGGGAGACGATCCGCGCACCATTGAAAAAAAGGTTCTGCACGAAGTGGAAACCGCACTGAATGAGCTATCCAGGCTAAAACTATGAAGTTTTTGCCCTTTTCATGAGTAAGCCATTTTGATACTCTCACCAACAAAGGTGAGGTATCCCATGACTGACATCAAGTCCGTGCTAGAAAGCTCCCTGGAATCTCTACAGGTAGACGACTCTATAGCTCCCAGCCAATGGGCGGAACAGTACCGCGTACTCTCTGGATATGCGGCAGAGCCAGGAACCATGCGCGTCGCTCGCGCTCCATATCAACGTGAATGGCTTGATATCACGCGGACTCACCAAAACGTGTGCATAATGAAAAGCGCCCAGGTCGGCGGTACGGAAACCTATACCACGCTCATCGGCTATTACACGGATACAGCAAAAACACCGACCCCGATAATGGTCATACACCCGACCATTAAAATGGCAGAGAAATTCAGCAAGGACCGCATAGTACCTATGTTCCGCGATAGCCCACGCCTCGCCGATCGGCTCGACATGAACAGCAGAAACGCAGACAATGCGATGCTACATAAGCGTTTCAAAGATCGCGACGTAACCCTGGACATAGTTGGATCCAACTCGCCTGCATCGCTTGCAAGCCAGACTATTCGATTACTCATAGCCGACGAGATCGACAAATACCCAAACTTGGAAGTAGGTGACGCTCTAACGCTCGCAGAAAAACGAACGCAGACATTCAAAAATGCAATTCGTATGTATATTTCAACACCGACCATCAAAGGCAGATCCCGCATAGAAAAACTCTATTCCGAGTCCGACCAGAGACAATACTATGTCCCTTGCCCTGAATGCGAGCACGAGCAAACATTAGTTATTGAGCGTCTAGTATACGACGAAGGTACTGCAAAATACCTTTGTGAGTCATGCAACTGCCGAATAGCTGAACATCATAAGCAGTCTATGCTTGACGCTGGTCGGTGGGTGGCAAAGTTTCCAAAAAGATCTGAAAAGATGGTCGGGTACCACATAAACGAGTTGTACTCACCGTGGTCATCATGGCTAAAAATACTCGACGACTTTCACGCAAGGAAAGGAAACGATGCACTTCTGAAGCCTTTCTATAACGAAGTTTTAGGATTGCCATACGACGAAGTAGTAAGCGATATACAGGAATGGGGCTCTCTTCTTGAATCTCGCATCCCTCGGATAACCGATACGCTACCTGAAAATGTCATTACATTATCTGCCGCTTGTGATGTCCAAAAAGATCGCCTAGAGATCCTTGTAGTAGGTTGGCATTCAAGAACATGCACCATAATAGATCGCTTCTCAATACCAGGAGACACCAGGAACATATCAGATCCTTGCTGGGACCAGCTCACAGAGCTTTATCAACGAGGATGGACGCATCCAATACAAGGTGATCTTTCTATCAGTTGTATTGGAATTGACAGCGGCGACGGAAACAGCACCCATGCTGTCTATCACTGGGCAAGACAGCAGGACTACAGAGAGGTCATGATCATAAAGGGTATGGGCATAGACAAAAACCTACCCAACGAGATCGGATCGCCATCCGATATTGAAATTCGGATGGACGGCAGCAGATACAAGATTGCCCACAAACTCTGGCCAGTCAACACTCACATGCTCAAACAGCTAATCTATTCAATCCTTGCAAATCCAGTTGAAAACTCTAGGTTTGTCTTCACCGAATTATGTGATGAGGAGTTCTTCAGGCAACTAACGTCAGAGACTCTTGTTAGGCACACCGATGCAAACGGCGAAACAAAACTTATTTGGAAGAAAACCTACAAGCACAACCATGTCCTGGACTTGCTGGTATACAACTACGCGGTTTACTACTGGCTTCAATGGCACTACTGGCATTTCAATAAATGGGAATACTACCGCACAGGACAAAATCTTGAAGACGCGGAGAAGAGAAGACAACTAGCCGAAGCTCAAAAAAATGAGCGGGAATTTCGAAACTATTTATACAAAACAGACCCCATGGCTTACTGGGAATACAGGGACAGCATGAAATCTGGAGGATGGATGAGCTGGTCAAGTTATAGGAGAAAAAAATGGAACTGGTAGAGAAGAACCCGTTATATGCATCAGAGGATAATCTTGAACACAGAGAATTACTTTTCAAACTAACATACTACTTAGTCAAATCTGGTATAGATAACCACAGCAAATACCCTAGCTGCTTGCATGGGTATGCTTTGGCAATAAAAGATCTTTGGAAAGATCAAACACCAAACGGATACGGATACATAAACGAAAAAATTGCAGGTGTTCTTGGAGCTATTGACAGCTTCCTATTTGAATCACCAACAGAAGAAGAAAAAAAACACTGGTTATATATTGCCTTTCAGGATTTCTATAAGATAGGCAGCGGTCTTTCTATGCTAAACAACCAAAGAGAGATGAGACTTGCTGAGGAACAAGAAAATGCGGATGATGATTAGACCGCATATAGTGCGGTCCCCATACTCTTCTTACTCTGAAACTATCTCGGACGTTACGCTTGTATCTACTATTCTATCATCCACCTTAGTGACATCTATATACTGACCGCGCAACAGCATAGGTGTTGTCTCAACTCCTGCTGGAGAAAGACGCATCAAAGTTCTCTTATAAACTTCCGGCGAAACATACTCTTTCTTAAGAGAGTCTATGAGCCCAACATCTGGACGAATAGATATCATTTGCTCCAATGCAAGGCCAGGGTTGCCACCTATGGCTCCACCAGCATATAGTTCTGTGCACATCAAAACGAAGGCTATGCCAACCGCTTTACGCATATGTTTATTCTCCAAGCACAGTAGTATTTACTACTGACATTGCTACTACTACATCACCCGGTGACTGCTTTGCAACGTCGATACATTCGGAATAATTCTTGTATGTTTTTTGTTTGATCGTATCGAACGCTTCCTTAGTCACGTTGAAAACCATAAAAAGTTTTTGAGCATTATCTTTCGTAGCCGCGTACTCAGGTATGTAGCAAACAGCTTTAGAATATATTTCTCTGTTCTCTATTACGACGCCTTCGACGTTTGCGCTAGGAATATACTCGCCGGGAGATATCTCGTAAATCAATCCCTCTTCTGCCATCTGCAGCATTTCGTAAACGCCATGTGCGCCGCACATCTTTTCGATCTTTTCTTTGTCTACTTTCACAGTAAGAGCGAGCATGTAAACCCAAAACCTTTCACGGTTATAGAGCTGTGCTGAAACGCTCTTCGAATCGGCATCGTCACGACCTGTCACAAATTGAATTTTTTTCACAAAGTCAATCAGGACATCACTTTCGCTCAAAACATCAAGAGACTCTTCTGGAGAAGCTACTATGTTAAGAATACAAAGAGCCGTTCCTAGTTCGGGGCTGTTCTCTTTCTGAAGAATCCTCCTAACAGTCTGTACGTTAATACCAGTAAGCTTTGCAAGCATACCAGCATTTCGGTTCCTGCCGTTCTCAATCCATCTTTCCATGAGTGCTACAAGCCTGTTTAGCTTTTCCCCATCAATTACTCGCATGAATTAAGGTTCCCTCCAAAAGCGCATCATGTTGCGTCTCCGCAACATCATGATGTTTCTTTTTTTTCTCTCATACAGCATTCGTAGCTTTACCTCAACAATGGCCTCAGCATATCTTGCACACATCAGCGCTTTTTTAAAAGCTACAGAACAATTGATACTAATGACTTTAGTCAAAAAGACATGAATCAAAGGCTGTTTCGATAATCCATTTATTTAATTCTTTTTGACTAACTTTTTCCGATTATTTTTTTATTTCCCTGATAGGCCCTCACACAAAATGAGGTCATTTTGTTGTGGGTGTTTATCAATATTTTAGAGGAATCGCATGAAACTTCTTCTTTCTTTCGTCTCCGCGCTCGCTATCTACACATCAACAGCCCACGCAGAAACTGCTACACAATTCAATCCCGACACGCTATCGTGCGAATCTCTTGGCGGTCAATACGCAGATGGATACTGTCTGGTGTCTATCGATGACATCCAAGTAGCACAAGACGCTAAATGGGTGGCAGACGAAAATGGTACCCGTTACACACTTGTTTCTGTTGATGGTAAAGATGTTGTGGTTTATGACGGTTTCTTGCAACGTAGAGTAGATGCAGCCAAAGTCATCGAAATTTTGATTGACCTATTAACTCCTGAAAAAACAGGATGCTCTGGAAGGTATACTTGCTAGACAAAGAGAAAATAAAATTCGTGTCGCTACTCATCGCTATGATGATAGCGGCATCTATCTATCCAGCTCTTATTTTAGGTGTGCTATTAGCAGTTCCTAAAATCAGAAAGCTTCTACGCTCCGCATACAATTTGGATGGTATAAACAAAGAAAATTTATTTTTCACTGCTTTAAGCTCTTTACTCTTTTTCATGATCATCTTTTCATTTTTAGTTTCACAGGTAGAGGTCGATGCAAAAGACTTACCATCATTAGTAAGCTCCCTCAGCTTGGATCGAATAATAACAGCAATAATTATCGCCCCAATACTCGAAGAGTTTGTATTCCGTTACCTTTTACTTGGAAACTTGTTGAGACGATATAGTATTTCAATATCGATTTTTTTATGCTCAATTGCCTTTGGGATACTGCACCATGGTCTGTCGTTCAAATCTCTTTCGGCAACTATTGCTGGTGTACTGCTCTCTATAATTTTTGTAAAAACGCGAAGCACATCACTAACAGCATCTATTCATGTAGCCCACAATTCATGCGTTATAATTTTTGTTTATTGGCTTTCTAAATATGGGCATCCTAACTTATCCCAGAATCAAAAGTACTATCTTCTAACCGTCGCTGCTCTATGCGCAATAGCATTGTCGATTATGGTCATAAAAGAAGTTAAACGATGGAAAAACTTGGACTTCACCTAGCCTTAGCTTTCCTTGCAGCAAACACAGCATGCTCAGACAGCGAAGTGTCGCAACCAAAAATATACGGTGGCAATACAACAAATTCCTGGAGAAGCGTCGCGGCTATAATGTCCGATGGGAATCTTATATGCACTGCAACTGTGGTTGCAGAACGTCTGCTTGTAACAGCAGCGCATTGCTTAGTTGACCGCAACAACCTCACTATTCGAATCGGCTATTCCATCAAATCGGATGCAATTTTTGAAGTCGAAAGTTACCGCGTTTCTCCTAAATACAAGCTGAACAAAAGCGAATGGAATGACGTCGGTTATTTAGTAACTGTTCATCCCATGATTCTTCCTGAATTTGAATTGCCAGAGGTTTCTTCTTATGAAAACGATCAAGTATTTTTGAATATAGGGCAACTATTCACTATTGTCGGATTCGGACAAAACGAGTCTGGGGAAAGCGGCCATAAGCGCGAAGCACAGGTAAAGTTAACAAAAGTCGAACAGAATGAGATTGAGCTTGGAGGAGAAGGAATAGATTCGTGCCTTGGAGATAGTGGAGGACCTGCTTTTTTCGTTACAGAAAACAAACATATTTTTCTTGTAGGTGTTGTGTCGAGAGGCAAAAAATGCGGTAAGGGTGGGCGATACGGAAGAATAAGCGAACATGCCTGTTGGATTCAAAGCAGTAGTGGTATAAAAATCCAAGGTCTTGAATGTGAATAGCAAAAAGCCGGGACTATCCCGGCAACACAATCAACCAACATTTTCCCATCTAATATAGCACACTAGCCAGTAGCTACGTGTGCTTTCTTTTTGATACATAATGCACTGCTGCATGACCAAATACTACACTAACTACTATCATCCACACCCTAAAGACCAAATCTACGGCAGACCTGGTTTGAACTAATGTAACGTCGCCAACGGCTTTCTTCTCAGCAGATTGAAGCCTCTCAAGAACAGCATCGTATTCTCGCTCTAGCGCTTCTCTCTTGCTTACGTATGATGCAGGTAGACTTTGGATTGACTCACGCAATCGCTCGTGCTTTTGCCTTAAACTATCGACTGTGTAATCAGCAGAAACGATGTCACGAAGCGTCTCTTTCTTCCTCTCGATAATCCCGCTATGAATCACACCAAACGTCATCATAACCGCACAGAAGCCGACAAACCGCACGATTATTCTAGTTTTCAGCTTCTCAACTGGGTTGACGAGACACAGAAAAGCCACCATTTCGACGAGAATTGCACGTACCCAACCAGCAGCTCCACCGCCCAGCGACTCTGCTGCATCAGCCGTTAGCCAGCCCGTGGATACTGCAACAACGCAAGCACAAACCAAAATGCGAGCCCATCGAACCAGCTCTGCTCTTTCGCTTTCCGGCTGAATATCAGACTGGAATTGGATTTCAGACTTTCTTAGACATTGATCAGGACGTGGGAGGAAGCCCTTTTCAATAAGAGCTGACTCCGCTGCTTTGTCGGGGTCCATACCCTTTGCCTTCAGCCGGTAATCGAACGCAGCGCGAATAACCCTCGCCTCTGCTGCCGTCAGCGTGTCCATCTTTTCGCCTAGCCGTTGCACCAATGCCTCATGTAATTTGGCCATAGCCAGCCATCCTTTCCTGTTCAAAGGTTTGTTGGTCAGGGTGCGGTTGGTGTTCGCTGCACCAACCGTACCCGCTACTCACTTGACCTCGGCGGTAATACCGCCACACATCTTGCCCGCTCAAACGTGGTCATACTTTGTCACATTCGGTCATAAAAGGTCATAAAAGGTCAAAACAGAGTAACAAGACGCCATAAACAACAATTCCACACATCCACCTATGCCCAGGAGCCCATCCCACGATCGCAAAATGGCCCCTGCAATCGACGAGAATGACCAAACCATGGGGAAGGGGCGTCCAACAACTTTGCTTGCGTTATTTCGAGGCTTCTTTCTTCCACTACCTCTGTCCTCCCTTTCCCCCCCGCCCCTTTCCCACAGGGAAAGGGGAGCGGATCAAAGGCAATTCGCCCTCCGACCTCTGCGCTACGATCTCATGGCCGCTACTCTCCAAAGGAGTTCTCGTCGCTTCGCTCCTGCGCTCCTCCTTTTACGTTACGCTTACCCATGAGTTCTACGCTACGGGTCGGGGGCAATTGCATTGATCCTGGGAGGGGTCGCTGCGCGACCCGGAACGGGAGCGTGCGGTTTCGGGTTTTCTCTCCTATTGGGGAGGCTCGGATGACCGGCTACCAGCCGAGGCATCCGAGGGGGTGTGACGAGAGTCACCCCCTAGAACTTTTATAGAAGTTCTTAGAGGGAAAATGGCCGCTACGGCTTAAGTAATTAAAAACATTGAAATAAGACCCGAAAAAAATAGTACGTCGGTCAACACCTAAACCGGGGGTGGTCAACACCTAAACCGGGGGTGGTCAACACCTAAACCGGGGGTGCAGATGACATGTCAGTACCTAAACCGGGGGTGGTCAACACCTAAACCGGGGGTATGGATGACACGGTTTCAAGCACGGTCAACACCTAAACCGGGGGTATAAATGACTGAGTTTTTCGGTGTTGGGAGCTTTTGGGGTCTGCTCACTAGAGCTATGCCTGTCGAAGTAATGTCAATCGCCCAACCATACCCGTTGTGCAGTTCTCTCGTTGCGTCTGCTATTTCTAGCAAGCCTTCTTTAAGAAGTGACCTTCTTCTGCTTTTGACTTGCTTTGATTCGCCGTCATGTTTAGGACCCCATACATGAGGCGCAAGGGTGTCGAGGAAAGCACCTTCCCCGTTTCCCAAAGACTTGCCAAGTCGTATGTATGAGCAAAGCCAACAATGCAGTATTTTGGCTACTTCGCTTGTGAGCTGATTTCGTTCGAGGAGAGATATTTTCACATGCTGCCCAACTAAAAGAGCTTCTGTTAGGCGAGGATTGACTGCTATGTATACCTCTTCTGTCTTGCGGTTTATGTATGCTGACAGCAGTTGTGCAGCTCTGTCCCAACCTGTTACTCTGTTGTATTCCCTTATCTGCACGTTGTTCAGTCTTATTAGAATATCCTTTGCTCGCTTTAAATTAGCTCCTCCTTCGCAGTCTTTATAACCTGCATCTTTGAGAAGGCTTCGCAGAGAAGTCTTATGTGATGCAACCGGGTATGTATCATCGCCTTGAATTTTCAAGTCTGCTTTTAACCTAGTGCTGATTTCACCTTTGGGATCTTTTATTAGCATCCCATCAATTCCGAGCTGTGAACAGGCCGCAAGAAATATTGATTGATCTTCAGCACCTGGCTGTTGGTATCCAAGCATAGTAACTTCAATGTCTCCAAACTTTCTTGGCTCAACATATAAGTTCGTTCTCTTTTTTCCATTTGTCGGAACAAAAAGACCATCGAATAGGTGTGCGGCATCGAATTTAGCATAGTATCCGCTAGTACGAAGTTTCGTCACGACCTTTACCCCCTTCGATGTTTCTCTGCTTGGCAACACTGCGAAGTGAAACAGGCTCTAGTATCCCACCTTTCCCGCGGCGATACCATTTCTCCTCAAATGGGGTACCGTAGTTCTGCTTGCTCATTCCAAACTTCACATAGTAACTGCGCTTATCCTTTCCTATAGGCTCTCCATTAGTGCGGTCTGATAGCTGTTCTGATTCCTTCTCTGTCATGGTCAATAGGTAGCTTTGCCATCGGATGTTATCTGTCAGCACACTAGAACCACGAGATGCTTGTTGCATGTCGCCAGCTCCTGATACGGCCATACTCTTGCTTGAGTGATGCAGGAATAGTATTGAACAGTTATGTTTTCCTGCAATTGCTCGGAGTATTCCAACTATATGAGTCATCTCGGAAGAACTATTTTCATCAGCGCCATGAAAAACTCGAAGTGTATCGAGTATTATGAGCCGTGTTCCATGCGCTGCCATCTCCAGCTCTTCTCGAAACTCTTTGCTTTCAATGCGCTTCATGTCCTGGGTGAGGTCAACTAACATTATATTTTCATCGCATGCTGCACGATCAGGCAGACTCAACAATGGTCCGATAGCAGCCAGTCGATAGCCTAACTCTTCTTCGTCATCCTCACCAGACAGGTAAACCACTCTTCCTTTTTGAGTTTCGCCTAATCCAAGCAAGTCAACGCCGCAAGCTACTTGGTGGGTAAGCATGAGGCCGAACATACTTTTACCAGCTCCTCCTGGAGATACCAGGGAGCCCACTGTACCGGCTTTGAACCCTGGTATGATGAAATCCCGCTTAATGGTGGCAATGTCGATGGAATACCATGGTGCGACTTGGACTAGAGGCATTAGACAACTCTCCTTGTTGTGCGGTTCACCAACATCAAGGAGCGACTAAATGACAAGCAATCATAGGGCTTGAACGCATAAAGGGATATGCGTTATAACTGTATTGGCGCTATGATGCTGCTTCACATTTTAGTCGCTCCTTTATTGTCAAAGCCCTTCCATTTTTGCATAAAAAATGGATTGTATGAAGCAAAACTTAAGACCAGAGACACTGTCCCTGGTCTTTTGTTTTTTGCCTTATAGTATTCCATCTTTTGTGTACCAATGATCTAGCGATGCTCGCGGGTCCTTCCTGGAAGAAAATGAGTCTGCGCGGACGGAGCCCCCCAGGGGGTGGCCACATGCGGGATTTTTTGAAACGTCTGCATTAGCGTTTTTGATGCTACCGAAGGGCTTCAAAGTCCATTTGCAGCCCAAGTTCTCACCTCACTTCCCGATATTCCTTAAATTACATGTTGTTATGCAAAAACAGGTGCGACCCCTGGAAACGGTCGAATGGGCTTTTGACGACGGTTTTTCCCATCGGTGTACCGACGGCCGTATATGCCATCTAGTTATATCGGGAACTTACGGGACAGTGAGTAAAACCGTCATCAAAAGGTACATACAAGCGAAATAATTGGTAAATTTTTACTTAAAAAGATTCAGTGTCGCATGTACTTAGATAAAATATCTTGACAAAACAATATGGTTAGTTAGTCGGCAACTAGACTTTAAGTACACTATTAATGGAATAAACAAACATTACTTTTTTTGCGCGATTTACAACAAATACCTTGACGAATCCGCGACAGTTCTAAACCGCACGGAGAGACGAGCGCCACCCAACCGCACCGCACTAGGTACACTCATATATAAATTGTCAAGCAAAAGCTTAGGTACACTAATTTATAAATCATCAAGGTGGCGATGCGACATGGTACACCTGCACGTGAATACTCTTA
>Ga0209990_10003118_pt1 | contig 12346 bp, 11 predicted proteins | sample NOAtaG_6_FD_187304 | JGI IMG/M metagenome (GOLD analysis project Ga0209990, IMG submission 187304) | Freshwater lake microbial communities from Lake Erie, under a cyanobacterial bloom - NOAA_Erie_Diel5S_2200h metaG (SPAdes) (version 2) | ecosystem: Environmental > Aquatic > Freshwater > Lake ...
AAAAAATTAGCGGTTGAAAAAAGTAATGAGATCTTGTATCTTGAATACAACGCTGAAAGGGAGAATTTAAATCCTGATCAGTTTTGTTAGTTTATCTTGTCTGTAAGATCAAATCTTGACTTCTACACATAAAGCGGCCAGAGAATATGTATGTCTGTATTCATCGCATCAGTACGGCTCAATAACGTTTGTTTTTCTGCAAGCATCTTTGTGTAAGTTTTTTCTGCTTGCCATCTGAGTTTTTTGCCTAGATTGTTGTACTCAGACAATCTAAAAATGCTACGTTTAATTGCAACAAGCATTTCAGGGCTAATGTTATTTTTTTGTGCAAAATTTTTTTTATTTTCATACCAAAACAAGCCAACCTCATTTAAGAGATTGCCTTGATCTATAGAAAGCCTAGCATATGCTAACTCTACTTTTGATTTGTTATTAATATTTTTTTCAAACATCTCATGGAAATTCTCCATATTTGTAAATAGAGCATGAAATTCTACAAGAGAATTCGGAACAGTTTCAAGTTCTGCATCGATAATAATCGCAAACATCCCATACCCTCCTATCACCGCATTAAATAATTTTGCGTTGAGAGAAGGTGAAATAGTTTGTATTTCACCTTCAGAGGTTATAACTGTCATTTTTAATATTGTTGATCCAATCGGTGGTGAACCTACTTGCCATCCATGGACATTTACACCAATTGAGCCACCAACAGTGAATATATTATCTGATTGCATAACTTTTATGCTTCTTTCATGGCGTGCTAGAATTTCTTGAATCTTTTTCCAAGTAGCGCCAGCTTGCGCCGTTACAGTATGTGTGTTGGGATTGTAGGTCACATTGTTAAAATTAAGCATATTCACAAAAATAGCATCCTTAGAAAAAGTTTGTCCGCCCATAGAGTGTCTACGCCCGCCAATACTAATGATTCTTCCATCTTCTTTGGCTATTTTAATAGCTTCTTGAATATCTTTAATATTGTTTACTGTTATCATTGAGTGAATAAATTCGAAACTTCCTCCTGCATCTAAAATTCTTTTATGTTTTTGTCGCATGATATTTTCTATGGTATGAGGCTTATTACTCTGCAATCCGTTAACGCCAAGCTTATATAAAAATTGTGCATTTTTTAAATCATCAACAGTCCAGCTAATAATAGGATAACCATGAGACACAAGTTTTGTCAGTACCTTAGGATTTAAGTTAAATCTGGGGCCTAATACATCAGGCCTAATAACCCTCCTCACTTGTTTTTGAACCCAGTATTGTTTTAAAATCCATGGAATTTTGTTAAATTGTTCCTGGGACTCTTCGCCTAATGCCTTTGTATTATCAGTAAAATTATACATCACCATGATATCGCGGCTGTATAACCGGATGGCAGCTAATGTAATAGGATTAAAGGATTCAACAAATACGTTATCCTGGAGTTGATATTGTTTTATGCAGTCAACGACTCGATGCGCCATCTTAGTATCGATTTTATTATTAGATTTGATATCAAGAAAAATGACTTTTTGAGTGCCTACAATAGTAAAAAATTCATGTAGTGAGATTAATTTTTCTTCTGTTTGTTTATATTTAACTTGAGAAAGATGTGACCAATCATAATCTTCTGGTATTCCTTGATTATCTGTATATTCTTCTAAAGTATCTCCATGATATAAAAATAACACGCCATCTTTGGACATTCTTACATCAACTTCTATACCATCTACAGTACTTGATAGAGATTCTGTAATTGCAGATAAGCTATTACCAGGAAATTCATCTGATGTTAGGGCTTTATGTGCTATAACTGAAGGAAAATTATAAAGATCTTTCCCCACTGGTATGGCAGTAGGTGTATATAGCGGCTCTGTGATGGAATATAACAAAAGCCCAACAAAGAAAATTAGAAATATGTATTTTAATTTAAATTTCTTATCCATTCACAATCTCATCAATAATTAGTTTCTGCACTTCAATTCCATGGCTGCGTTTATCTGCTATCTAGCATAATTCAAATGTTGCTTTCCTCAAATGCCCTCCCGTGTGTGCGAATCCAGGTATATTGATCCATATACCATAAAGCTAATAATTTGCATATACTTATACTGCTCGCCAATGAAGGTACTGGTTTTTAGAAAGGAGCGATCGAAGTCAGAAATGAGGAAAGCCCATGCCTGGAGGGCTCGGCCGAAGGCCGAGGCATGGGCTTTGCGAATTCTGACGAATTCGCGGGAGATTCATTGCTCTTCCATAATAATAAAACCAGCCTCTTCAAGTCCATTGGGTATATTTACCACTAGTTAATTTAACTTGCGAAGCTAAAAATTTGCGATTTATATGGCTGTGCCAAACATCTTTGCGTTTGGTGATGCTCAATAATATCCCCATGCATATAGCAAAAGATAAGGTGGAAGAGCCGCCATAGCTAGCAAAGGGGAGGGTCATGCCCTTAGTGGGGAATAATTTCATCGTCATGCCAATGTTAAAAATTACGTGCATAGCAAATAAGATAATGATGCCTGAGGCAGTATAAATATTGAACAAACTATTTTCTTTATAAACACGGCTTAAGGCGCGCAGTATAACTATAAAAAACAAGATGATAATCAAAGAAGTAATGATGGCGCCAAATTCTTCTCCTGCCACGGAAAAGATGAAATCCGCATGAGAGTCAGGCAATTTAGTTTTCACAATTCCTTCGCCAGGACCTTTGCCAAATAACCCGCCGCTTACATATGATTCCAATGATTTATCAACTTGATAATTAGCGCCGCTATCTGCATATAAAAAACTGTTAATGCGTTTTGTTACATGCGGTAAATAAGTATAAGCCATAGCCGTAGCAACAATAGCGCTGATACCTGCAATCATTATCCACAACATCGAGAGTCCAGCTAGGAAGAATTGGCTTATTAATACTACAGTTACCACAACCGCCATTCCAAAATCAGGTTGCAATAATAGTAATGATAATACCAATAGGTGCAAAGCACTACACACGCGAAAGCTTGGAAAGCCACGGTTAGTGTAGCGTTCAGCAAGTAATGTAGCGCAAATCACAATGTAAAATGGTTTTAAAAATTCTGACGGTTGGATAGAGAAGCCCTTTATTGTTATCCATCTTACCGCTCCTTTAACTTCATCGCCTATAAATAACGTCAGTAACATGAAAAATAAACAAACAACAAACCCTAATAAGGAAACTCGTTTGATAGTTTTTTCAGAGCACATTGACAGGATGATGATGATAAATATCGCAGCACTTAAGAATATAAGCTGCCGATGCACAAAGTAAAAAGAATGCAACCCCAAACGCTCTGCTACCGCAGGGCTTGCAGTTGCAACCAGTAACGCGCCAATGCCGATGATGGTAATTATTAATAGCAAAAGGACGCTATCAATACTCCATAACCAGCGGCGAATAAGATAATCCCCACGCTTTTTTGCTATCATAATTAATGTGTACTATTTTAAAAACGTAATAAGCTTACACATTAAAATAAGCTAATCAAGGGGGTTTTTAAAAAGTTATTTTGCTACTTTACGCAAGGTGTACCCAGCTAAGCGAATTGTTTTTATTACATCTTCGCCAGTTTTGCTCATTTTTAATAAAGCCTTGCGTAACCTGGTAATATGCACATCAACAGTGCGGGCACCTACTTCAACTTCTGAGCCCCAGATTTTATCAATCAAAGCTTCGCGCGAGAATACACGGCTTGGTGCTTCCATTAAGATTTGTAAAATCTGATATTCAATTGGCGCTAGTTTTATTTCAGCACCATTACGAGTTACCTTGTGCGCGTCTAAATCCATGGTTATATCTTCGTAACGTAGCATTTTTCCTGAAAATGCTGGGCGCATACGGCGCAAGATAGCTCTTATCCTTGCGGATAATTCTGATGGCGAGCAAGGTTTGGTTATATAGTCATCTGCACCCTTATCTAAACCAGTGATTTTATCAAAATCACTGTCTTTATTAGAAAGAATGATTATTGGTATATTTGCTGTCACTTCATCTTCGCGCAACATGCGGCAAAGTTCAATGCCTGAGATCGATGGCAGAACCCAATCTAACAATATCAAGTCAGGGCGCAATAGTTTTGCCTGATCAAAAGCATCCCTACCATCATGTGAAACATTGATTTGATACCCTTCCTTTTGCAAGTTATATTTAAGAACAGCTACAACCGCTTCATCATCTTCCACAATTAGCATTGAAGGTTTTAACGTCTTATTCATCTAAATATCCATCATTTTAACTATATAATAAAGCGATATTAACACATAATACTTGTATATTCAAATAAAAAATTAAATAATTCAGTGATATGTAATCAAAAATTATTTAAAACAGCAAAAGAAATGCGAACCTCACTTGATAATGATATTTTTATCAAAAATGGAGCTTTTTCTCCAATGCTACACTGGATATGGGTAATTCGCAATAAAATTGCAATAAATTGAACGATGTTTTTATTTTTAGCACGGGCGTATCGATTAACTTGTTGATTTTGCTTCATTAACTTGGTTATAACCTATTATGCTATAATACTGCTTGTCATCTTTGAAATAATAGTTGATAATGAATGTCTGCAATTTATAAGACCAAGAGTAGATATGCTAGATTACATCCGTGTTCGTGGCGCAAAAGAGCACAATTTAAAAAACGTTAACGTAGATATTCCCCGAAACCAATTAGTAGTTGTTACGGGGTTGAGCGGCTCGGGCAAGTCATCATTGGCGTTTGATACTATATATGCTGAGGGGCAGCGCCGATATGTTGAAAGTTTATCATCTTATGCACGCCAATTTCTAGAATCGCACGATAAGCCAGATGTCGAGTCAATAACTGGCTTGTCGCCAGCTATTGCAATTGATCAGAAAAACTCTTCACGCAATCCGCGCTCTACTATTGCCACCGCTACCGAAATTTATGATTATATGCGTGTTTTGTATGCGCGTATTGGGATTCCATACTCCCCAGCGACAGGGCTGCCAATTCAAAAACAAACCGTATCTCAAATTGTTGATGCCATTTTAAAAATTCCAAACAATGCTAAAGTATATATATTAGCCCCTATTGTACGCGGGCAAAAAGGTGAGCGCCGCAAAGAATTAATATCTTTGCAAAAACAAGGCTTTGAAAGGGTGAAAATTGATGGTAATTACTATGATTTTGACTCTTTACCAAGCTTAGATAAAAATACTGCACATGATATTCATGTTGTAGTAGATCGTTTAATCATTAGCCAGGACTTAGGCAACCGGTTGCCAGAAAGTGTCGAGCTTGGTTTAAAACTAGGAAATGGTGTATTATATGTGGAGCTTAATGATCTTCCAGAAACTTATAGTGGGGATCATTATAAAGATGAAATCTTAACTTTCTCTGAAAAATTTTCCTGCCCTGTATCAGGATTTTCATTGACTGAAATTGAGCCCCGTATTTTTTCATTCAACAGCCCGTACGGCGCTTGCCCAAAATGTGACGGATTAGGAACAGAGAAATTTTTTGAGCCATCTCTGGTAATTCCAGACCATAACATTAGCCTTAAAGAAGGGGCTATTTCACCATGGAATCAGAGTGATTCTAAATACTCATCTTCCCAAGCAAAATTATGTGCGCAAATGCTTGAATCACTGGCTGCACATTATAAATTCAGTCTATATAAACCTTATAGCGAGCTTCCTGAAGAAATTAAGCAGATAATCCTTTTCGGTTCTGGTGAAGAAGAGATACTGTTTACCTTAGATGATGGAATGCGCACAACTAACGTTAAAAAACCATTTATTGGCGTTATTCCAAGCTTGCAAGAGCGCTTGAAAAAAACAGAAAGCGATTATGTACATGAAGAGCTTTCCAAATATCAAAGCACGCAAGCTTGTCATCATTGTAATGGCCATCGTTTGAAGGCTGAGTCTTTATATGTGCGCATTGGCGATAAACATATCGGCGAAGTTACATCGCTAACCATTGCCAAAGCTGCGGAGTGGTTTGCGAATATTGAGGGTCAGCTAAGTGCCTCTCACCAAAAAATTGCTGAAAGAGCTTTAAAAGAAATACGCAGAAGAATTAGCTTTTTAATAGATGTAGGCCTTGATTATTTAACTTTAAATAGGGAATCTGGAACACTTTCAGGCGGCGAAAGCCAGCGTATTCGTCTTGCTTCGCAAATTGGTTCTGGCCTAAGTGGAGTTTTATACGTTTTGGATGAGCCTTCTATTGGTTTACATCAATGCGATAATGATCGCCTTTTAGGAACTTTAAAAAATTTGAGGGACTTGGGTAATACAGTAATAGTTGTTGAGCATGATGTTGATACTATGCGGGCATCAGATCACGTTATTGACGTTGGTCCAGGTGCAGGAATCCATGGCGGCAGAATTATTGCTGAGGGTAAACCAGATGATTTGGCTAATTTCCCCGAAAGTATAACTGGCCAATACTTATCTGGTAAGCTTTCTATACCTGTACCAAGCAAGCGCCGCCCAGGGCATAAAAATAAATTTATTGAATTAACTGGAGCGCGCTCTAATAATTTACATAATGTTAGTATGCGCTTTCCACTTGGCGTATTTGTAGCGGTTACAGGGGTTTCTGGCAGTGGTAAATCTAGTTTAACAATTAATACCTTGTACAAAGCTGCTACCCGTAAGTTACATAATTCAAAAGTTCTACCTGGGGAGCATGATTCCCTAACAGGGCTAGAATTTATTGATAAAATTATTGAGATCGATCAATCTCCAATTGGGCGCACCCCTAGATCAAATCCTGCGACGTACACTGGGGCATTTACCCCTATTCGCGATTGGTTTACTTCGCTACCTGAATCCAAAATGCGTGGCTATAAGCCAGGCCGTTTTTCTTTTAACGTTAAAGGTGGGCGTTGCGAAGTTTGTGAAGGAGATGGTGTATTAAAAATAGAAATGCACTTTTTACCAGATGTTTATGTTAAGTGCGAAGAGTGTAATGGCGCCCGTTATAGCCGTGAAACACTTGAAATAAAATACAAAGGTAAATCGATTGCTGATGTCCTTGATATGACAGTGACCGATGCTGCCGATTTTTTCCGCAACATACCCCTTATTTATGAAAAACTTTCCGCCTTAGAAGAGGTTGGTTTAGGGTATATTAAAATTGGCCAGCCAGCAACCACAGTTTCAGGTGGTGAAGCGCAACGGGTTAAGCTTGCCAAAGAACTTTCGCGCCGTTCCACTGGCCGTACTTTATATATTCTAGATGAACCAACTACAGGATTGCACACTCATGATATAAAAAGGTTGTTAGAAGTTTTGCATAAATTAGTTGACGCAGGAAATACTGTGTTGGTTATTGAGCATAACTTAGATGTAATAAAAACAGCGGATTATATTATTGACGTTGGCCCTGGAGGGGGTGATAAAGGTGGTAACATTGTTATTTCTGGAGCTCCTGAAGAGGTAGCTGCATGCCCTAATAGCGTGACGGGTAAATATTTAAAAGATTATTTATAATCTTTTAAATAAACCTCGATTAATATTTGTTATTATATAATACTAATTAGCAATGCCATTGCCCTTATTACAGTTCAAGCAATGGTGTATGCTCGTTTTCTATCCAAGTTAACTCCATTCCGTTTGCGCCATCTTCACCAATTTCAGTATTTATTTTTGAATAGTCGACACAAATTTGTTGTAATAAAGTAACCTTTGATAGTAATCCGTGGTTAAATGGGCACATTTTATTTTCGGTTACCCAGCAATCGTAAGATTCGCCATTAGGAGTCTGTGCACATATACTAAGAATTATGTCCTTATTACCAAATTGATTAGCAGCATATAAATATGCTGTACTAAAAGGTATTAATGAAATAAACATTGTTTTGGTGATTATATCATCGGCAGGTATTAATTGCATATAAGGGCTTTGCTCGGTTAACTCATACTTAACAAGTTCTATTACCTTACCTAAAATAGGGTGGTTAGGTTTGGCAGCAAAAAAGTAATTATTAGAATCTTGAGCGAAAAAATCATAAGTAGACATTTCTGAATCTATATCGCGTATTAAAGCAAAGTTAAGGTCGCTATATACTCCACCAAATAAATCAACTATGCAATAACGTAACATATCAGAAGCTATCCCCCATTGCTTAATATCTATAGCTTGCATAATCTCATTAAACAAAGGTAACGAACTGGCATACGGTATAAAAGACTCTACAGCAATATCGTTACTTTCTAAAATTTCTACCGAGCTAGGAATGAGCGAACGACCATTTACCCAAATAATATGCTGCCATTTGCTTTGTAGTAATATTCCCGCATTCTTTAGAACAATTTCTATATCTTCAGCAAATAATTCACGCGGAGAATCGGGGTGCGTTAACCATACATGGTGCATTATATATGGTATTTTGTTGCTGTCCTGCGGTAATGCCTTCAAACTATTCAAGGCCCTAGCAGTTATTCTTTGAGCATCAAATATTGCGCTATGTTCAATCAAGAATTGCTGGGCTATATCAGAATCACGTCCACACACGGCGCCATGTTCTTGCAAAATCTTAGCTAAATTTTCTTTGTCTTTCGTGTAAAATAAGGGGTTTTTAACACCAAAGTCGCTAGTTATAGGTTGGTTGACATCGGCACCTAACGCAATTGCTTGCCTAACCAATTCTTCTTGATGAGCAGCTATTTGTTGTGGATATGGGTAATAACTAGTTTCCTTCATCAGAACTGCTGCTAAAAAAACTGTAGCGCTTCCAGAAGTTAGGATTATATTGCGTAAGCTATATAAGTTTTCAATACTCAGGTGTTGCAAAATAAATTGAATTTCCATCTCATCGCTTAAGAATTTGTAAAGCAAAGCTTTTTTTTGCATTTCTTTCTCTTCATCACTAATAGAGTGAGAATTTATTTTGGTAATCGCGTTGCTCAATTCTTGAGCAACCGTTGATTCTAACAGAGTATCGTGTAATAGCATTTTTGAAATCTAATTATTTATCTAAAACAATTATAGCCAATTCCAATCTAAAATCAACCAATAGGCGAATTTAATTTTTTAATAAGTCATTATGTTAGAATCTTAAACCTACCCTAATGAGGGGGGAGGTATATTTATTGTTGTAGCATAATGAATTAACATGATAGATGGGAGCAGATGGTGCTAATTTATCTCCTGATGATATTCTAGCTGTTAAAGAAAATTTGCATAAATTTGCTAATGTTAATGAGATATGATTATGAATTCCAGGGCTTATAAAGCAAATTGCTCGCTTAATATCCTTTCGTCAAAGTTATGGTCTTGGTCGAATAGTATGGTTAAAGGTTTAGATCTATTCTCCTTTATTTCAACCCATGTTACATCACGCACCTCAAGCGAGTCCGCAACGGCACTTACTGGTCTTTTTTCAGCCTCTAAAATGTCAAAACGTACTAGAGAATTATGCGCGAGTAATGCCCCACGCCAGCGCCTTGGCCGAAAAGGGCTAATTGGCGTTAGCGCCAAAATAGATGCATGCAAAGGGATAATTGGCCCGTTTGCAGCAAAATTATAAGCACTGCTTCCTGCGGGTGTAGCAAGTAATATTCCGTCTGCAATTAAACAATCTAACCTCGTAGTTCCATCAATGCTAATCTTTATTTTAGCGCTTTGATTTATCTCCCTTAGCAAGGATACTTCATTAATAGCCAAGCCGTTATGGATTTTGCCATTCATATCACATGCCGTCATTTCTAAAGGATATAGGCGATAAGGAATTGAATTATTTATCCTGTGTAATAGATTTTGGGGGCGGTATTCATTAAGCAAAAAACCTACAGAGCCGCGATTAAGCCCATATACAGGAATTTGTGAATTCATGCTATAGTTATGTAATGCTTTTAGCATCATCCCATCGCCACCCACAGCAATGATTACGTCAACCCCGTCGCATCCTTCCGATTCTATATCAATAAATTCTTTGTATAATTTAGTTAATTCTTCATAAGCGCGCAGCGCAATGGATGACCTTAAATCAGCGTATATACCGACTTTCTTATACTTTGACATTGTAAAATAATACTAAAACCTATTCCCTTTTTTTATTTTTACACTAATATATCATATATATAAAGCACGATAAATTAATGAGCGAAGATAAAAAAGATAATGATGTTTGGCATCAATATATTAACGCTATGAAAGTAAAGCCTTTAGCTAAAACATCAAAGCATAAAACCGCAGTGCCTTCGCCTAATAAAGTCATTATTAGAAAGAATTTAGTAACTCCAGATGAGATAAAGTCATATGCATACATGCCGTTGCCGCAAGCTACAACAATTGAACGGAGCATTTCTGCTAGCCAAGCAAAACGTATCGATCAAGGGAAGCTAGATATAGATGGTCGGTTGGACTTGCATGGGTTAACTAAATTATTAGCGATGGAAAAATTTATTAATTACATAAATGATGCTTATGCCAAAGGTAAGCGAATGTTATTGGTGATAACTGGCAAAGGTAAAAATAGTGAATCTGGCCAAGGAAAACTAAAACAAGCTTTATTAGAATGGGTGAATTTACCTTTAGTGGCTAATAAGATTTTACGGTGCACGCCAGCAAAGCAACAGCATGGCGGCGCTGGTGCATTTTATATTTTTTTACGAAAAAACAATGATTTGGCCAACAGATAAAATAATTATAATTTGTGGGGCGACGGCAAGTGGTAAATCAGCGCTGGCTATTGCTGCGGCCAAACAAATCAATGGCGTTATAATTAATGCTGATTCTATACAAGTTTACAAAGATATACCCATCCTAGCGGCTTGCCAACGCTTGTTGATATTGCGCAAGCACCCCACAAACTTTATAGTTTTTTAGATTATGATCAGCAGCTTTCTGTAGGGAAATGGTTGCAACTGGTTCATACAGAAATTGAGCGCTGTCAAAATGCTGGGGTTACGCCTATTATAGTGGGGGGGACAGGTATGTATCTTGGTGCATTAGTAAATGGTTTAAATAACCTTCCTGAGAGCTCAGCTAACACCAAAAAAATTGTGCAACAATTAATTGCCAATATGGATGAAGAACAATTACATCATCATTTGCATAAATGTGATCCATCTATGGCGCAAAGATTGCATATTAATGATCATCAGCGAATTATACGTGCTTTAGAGGTTTTTTATGAAACTGGCGGCACACCGCTTAGTAAATTACAAAAAACACCTGTGCAAAAAAAATTCCAGCGTTCTGCATTTTATATTATTCACCATACTCTTGAAAGAGAGAAATTATATTATAACTGCAATCAAAGATTTTTAAAAATGTTGGAAAATGGCGCCCTTGCTGAAGTATTCAAGTTATTGGAAAATTATCCAGACATGGTTCTTAAAAAAGGAATTGGTGTTAAAGAATTGGCGGCATATTTAAAAAAAGAAATTTCATTAGAAAGTGCTATTTTCAAAGCGCAACAAGCGACCAGAAATTATGCTAAAAGGCAACTCACTTGGTTTCGCCATCAACTTGATTATGATGATTATACTAATTCCTAACTATAAATTAGGAATTAGTATATATCCAACGGACATGAAGGTACTGGTTTTTGTCCGCATCTTTTTCGCTTTGTTGTTGTTTTCTTACTATAACCCTTGCAAAACTGGCGCAACTGCTTTTGAGACGAAATTGACCCAATTTCCTGCTTCAGGGGTTTCTTCAACTATATCATAGTCATCTAGTATAGCTTGCATACCAGCTTCAGTATTGCGTGCTAATGCAGCCCATTGTTTTTTGCGTTGGGATTGCTCATAGCAATTAGCCCCAGCTTCAGCAATTTTTTCAGCGGCGTAAAATGCGGCAGATGTTGCAGCTAGACCTGCCATTCCACCCACTGTTGAGCAAACATATGGTGCATATGGCAATGTCGCTGAAAGTGCTGAGTTGATAATGAATTTCTCTGTCCAAGCTGCGACAACACCCGAAGGGGCGCCATGAAAATGGCGATATAAGCACCGAGTGATAGGCGGAACAGTATTAAGAAGCAATGGAGTAGATTCCACAAAACCAGCTGCACTTCCTAAAAATGAAGTAGCAGTAGTTACACCTTTTTTGAATAAATTATATATAGTCATAGCCTTTTTAAAAAAAATTACAGGCGAATTATAATATAAAATATTTGTTTATGCAATGAAATATGCATTTATTTTGAAATAAATCATGATTCTCTCGTTATTTTATTCTTTATATTAGTTAACATCTGTAATAAAGGGGGGATTAGCTGTAGAAGTCAAGATTTGATCTTACAGACAAGATAAACTAACAAAACTGATCAGGATTTAAATTCTCCCTTTCAGCGTTGTATTCAAGATACAAGATCTCATTACTTTTTTCAACCGCTAATTTTTT
>Ga0209990_10003119_pt1 | contig 12345 bp, 15 predicted proteins | sample NOAtaG_6_FD_187304 | JGI IMG/M metagenome (GOLD analysis project Ga0209990, IMG submission 187304) | Freshwater lake microbial communities from Lake Erie, under a cyanobacterial bloom - NOAA_Erie_Diel5S_2200h metaG (SPAdes) (version 2) | ecosystem: Environmental > Aquatic > Freshwater > Lake ...
CAAGATTTCGGGTGCTCAGTGGAATAAAAACAATGTTGCTCAAGTTTTGAGACATCGTTGCGCTTATCTCAATGGCTACTTCTATTCTTCTAAGTATATTTACTCAGTGCCTAATTGAGATGCTCCCCCATCACATATTCGGGCGGTGTAGAGAATTCTAAAACAATCACCAACCCAATTAATCCTACAATCATCAAAAATGTAGGCGATCGCCAAGGTGATGATTGTTTAGCTATACGTATAGAATTTCTCACAACCATTCGCCTTTCTCAAAAATTAATTAAATAGCGATCGCCTATTCATCCCCACAATCAGCGATCGCTATAATCCCAATATCTATTTTTGAGGTTCTGCTTCTAGCCAACCTTTGATAGTTTCTATTGGAATGCTGACAAAGGGATTATTTGTGAGAACTTTCACTGTCTCAATACCACCAGATTTGATTGCACTTAGCAAACGATCTTTAAGAGTTGGATCTTCTTTAACTTTGCGTCTAAGTTCCATCTTAGCGACTGTTTGTTTCTCTTCTGGTGAGCCTTCAGGGTAATCTTGAGCGAGTTGTGTCAAAAGTGCTTGTATTTCCATTGCGGCACTTGCTAGACCTTGTTGCTGGGCGTTAATGACTTGGTTGCCTGCAACATGACCAGCGACACCATAGACAGTGCTGTGAAAGTTTTGGCTAAATGAATTGGTTGGTTGTACTGTAGCTTCTTGCTGTTTGCGTTGTTTATTTTGTTCAATGAAAGTAGCAAATTTTTGGGGATCGGCGATTACTTCATCATTGATTGGAGTTTTGACTGCTTCTTGCTGAACTTTGTCCATGTAGGTGTGAAAGGCTTGCTCATCATCACGGTGAGCTAACATATATTCCCGTAGTTCGGTACGAGTCATTTGTTTGTAATCAGGCTGGATCATCTCTATATCTCCACTATTTCGCCGTTACTACCAATCAATACTTCTGTTTCTTCGCCTGCGAGAATGTAAATAGCATTATATCGTGAATCAAATCTGACGAGATAAATGGGTAAATACATACTTGATAGGCTTTGACAAACTAGAAAGCATTTTTTTAACTGCGCTTCTGAAAGCACGTTATGTCACTCCTCAATTATAGGTATTCAACAAATATCATGAATCGCCCACAACCAGCGATCACCTATTCATCATCACAAACAGCGATCGTCACACGGTTTGTTTTTTGTATGCTCATAAAATGCGAAAAGACTCCTTGATATACAAGATAATTTTGTTGATGTGTAGGTATATTGTTATGATTAAATCCCAAGTCTCAACCAAAGGGGATATATGGCAACTCAAGGATATGGGCTTTTTGTTACTGAGCCAAATGCTTATAAATCATTAGAATGCAATATCTGCGGAACTGAATGTTTAGTTGAGCGGAACTTGCCAGCAAAATCAGGCTTTATAGCCGCTATGGGGCGGATGGACAAACCTCGTGATGAATTCTCTTGTCCCAATCTAGGGGAAGAATGGCACAAGCAGGCAGTAAACCTTGTACTAGAGATTGAAAAAACTCCAAGCAAACGTCTTTCACAACTAATGCAGCAAGATTTAGAAGATTTACTTCACGAAAATAATATTCATTAACTACTGGAGATAATCATGTTTAAATATTTTAAAGATTTAGACAAATTGGCAAATGCACTTCACATTGAGCATTTTGCAACGATGAGCGATGAGTTGAAATATGTCAATTCACAAGAGCCTGCTGTAGAAGTGCGTGCTTGGATGAAAGCGAATGATTTTGATATTGTTCCTGTGGAAAAAGATGGTAAGAAATCTTGGTTTGTTGATAGAGAAAAAGATCTTCAAGATCTTAGCGACGGGGAAGCTATTGCAAATCGGATGAAACAAATAGACTCTAATAAATTTGTTAATAAAAATATTTTTATTAAAGATGCTCTAAAAGAACTAAGTGCAAGTGGGTGGTTTTTTGTTGGCACTGATGATGACTTACAGGGGATAGTTACTCGGTCAGATTTGGCTAAGCCTGTAGTATCTTTTTACTTGTTATCTCATCTTCTGATGTTAGAAGCTGGACTCAGAAGACTTTTGGGATCATACACCAGTGATCCAATGCCTGATGCTGCAATAGAACATGGCGAGAGCTTTAGTATTATAATTAATAGAGTCAAAAAGGCAAAAACGTTAAGATCCAAATTAGGATTTGGCTCAAAAAACTCTCAGTTTGATAACGATACAGGTTTCATGGTAGAGCTACGAAACGCTCTTGCTCATGGTCGTAGTCTTCTAACTAAGGCTGGCAGTGTAGAAGAGGCTACTGACTATATCGAAAAGATTGATTCTTTATTGAAAAAAATTGGAGAGTTAATCAATGATAGGGATGACGTATGGAATAAGTTTGTTGAAACTCATGTTGTCAAGCTTACAGAAACTGAAGAGATTGGCAAGTTAATAAATATTAGAGAAATTTGGGCTGGAACTAATGCTATGCCTAATTTACCAATGAATTATCCTATCTATGTGATATCAGCAGCTAATCCCTTAGAAGAAGTTTTGTCAGATGATGATAATACAAGAAGACATCTTGCTCTTTGTGATATTTTGGAATCTCGCAAACTAAAATTTGAGGAAGTAGTCGGCGAATCTCCAGATAGGAAATGGTCTGAGAATAGTTTTGCCATTGAAGGTATGAGCCAAGAAGATGCTTGTAAGTTAGCGGAAAGGTTTGGACAACGGGCAATTTTTGAACTTACTCAAGAAAAAATAAAAGTTGTTTCAGTTGATAAAAAAGATCGAGAAGCTAGACCCCGTTGTCGATAGTTTGTTATGCAAGAAATTTTATAACTTAGAAAACTTTCCTGTTTTTTGGTATTGCCAAAGCTCACTGTTTATTAGAAGTTTGTAAGGATTTTGTTCTAATGTTTTAAGATGAATAGCAATTTCCTCTGAGGACAACTCTGAGCTATCGATCTTCTTTGTTGCATCGCCGACATTGAAGAGATCATTCCTTTCGATAGCCTCTAACAGTGATGAATATACCGTTATATTTTCGTCACTGCTGAGAGAAACAATATATTTATCGCCCCAACGATATACCTGCTCAAGATCAGCACCAGCCCCAATCGATTCACTATCCCAATACACACTGTACACAGGTTCTTCTTCTAAGAGCGTTTCTAGTTCTTCATCGCTAGGAAACTGGCTATATTTAGTCATTGTAGTAATTGCTGTAATTGCGATTTGTTTCAACTATTCTAATACTTTCAAGCGATCGCCATATTCATAAACCTATCAACAAGCAAGAGGCGATTTTACCAATGAAATGAATAGGCGATCGCTAATTTATACAGACGGACGTACTACTCGAATCAACTTCTTCTGCAACGATCCCTCTGCTATTACCGCATCATTAACCCGTGTCGCAAACTGTTCCCAATTACGATTATTCGTACAAACCACAATCCCAAAATGCTCATCATCACGACGATGCAAACGGATAAAGTCAATTCTATTGATAGTCAAAATAGAGCGCTCTTGACCTACAGCAAACGCTAACACTTGCTCGTCAGGTATTCGTTGATTGGCATTTCCCGCTTCTTGCACTGTCAAAACATCATGACCAAAATTTCGCAGCAATTCCACAACCTGAAAAGGAAACTGCTCATCCGCGTAAAAACGTGCCATCTCCTAAGCAGCCTCATTCTGCTCGATCAGCAAATCCATCTCATCCGTATGTGCCGCCGCATATACCCAAGCGTTTGCTAAATCTGTAGCCGTAATCGTTGGATAGCTCGTTAACAAATCAACATCGCTATATCCAAGACGGCGAGCCTCTACCAGTACCCAAACAGGAATTCTTGTATTCGCAATGCAAGCATGACCACCGCAAACTCTAGGCGTTTTCTCAATTCCCTGCCAATTGCTACCCAGACTTTGAGCAAGTAACTGGATCACCTGCACCTTTTCACTAGGTCTGAGTGCAAGAAGTTGCTGTTCTAACTCTTTGATGATCACAGATGTAAATCCTCATAACGCTTTAGCAAACTATATTTACCATTTTATATCCTATCTAACAGCCAATGAGTGGAAACTTTCTAATTAAAGACAAATAGGCTAGAAGAGATAATGATCAACTGTTACTTTGATCATGAGATGTATAGAAGATCGCTAGCTAAACACCATCTAAACGCTATCTAAACAGCACAATCTTGAATGTGTTTAAAACCTATACTTAAGTAAGCACAAGGATTCTAAACAAAAAGATATACCTTGTCAGAGTAGAGAAATAGGTTGATGATTTGACTATCACAGCAATTGCTTGATACTTCATCGACTCAAAAGGAAGCAGAAATTTCCATGCTACAAGGATGGATTCAGATAGGCATTACGCTGGTGCTGATTGTAGCGATCGCCCCGATTTTTGGGCGCTACATCGCAAGAGTGTTCTTAGGACAAAAGACTTTACTGGATAGAGCTTTGAACCCACTGGAGAGTTTGATATTTACTCTCAGTGGAGTTAATTCTCAAATGCAAATGACAGGTTGGCAATATGCCCGTTCAATTTTGTATAGCAATTTGGTAATGGCAATCATGCTATTTCTGATGCTCATATTTCAGGGAGCATTACCATTAAATCCGACAGGCTTGAGCGCTCCTAGTTGGGATCTCGCTTTACATACGACGATTTCCTTTATTACCAATACCAATCAACAACATTATTCTGGAGAAACAGCCCTCAGCTACTTTACCCAGATGCTGGGTTTAGGATTTCTATTTTTCACCTCAGCCGCGACAGGTATCGCGGTGGCGATCGCCTTTATTCGAGGTTTAACTGGGCGATCGCTTGGCAATTTCTATAAAGATCTCACGCAGGCGATTACCAGAATCCTCCTACCAATTAGCATTATTGGGGCAATCATATTTATCGCCGCAGGTGTACCCGAAACCTTATCAGCACCTGTGATTGTCCCGACTTTAGAAGATGCAAATATCAGTCAGGCGATCGCGATCGGTCCTGTGGCACATTTTGAGATCATTAAGCAACTCGGCGAAAATGGCGGCGGTTTTTTTGGTTCTAATTCTGCCCATCCCTTTGAGAATCCCAATGGCTTCACAAATCTGATTCAGATTTTGACAATGATTTCCATACCTTCAGCGTTGATTTTTGCCTATGGCGAAATTGCCAATAGTCGCAAGCAAGCATGGCTGATTTTTGGCATGGTGTTTATTCTCTATGTCATTTTTATTGCTGTAGCTGCCATTGGCGAATATCAGGGCAATCCTTTAGTAAATGCAGTATTAGGTTCGCAAAGTCCTAATCTAGAAGGAAAAGAAGTTCGCTTTGGTTGGGCGCAGTCAGCATTATTTGCGGTGACGACAACGGGAACGATGACGGGTGCGGTTAACTCCATGCATGATTCCCTAATGCCAAGCGGCGGCTTTATAACTTTATCGAATATGTTTCTGCAAATTATTTGGGGTGGACAGGGAACGGGAACTGCTTATCTATTTGCCTATTCGATTTTGGCAGTATTTGTGACTGGCTTAATGGTGGGGCGAACTCCCGAATTTCTAGGGCGCAAGATTGAGAAGAATGAAGTGGTTTTGACGAGTTTTTTGATTTTGTTAATCCATCCCATTTTTATTCTCATTCCCAGTGCGATCGCTTTAGCATTTCCTGAACAGTTAGCTGGTATTAGCAATTCAGGATTTCATGGACTCTCGCAGGTGGTTTATGAATATGCTTCGGCAGCCGCGAATAATGGCTCTGGCTTTGAAGGTCTAGCTGATAATACGCTCTGGTGGAATCTCAGCACTTCCGTTAGCTTGCTAGGTGGTCGTTATATTCCTTTAATTGCTTTATTGCTGTTAGCCGATGGCATATCGCGTAAGCAACCTGTGGCGATGACAACAGGAACATTGCGTACTGATACTGTTCTTTTTACGAGCGTTACCGCAGGTGTGATTTTAATTATGGGTGCATTGACTTTCTTTCCTGTATTGGCTCTTGGTTCAGTAGCTGAAGCTTTTTTGATTGCTAGAGGTGGATAGCCCTCATCCCCCAACCCCTTCTCCCAGAAAGGGAGAAGGGGAGTAAGAGATTTTTCTTGTTCCCCTCTCCCTTTTTGGGAGAGGGGCTAGGGGTGAGGGTCTTAGAAGATCCTAGTCAATTCATATTCCAAATATTTTTCCCTAAAATCTATGAACAATTCTTCATTAAAATCGATGCCTAGCGGCACTCGCGACTCGCGTAAACATACGCCCAAAGCCTCAATGGTGGGACTTTATCAACGGGCTGTGCGTGATGCTTTCCGTAAACTTAATCCCAAGATTGCGGTGCGAAATCCTGTCATGTTTATGGTTTGGGTCGGTACGATTGTGACTTTGCTAGTTACGATCGATCCCAATCTCTTTGGAACAGTTAAAGGCGATCCCAATCAGGAGCTGATTCTCAACGGCTCAATTACGATAATTCTCTTCTTTACGGTAGTATTTGCTAACTTTGCTGAGGCGATCGCTGAGGGACGTGGTAAAGCTCAAGCCGACTCATTACGCACAACGCGATCGGACACGATCGCTCGTAAAATGCTGCCCGATGGCACAATTCAGCCAACTAGCTCGACAGAATTGCGGCGTGGTGACTTAATCAAAGTAGCGATCGGGGAAATGATCCCTGCGGATGGAGAAGTGATTGCGGGTTTAGCCTCCGTCGATGAGTCAGCAATTACAGGTGAGTCAGCTCCCGTTCTCAAGCAAGCTGGTACAGATATTTCCAGTTCAGTTACAGGAGGTACGCGCGTAGTTTCCGATGAATTAACGATCAAGATTTCAGCTGATCCAGGTCAGGGATTTATTGATCGCATGATTGCCCTAGTGGAAGGAGCCGAGCGCTCTAAAACACCAAATGAAATTGCTTTGACGGTGCTGCTGACGGTTCTAACTCAGGTATTCTTAATTGTCGTCGCCACAATTACGCCGATCGCCAATTATGTAAATACACCCACCACGATCGCGATTTTAGTTTCTCTATTGGTTGCCCTGATTCCTACCACGATTGGCGGATTGCTCAGCGCGATCGGTATTGCAGGCATGGATCGTGTCGCTCAGTTCAATGTAATCGCCACGTCAGGTCGCGCTGTCGAAGCTTGCGGCGATATCAATACTTTGGTGTTGGACAAAACTGGCACAATCACACTGGGCAATCGCCTCGCCGATGAATTTATCCCTGTGAATGGACATACTCTGGCGGAAGTTGCCACGGTTGCGCTGGCGGCAAGCATCTTTGATGAAACTCCAGAAGGTCGTTCCATAGTTCAACTTGCGGAACAATCAGGAGCCGTTGTCAAATTTGATCGCAACCAAGCTAAAGGAGTAGATTTCTCGGCTCGAACTCGCATGAGTGGCACAGATTTACCCGAAAGTATCGAAGTTCGTAAAGGTGCTGTAGATGCGATTCGTGGCTTTGTGCGATCGCGTTCTGGAAATGTTCCTGAAGAATTTGAAGCAGCCTATGAGAAAGTCTCAAGACTGGGCGGCACGCCGTTGGGAATCTGTCAGGGTGGCGATCTCTATGGTGTGATCTATCTCAAAGATATTGTCAAATCAGGACTGCGCGAACGCTTCGATCAACTGCGACGCATGGGTGTCCGCACAATCATGCTCACAGGTGATAACCAGATTACGGCTTCGGTGATTGCCGAAGAAGCGGGAGTTGATGATTTCATCGCTGAAGCCACACCCGAAGACAAGATCGAAGTAATTCGCTGTGAACAGTCTCAGGGTAAATTAGTCGCCATGACAGGTGATGGAACCAATGACGCACCAGCCCTAGCCCAAGCAAATGTCGGTGTTGCAATGAATTCAGGCACACAGGCTGCCAAAGAAGCTGCAAATATGGTGGATTTGGATAGCGATCCGACTAAGTTGATTGATCTTGTAGCGATCGGTAAACAATTACTGATCACTCGTGGCGCATTGACCACTTTCTCGATCGCCAATGACATCGCCAAATACTTTGCAATCATCCCCACGATCTTTGCAGCATCAGGTATCGGCGCATTAAATATCATGGGTCTAAAAAGTTCCCAATCAGCAATTCTCTCAGCGCTAATCTACAACGCCTTAATTATTCCTGCACTGATTCCTCTAGCTTTAAAAGGAGTAAAATTCCGCCCTCTCACCGCCGATCAACTCTTGCAGCGTAATATTCTGCTTTACGGTTTAGGTGGAGTAGTTGCGCCATTTATTGCGATTAAATTCATCGACGTTCTACTGCCGATTATTTAAAGTAAGCTTGAGGAATCAGATCTAGGTAAGATAACTTATGCAAGTACAATTTATTGCTCACAGCTTAAATTTTGATAAAGTCAATCCTTTTGATCAAGCGATTGAGCAAATTGTTAATGAAGAAGGTTCGCCTGTAATGGTTACTCCTTACTTCTCCCTATCAGTAATTCAAAATATATGTAGCGAAATACATTGTGTTTTGCAGTTGGTGACAGACTTAGAAGAGATCAGGAATAATATTAGGAGTGAAAATGAATTTGAATTATTTGCTCAGCTAATTAAAAATAATCAGCTAACACTATTTGATATCCCGTCTCTTCACGCCAAAATATTTGTGAGAGGAACAAAGGCTCTGATTGGTTCAGCTAATTTCACAAATTCTGGACTTGGACAGAATCATGAAGCAAGTATTTCCATACATGATGCTCAATTTACTTTAGAGGTGTTCAGATGGGTTGAGAGCTTAACTAATGGTAGAGATTCAATCAATTTAGAGCAACTAAGATCAGCTTATCAATCAGCATTGATCCTGAAAAGAGTTGAAACCAATGAAAATCAGGCAGTCTCTAAAACGTATCTTGCCAAGTCAATCAAGGTTTCTAAATCTAAGTATGGCAATAAGAAAGAACCTAAGAAAAATCCTAAATCAGCTTTAAAAATTAATACAGAAGTTGTCCAGATCGTGCAAACTGTCTTTCCTAGAAAAGCAGATCTGTTGAAAGCTTTAGAGCTAATTAATATACTTAGAAATGTTGTAAAAGATGATCCATTTCTAGATAGAGGACTATCTATAACATTCATAAGTAACAATCGGCTAGTTCTGAATCTAGGTCAATGGAAAATGTTGGCATTCAAATATATTTCTAAAAGAGCGATTTTGGAAATAACTCTATGTATTGATTTTTCTGAATATACTGATTTAGAAGAACAATATGTTTGGAAAAATGATATTGCGCTTGAGTCAATAGATTTTGCTGGTAAAACTTTTAGAGAATACAAGTTTGAGGAACGATGGACAAATGGAAAAGACTTGAGACTTATATATTTCCCTTGGGACTCAAATATATTGACACCTGAAAAACTATTAGAGAAATGGCATACCGCAATTCTTACAGCTAAACAAGCATTTCATCATTGGCAATCAAGCTCTTATATGCGATGGCATAGACCAGAGTTAGCAGAATTTTTGTTTTCAGCAAATTCTGAATCCCTAGATCTAATTTATCCACCCAACCAATAGACATCATTATGCAATTACTTAAAAATTTACATTTTCCCACTCTATCGAAGCCCAAGCACTCAGTATCAGTCAAATTATTTTGCTTGATGCTTTTCAATCTCATCATAGCTCCCGCAGTCTATGCCGCTAATGTCGAGAGTTTCACAAAATTTCAAGCCTATGCCCTAGGACTTTTAGGAATCGCCACCTTTGCTTTCTCTATCTATCTATTTGTCGTCATGTTCCAACCAGAGAAGTTTTAGTTTTGGGTTGTTAGCTGTTAGCGATTAGCTGTTAGCTAACAAACTTTAAAAAGCCAAAAGCTAAAAGCCAAAAGCTAAAAGCCAATCCCCAATTACCAATCCCCATATGAACGAAATCATCAAAGCCATTCGCGCCACCCTAGTTCTCTGGATACTCGTTGCCGTTATCTATCCCTTTGGAATGTTAGCGATCGCACAGTTACCTTTTCTCTCCTATCAAGCCAATGGTAGCCTCATCCGCAATGCTCAAGGGCAAGTTGTCGGCTCGGCTATGATTGGACAGCCATTTACTAGAGATCGCTATTTCAATAGCCGCCCCAGCACCACCAACTACAGCACTGCTGATCCGAAAGCGGATACAGCAAATATTCTCAAAACAGGTGTTTCAGGAGCAAGCAATCTCGCGCCGAGTAATCCTGATTTGCTGAAAAGAATTAAAACAGATATATCTAAGCTCCAACAATCAGGAATTTCGCCAACTGCTGATTTAGTCTATACTTCTAGCTCTAGCCTCGACCCTCATATCACTCATGAATCTGCGATCACGCAAATTGCCAGAATTGCTCAAGTCCGCAAAGTGGAACCTAGCCAGCTTGAAAAGTTAATTGATCAAAATAGCGATCGCCGTTTTCTCGGTATCTTTGGCGAAGATGGCGTAAATGTGTTAAAGCTCAACTTAGCTTTAGATTCTTTATGACTAAAACTCATCGGCGCGGCAAACATAAAATCTTTATCGGCATGAGTCCAGGAGTGGGCAAAACCTACCGAATGCTGGAGGAAGGGCATCGCTTAAAAGCGGAAGGCATTGATGTGGTCATTGGTTTGCTGGAAACCCATAATCGCGCAGAAACTATGGAAAAAGCAATAGGGTTGGAACTAGTTCCCCGTCAACAGATTAGTTGCGAATCTACTACCCTAACAGAAATGGATACGGATGCGATTCTTAAACGGCAGCCTCAACTCGCTCTAGTTGATGAATTAGCGCATACGAATATCCCTAATGCAGAACGCGAAAAGCGTTATCAAGATGTAGAAGTTCTACTTGCATCAGGAATTGATGTCTATTCCACTTTAAATATTCAACATATTGAAAGCCTTAATGATACGGTAGCAAAGATTACAGGCGTGATCGTGCGTGAACGTATTCCTGATCGCATCTTGGAAGATGCTGATGAAGTAGTGGTAGTTGATGTTACCCCTGAAACTCTTCAGGAACGGTTACGGGATGGCAAAATCTACGCGCCAGAAAAAATCGATCAATCACTAAACAACTTTTTCCAGCGTCGCCATTTAATTGCCCTAAGAGAGCTGGCGTTGAGGGAAATTGCGGACAATATCGAAGATGATCTAGTAGCCCATGATCTGTCGGTTTCGGCAACGAGCCTAGTTTGTAATATCCACGAGCGGGTTTTAGTTTGCGTTTCTACTTATCCCAATTCGCTGCAATTACTGAGAAGGGGTGCAAGGATTGCCAACTATATGCACGCCCAGCTTTATGTTTTATTCGTTGATGATCCTGATCGCTTTTTAACTAAAGCCGAAAGTTTACATATCGAGACTTGTGAAAGACTTTGCAAAGAGTTTGATGGTGATTTCATTCGGGTGCGCGATAGCAATGCTTTAAAAGCGATCGTGGATACAGCGAAAAGCTATCGGATTACACAGATTGTAATGGGTGAAAGCCAAAAGTCAAGATGGCAGATTTTGTTTAAAGGATCGCTTACTCAAAGAATCCTGCGGATACTCAAGAATGTGGATATTCATATTATCTCAACAAGCAAAATGAAAGAATCGTAGTTATTGGCAAGACTCTGGAGTCAACTTTTTGCACATCTAGGGAAGCAGATGAACCAATCATTTGGCGTTGCATATATTCGTAATGATCAATCGTTAATGGGGCTTACTAGGCAAGGATCTATCGACACAATATTTGAATAACATTATGAATATGTGCAACGCCCTTTTTGTGACCCCTTTCTAGAATGGTGCAAGATCTCAGTTATCAAAAAAGCGAGTCAATCCTCGCTAGTCTCATGACTGACAATCGTGACCCATTACCAGTTCATGCTGACTATGCAACAGAAATCGATTGTCTTGAGGGTGAAACTCCTTTGGAGTGGATGCTCTTGACCTCGGAAGTCGTGGAAGACTTAGAAACTGCCATTAAGATTTTACGTTGGTATACTTACCGTTGGCGGGTGGAAGATTTCCATAAAATCTTTAAGTCTGGCTGTCAGTGTGAACGTTATCGTCTTGCTGCTGAAGGGATGAAGACATTGTTAGGCTTTTTAAGTGTCTGTGCGGTTGAACTCTTACAGGTTACTTATCTCCATCGTAATCAACCTGATGCTCCTGCCGTTGAGATTCTTTCTCCTGTTCAGATTCAGGTTTTAAAGGCTCGATTCCCTAAATCTCCTGCTGTCTTAACTGTTGCTTGGGCGATCAAATCCATTGCTTTCCTTGGGGGGTATCTTGAGCATCGTCGTAAGTCTCCCATTGGTATTCAAGTCCTCTGGCGTGGTTGGTCTAATTTACGTGATCTTTGCCAAGGCTGGCTTCTTGCTCAAATTCATACTTAACGGGAAAAGTAAG
>Ga0209990_10003120_pt1 | contig 12345 bp, 10 predicted proteins | sample NOAtaG_6_FD_187304 | JGI IMG/M metagenome (GOLD analysis project Ga0209990, IMG submission 187304) | Freshwater lake microbial communities from Lake Erie, under a cyanobacterial bloom - NOAA_Erie_Diel5S_2200h metaG (SPAdes) (version 2) | ecosystem: Environmental > Aquatic > Freshwater > Lake ...
AAAAGTGTTTTCGCCATCTATTTGCCAGAAAGAGAAGTCTGCCTGCGGATCCTTGTCGTAGCCAACTGCGTGGGGTATTTGCTTGAGAATGAGAATAATTCCGATGGCCGTCAACAATCCCTGAATAACTGCAGAGGGAATATAATTGGCGAGAAAACCGAGACGGAGAAATCCGAAGAGGAGTTGGATAAGTCCGGCAACTACCACCGCAGCGAGGAAGAGATCGAAACTGCCCAATTGAGCAATAGCAGCCAGCACGACTGCAGTGAGACCAGCAGCAGGACCACTGACACTGGTGTGCGAACCGCTTAATAAACCGACAATTAGTCCCCCAACAACACCCGAAACTATACCTGCATGTAAAGGTGCACCGGAGGCTAAGGCTATGCCGAGGCAGAGCGGCAAGGCAACGAGAAAAACTACAAGTGCCGCCGGAATATCCTGTTTTAGGTGTTGGAAGAGGAGCATCTGCTTAAAGAGAACTGAGGGATGCAAGTTACGTTAAGGAGGAGAATGATAATGGCCGGTCGTCTGCTTGCATGAAATCCTATTCCTTTTTGTGAAAACCGACGTCCAACCCGACCGCGTGTGCGGAATGTTGCACCTGAGCAGTATGCCAAGGCTGCCTAACTATCAACCCCATTAAGGAATTGAACTTCCCAGACCCGAGGAATCTCTGGTTAGTCAGGTAGCAAAACTCCACTAAATAATTCTGGAAGTATTTATCACTAATGTTATGATATACTCCAACAAAGTTTCTCCTGGCATTAAATGCAATAGACTGAAACCATGAAAGCTGCCTGGCCAAATCAGCCTGGTGTATTGTGTCTATGTCAGAAATGCGTTGATCTTCCCTTGTTATCTTATTGTGCAACAGGCCAATTCTACCAAATCGGTTTGTAGGAGAATGCATAGCTCCAAAGGATGCATTCATGCGTATTTCACTATACCTTATACCATTGTTTGACAATGAATTGCCTTTTGAATCATATGCGATGCTCCTGGCGGAGGTGGCCTCTAAACTGACTTTAACTCCTCTGACTTCCTTATGCAGCGTTTTGCTCGCTTTCCGCTTTTTCGTTTGAGTAACGACGGGGATCACTACCTCTCCGTACTTTATAAATTCGGCCATTCCGGTCAAGCTTGACATCAACCCCATACTAATTCTAATCTTATGCAATAACGACCAAATTGGAACGTAATACTTGTGTCCCAATAAATGCTGTAACTCTTTTGCAGATATGGGCTTCTTGCCTCGAGAAATCAAAACAGCCGCATATACCCAATACATAAATGGCAACTTACTACATTCCATAGCAGTACCACTTCTTAGTGTAGTTTCCCACTTACAATTCTTACATCTATAACGATAACGCGTTGACAGCCAAATATGTTCTGACCCATAACATCGTTTACAAATAACACCGGTTTCATCTCTCCATTTCTTTACAAGATTGATGCACTTTTCTTCTGAGTTGTAAATTTTAAAAAGGTTAAGATTTTCCATAATAGTATAAAGAAGCAAAATTCAGCAACTTGTTGATTACCTGCAAGTAATCGACCAAACTTAATCGTTTTAAGCGTTTCCTTTACGGCTATTTGATTGAGCCAACAATATGTAAAACGTTGGAAACCAGTAAAACAACCCGAGGTGCAATTTCCCGCATACTCAGTTGTTTCATCCAATGACACGCTGCCACTCTAAACCCTCCGGAACCCCCGCCTCTATAACCAGTATATCCCCGCGCACCGGATGATTGAACTCCAACCTAAAGGCATGCAAACAGACACTCTTATCCGCATTCGGCCTGGGATAGCCATACTTCAAATCTCCCACTATCGGTGCTCCATGATGTGCCAACTGGGCACGTATCTGATGGAACCTGCCACTAAATGGATTCACTCTGTACAAATAAGCATCGTTCTGATGTCGCTCTAAAGCATAGTCCAGCCTTGCCATCTTTATCCCTTCTCTTTCTTTCTTGTACACGATAGCCCGGTGGTGACGGCTATCCTTATCCATTGGATCTTCCAATGTCCCTTGTCTTTCGGGTAAAGGACGTGTTGTCATCGCCAGGTATGTTTTTGTTACCCGGCGCTCCCTGAAGATCTCATTCATGCGTACAAGGGCCTTGCTTGTTCGCGCCAGAACAACAAGTCCGCTGACCGGGCGATCCAACCTGTGCACCAGCCCCACAAAGGCTTCACCGGGCTTGTTGTACTTTTCCTTAATGTAGTTGGCTGCCCATTGCAACAGATGAAAATCCCCGGTGGCATCGCCCTGTACCGGCATACCCGCTGGCTTGTTTACAATGAACAAGTGATTGTCTTCATATACCACTGTCGGACTTGCCATCGCTTCAACCCAAGATATTGACCTCTTTCTCCAACCTCACACCAAAATGATCCAAAACGGAGGCTGCTATCCGATCTGCTAACATTGAAACTTCCTCCCCGCTTGCCCCGCCGTAGTTTACCAATACCAACGCCTGTTTGGCATGACTGCCCGTATTACCGATACGCTTCCCTTTCCAACCATCCTTTTCAATTAGCCAGGCAGCCGGAATCTTCACCTTCTCTCCACCTGCAGGAAAAGAACGTAAATCCGGATATTGGGCTTGTAGGCGCTCAAACAGCTCACGGGTAATAATCGGATTTTTAAAAAAGCTGCCACAATTACCAAGTTCAAGCGGATCCGGCAATTTGCTCCTGCGAATCCGAATCACTGCATTGCTAACATCCTGAACATTGGGTTGTACTATACCCATTTCTGCCAGAGTATTTTGAACATCTCCATAGGAAATATTCAACTCGGGCCGGATTGACAACTTCAAAGTTACGCTTGTAATGCAATAGCGACCCTTCCCTTCCCGCTTGAAGAAACTGTCCCGATAGCCAAAGGCGCATGCATCCTTATCGAAGACACAAATACGTCCTTCCTGTAAATCGAATGCCTCTAGCGATTCGAATACATCCTTCATCTCGGCTCCATAGGCGCCGATATTCTGAATAGGTGCCGCACCGATTGTGCCGGGTATCAGGCTTAGGTTCTCTAAACCGCCCCAGCCGCGTGTAACCGAGTACATCACACAGTCATGCCATGATTCTCCGGCGCCAAATCGGACCTGAACAAACTTCCCGTCATCCGACAACACTTCCACTCCCTTCAACCTGTTGTGCAATACCAGACCATGGTAATCACGGCGAAAAACCACATTGCTGCCACCACCCAATACCAAAGGTGAGGCCAGTTGCAACAAATTGGTTTTCCACAGACTATTCAGTTGATCCAGGCGTTCGATCCGGAAGTACAAAGCGGCCCTTGCATCCAGCCCGAATGTGTTCATGGATCGCAGTGAAACTGCTTTCTCCAGCATGGCACAAAAATACCCTGACAAACAACAGTACCCAGCATGAGCTGTTTTTCTACCTTTGGCCCACCATGAAGAAATCCCTCAGCATTGGTTTGGCGGCCATCGCCATTGCAGCTTCCGCATTCGGGCTGTGGCGATATTTTGGCAATAGCAGCAGCACATTCAGCGTGCGACATGTTGCTATACGCGAAGATGGAGAAGAGCGCTGGAGTATCCTTGATCTTGAAAGTGGCAAGATCGTTGTTGACCGGGAATGGAAGGAAGAACCTGAATTTGTCTCCGAAGGCATAGTTACTTTAGAAAACAAGGAAGGCGAATTCGAATTGTTTACAGTCGATGAGAAACCCAAACGCATCGGCAAAACATTTGCTGCTGCCGGCATGTGTATGGAAGGGTTGATTCCGGTGGCAGAAACAGATCAACCGGTGAGCTATATTGACGCAAAGGGAAAAACCATTTTCACCTTGAAGGAAGCTGATGGAAAGTCTGTTAGCGAGGCCGGACACTTCAGAGAGGGGCTCGCCCGATTCAGGAATGCCGACGGCAAATACGGGTATATTGACAAGCAAGGCAAAGTAGCCGTAAAAGCACAATTTGATGCGGCAAGCGACTTCAGGGAAGGCCATGCGTTGGTCACCCTTGTCAAGAAAACCGGTAACCCTGGCGACTCACTTTACAAGGAAGTTCAGACAACGGGGCTCATTAACCGCCGTGGTGAATTCACCATTAAACCCGTTGAAGCGGATAGCAATGCGGCTGTACCATCACAAACACCATCAAACGGACTGGTAATGTATACGCAGAAAAAAGATGAAAAAAGCACCATTGGGTTTATGGATATCAATGGCAAAATCATCATCAAAGCAGAGAAATCATTCAGGCGGGCCACACCTTTTCTGGGCGAATATGCCGCTTATTCCAACGGAGATGATTGGGGTGTAATGGATCGCAAAGGAGAATCAACTATACGTCCCAAATACGATATGTGCTTTTATTACGACGATATCCTTTACATACGCGAGAAAAATCAATGGGGTTGTGTAACCATGGAAGGGAAAGATCTTATAGAACCTGAATTCCGGGAGATAATGCCCTTCTTTAATAAACACACTGTTGCAAGGGATGGTAAAGACTTTATCCTAATCAACAGAGAGGGTAAAGAAGTGGGTGAAAACGGATTCAAATTGGCCCATTACAATCGCCTGATGGCATCCTGGATGACAGGAAACTTCCCAACTATTAAGAGCGATTTACTGGATGCAGATGCACTTCTTTCCCGAATTCTTAACGATTTAAAAACTCCGGAGCTGAAGGCCTTGAACGGCAAATCAGTGCGTGAAATGGCAGCACTTTTCGGCAAATCGAACGACGATATCAGCGCCTACAGTTCTTCACTATCGAAGCATATTTTTGATATTGATGACGTTTCGGTAAGCCTCGTTTGTCGATTTAACGAATCATTGAAATCCTACGACTTTTCATCCGCCAATGCCATGTCGGAAGGATCAAGCCTGAATCCGCTGGCCAGAGTGAACAGGGTCGAACTTGAAATCGACCTCTACCATCGTTTGCAGCCTAAGAACGACAAAATCGTGGCAGCCATGAAAAAACACATGGCCAGCATGGGATATACGGAGCTTGCAACCAAAGCCTCAGCCGGGCTGATTTGGTACACTGATTCTCTCGGAGCCATTGCGATAGACGACAACACAATCACCATGTACCTCTCATTCGGTGAGCCACTGGACGTGGAAGCGCCGGGCATAAGTTCAGATTACGATATTGAAGCCATGCCGATGATTGAAGATATGCCTGGTGATAAAACAGAAGCAGTTGAAGCGCCAATGGAAGAACCGTCCTACAGACGGCGGTATGGTAAGTGAATTCGTCAGATAAAACAGGCACGGAATTCCAACATAGATCACCCAATATGCCACACTCGGCTTCGGAAACGAAATCGCAGCAAATTGGACGCTGGACAACAGCACCGATAAGCAGGTCGCTGGTTTTAGGTAAAAGACCCAAGCCGTATGCCGGCAATTCCTTTAATTGCCCTTTAAATACAGAAGAAAAATGAAAAAAGTTCTGATCGCAGGAAGCCTCGTTGCCCTGTTGGGATTGGGTGGTTTCGCTATTTGGAAATACTACCCATCAGAAAACCCAACGCTCGGTTTGCGCTTCGTACCCGTCAAAGAAGAGGATGAGGAGCGCTGGAGCATACTCGACCTCGAATCTGGCACCATCGTTGTCGATAAGGAATGGAAGAACGAACCGCAAAGTATTACTGAAGGGCTTGTTGCTGTTAAAAATACAGACGGCAATACCGAATTCTTTACACTGGACAAAAAACCCAAACAGGTTGGCGGAGAATACCGGAACGCCGGCTTCTTTACGGAAGGGCTTGCTCCTGTCGCCGAGCCTGACAAACCTGTCACCTATATCGACACGAAGGGCAAGGAAATTTTTGAGCTGAAAGAAGCGGACGGGAAAACCGTGGATGCGGCAGGACATTTCCGGGAAGGGTTGGCACGTTTCCGGACTATTGAAGGGAAATGGGGCTATATCGATCGCAGTGGCAAAGTGGTGATAAAAGCAAAATTCTCCGAAGCACAGGATTTCAGAGAAGGCGTTGCCTTGGTTTCTGTTAAAGAGGAAAAAGGCAAACCCGGAGAAGACGGTTATGAGGTGGAATTTAAAAGCGGATTTATCGACAAGAGCGGAGAATACGTCATAAAACCGAAGACCAATGTGACTTACCTGAGCATGGCTGAAGGCCTTATCGCTTTTAAGGAAAAGCCGGATAAGGATGGGGAAGAGAAAAAGTCCATGTTTGGATACATGGATATAAAAGGCGAAAAAGTGATCAAGCCACGGAAAGAATTCCGTCAGGTTTTACCATTCATTCAGGGGTTCGCATCATTCAACAACGGCGAAGCCTGGGGGGTTATGGATAAAACGGGGGAAATCGTGGTGCGCGCCAAGTTCGAAGAAGCCATCTGCTACAACAAAGAAATCCTGATCGAAGAGGACAAAGGAAAATGGGGCATCATCGACATGGAAGGGAAAGATATTATTCCTGCTGATTACAAGGAGCTTTATCCATTCTTTTATGAACACACACTTGCCAAAGACGATGATCACTTTGTCGTTATCAACAAAAAAAACAAAGAGGTTAGCAAGGCTGATTACGAAGTCGGAGATGCATATGGCCAATTCCTGGGCTATTGGCTCAATGCCAGTTATCCTGCTGTAGCCAGCGATTTCGTGGATGCCAGCGCAGTTATTGAGCAGGCATTACAGGGTTTCGGTATGGACAAACCCGATCAGTTATCCGGAAAGAACCTCGATGAAGTAATCCGCCAGTTGCAGTTAGTTGAAGACGATATAAGTGATTACGGATCAACGCTATCTAAATCAAACTATGAATTGAACGATATGCTCCTGTCTCTTTCAGTCCATTTTGATGAAAACCTCAAGCAGCCACAATACGCCACCGAGTATTATTATGGATACCCGATTGAACGCCTGAGCGGTTACAGCGTAAACAGAAATGCCGTTGTATCCTCATATGGAATCGATTTTAAACTCTACGGAAAGCTGGCTAAAAAATCAGAGAAACTAGCCGAAGCACTAGAGACCCGATTGAAAAAGTCAGGATTTGTTCGCAGTGAAACCAGGAGCACAGCTAAAATGTGGGTTTACAACGATGGCAAAGCCGTGATTCGGTTTGCCGACGATAGAATCGAGGTGCTTGTTGCCAGTGAAGGAAGCTATGAAGGTCTCAGTGAATTTGGAACAGAAGGCACAGCAGACAGCGAACATGAAATGCCTGCGGAATCATTCGATGAAGAAGGCTATTGAGTCTTGCTCATGCGATTAAACAAAAAGAGCTTCTCCCATTCAGGTAGAAGCTCTTTTTGTTTGATATTTCTATTCCGGACCAACGATGCCCTTTACAAGCGATCTTTCAAACTAAGTCCGTGTTTGCGGGCTGTATCCAATGCAATGTCATAGCCTGCATCGGCATGTCGTATTACACCCATACCCGGGTCGTTATAAAGCACCCGTTTTAAGCGTACCTCTGCAGCTTCTGTTCCATCTGCAACAATCACCATCCCGGAATGGATGCTGTAGCCCATGCCTACTCCGCCGCCGTGATGCAGACTTACCCAGCTTGCGCCACCGGCTGTATTGATGAGTGCATTCAGAATCGGCCAATCGGCAACCGCATCGCTGCCATCTTTCATTGCCTCAGTTTCGCGGTTCGGTGACGCCACAGAACCCGTATCGAGGTGATCGCGTCCAATGACAATAGGCGCTTTCACTTTGCCGGTGCGCACAAGTTCGTTGAATGCCAGACCCGCCTTTTCCCGTTCACCCTGGCCCAGCCAGCAAATGCGCGCAGGCAAGCCTTGAAATTCAATTTTCTCTGCTGCCATCTTCATCCAGCGTTTCAGGCTTTCATTTTCAGGGAACAGCGATAGGATGGTTTCGTCCGTTACCCGAATATCTTCCGGATCGCCACTGAGTGCAACCCATCTGAAAGGCCCTTTCCCTTCACAGAAAAGCGGACGGATAAACGCCGGAACAAAACCAGGAAAATCGAATGCATGGGTCAATCCTTTTTCCAATGCACGGCCGCGGAGGTTGTTACCGTAATCAAAAACAACTGCACCTTTTTTCTGGAAATCGAGCATCAGCTCCACATGACGCACCATCGTTGCGTAGCTTTTATCCAAGTATGCTTCCGGATCGCGCTCACGAAGACGGTCTGCGTCTTCCACTTCCATCCCAACAGGATAGTATCCGATCAATGGATCGTGGGCGCTGGTCTGATCGGTCAGCGTATCCGGAACAACTCCGCGTTTCTGCATTTCTTCCAGCAACTCAACGGCATTGCACAACACACCGATGGAAACGGCATCGCCTTTTTCCTTGGCCATCAAAGCCATCTCGATGCCTTGGGCTACAGAGCGCGCCATGAAGTCGAGGTAACGCGTTTCCAATCTTTTCCGGATGCGCCATTCTTCTACTTCAGCCACCAGCGCAACACCTTCGTTCATGGTGATTGCCAGCGGTTGTGCACCACCCATTCCGCCCAATCCGGCTGTCACATTCAGCGTCCCCTTCAGGCTGCCGCCGAAATGCTGGCGGGCACATTCAGCATAGGTTTCATATGTTCCCTGAACGATGCCCTGGGAACCAATGTAAATCCAGGAGCCGGCTGTCATCTGGCCATACATCATCAGACCTTTCGCTTCCAACTCCCTGAAATGTTCCCAATTTGCCCAATTCGGCACCAGCTGGCTATTGGAAATAACCACGCGTGGCGCATCGGGATGTGTAGGAAGAATTCCAACGGGCTTACCGGACTGGATAATCAGTGTTTCGTTGTCATTCAGGTCGAGCAAAGCCTTGCAAATCAGATCAAATGATTCCCAGTTACGGGCTGCCTTGCCAAGTCCGCCGTAAACAATCAACTGCTCCGGGCGTTCCGCTACCTCAGGGTCAAGGTTGTTGTGCAACATCCGGTAAGCTGCTTCCTGCACCCAGCCTTTGCAGTTGAGCTTGCTGCCGCGGGGTGCGTGTAAAATGCGGGGACCGCTTTGTGTTTCCATCGCTGCAAATATCCGCCGTTTGCAGGGCAATTCGCTAATTTGGTGCCGTGATTCAACAGGCTCATGACGCGAACTTGAAACTGCAGCGGTGGATGCTTCTGGCTGCTGTGGTTCTGTTCGCCTTGAAACTTTGGGCCTGGCAAATCACACGGGCTACCAGCGTCTTGAGCGATGCGCTTGAAAGCATAGTCAACATCGTTGCCGGTGCCATCAGCTTATACGCCGTATATCTCTCGTCACTCCCGGCAGATAAAAACCATCCTTACGGACATGGAAAAGTGGAGTTTCTTTCATCCGGCATCGAGGGAACATTGATGCTATTCGCATCTCTGCTGATTGGCTACGAAGCAGTTTGGAATCTCATATACGGACATAAGCTCAACGACCTGGGCCAAGGTATGGGTGTCATTTTTTTCGCGGCGGCCATGAACTGGATCCTCGGCTGGATGTCGATACGGCAAGGCAGAAAAACCCATTCACCTGCCATGGTTGCCAGCGGAAAACACCTGCAAAGCGACACCTGGACTTCCATTGGAATCATAGCGGGCTTGTTGTTGATCCGGCTAACAGGTCTGGAATGGATTGATAGCCTCGTGGCCCTGCTTTTGTCCATTTTCCTGGCATGGACTGCTTACGGCATCATCCGAAAAGCCATCACCGGCATCATGGACGAAGCCGATCTGCAATGGCTTGAAGGTTTGGTGGACATGCTGGAAAGCAGACGCCGCGCCGATTGGATTGACCTTCACAACCTCCGGGTTATCCGATATGGATCGGTGTATCATATTGATTGCCATATAACTGTGCCATGGTTTTACAATGTGCATGAAGCGCATTCAGCCGCAGAAGCTTTAAACGATGAAATCAGAGCCCACTTTGGCGCACAGGTGGAAATGTTCATCCATACAGATGGATGCCTGCCTGATTCCTGCAGGGTTTGTTCACAAGCAGTTTGCCCGCAAAGACAACATCCAATGGCCGGCCGCGTAACCTGGAGCGTGCCAAACATCGTTGCCAACGCTAAACACGGGCAAGAAGACCTCGTTTAAGAACGCTGTGTTACTTCACCCGATCAGGGTTTTCGTTCAGGAAGCGGCTCCAGGCGCCGCTTTTCCCTCCCCTGCCGCCTTTGGGTCCACTACCTATTTTTCCGGGTTCGGCTTGCAAGAAGTGGCAAAGCGCTACCGCGAGACCGTCGGTTGCATCCAAATGCTTGCTCATGCTTTCAAACTGCATCATCTGCTCGAGCATGTGACTCACCTGCTCTTTCCCGGCATTTCCATTTCCCGTGATGCTTTGCTTGATTTTACGCGGTGAATACTCAAATACCGGCATCTCCCTGCTCAGCGCTGCGGCAATCGCAACGCCCTGAGCACGGCCAAGTTTGAGCATACTTTGCACGTTCTTGCCGTAAAACGGCGCCTCAATGGCCATTTCATCCGGGTGATAACCATCGATAATCTGGGTGGTGCGCTCAAAAATCGTCTTCAACCGAAGGGCGTGGTCTTCCATTTTTTCGAGGATTATCGTGCCCAGGGTGATCAGCTCGAATCGTTTCCCCTTGCAGCCCAAGAGTCCGTAGCCCATGATGCGGGTACCAGGGTCGATTCCCAGAATAATCTTATCAAAAGCTTTCTCAGGCATTCCGGCAAAGTACTGCAAAATGCTGCGGATAGAAATCAGGGTGGATCGGGTTTGATCGGTCAGAAAACGTGTTGGTTTGTCTGAAATGCTGCATCCGCTTGTAAGCATGCTTCATTTATAAATCCAAAGCACCAGGGGTTGCGATTCACTCTCAACAATTTTCTTCACTTTCAAATACGTGCTTTTGGGTACCATTGGACAACCTTGACTGTAGTATAATGATCCGGATTCCGGGTCATCGGTCATGTATTGGTAGTAATGAAAGACAATTGCACGTTGCAAAGCCCGGTTATTTCCGGGATCCAATCCGTGCAAACGGAATGAATTGCCCCATCGACCGTTATAATTCGCCCCGAAACGGTATCGACCCAATGAGCTGCAGTTGCTGCCCGGTTCATTCGAACAGACGGCCTCTTCAATGGTGCTGCCGCGTCCACTTCCATGGGCCATCACCGAGCGCAGGAGTACTTTATGCTTTTCAAGATCGACCAGAAACAAGCGGTATTCATTCATTGGCAGGCTTAGGTCTGCCAATAAGATATAACGTTGCGAGTAGCCGGTGCGTTTTAGCCAAGGTAACTGGGTAAGACCCTTTTTCACCAATGCAGACACACGTTCCGGCTGCACAACAGAATCGGACTGCTTAAATTGGTTTGGTTTTCGGTCAGCACCATTTCGGCAAGCTGCGGAGAAAACAAGAATGAACACCAAAGGCCAGCAGCGCGGTAAAATCACCAGAGCAAATTGAGCGGGTTGAATGGGAATGAACAAACACTATAACGTTGGAATGAATGAATCGTTGTGTGAGCAAGCATGTCATTGCCAGATTTGAGGCTAAACAGCCAACGCAGTTCTTGATAGGGACCGAGTGTGCGGGAAATTGCACCTAACACCTCTAACACATTCATTATATTTACATTACAACTCTTCGCATGGCAATAAACAACAGTGTTACGGAAGTTTGGATGTGTCCTTATTGACCATGCATCTAACCTACCGTACTGAGTGTACGGAAAATTGCACTTCCTAGTTCTGATGGGACTTCCCAACGGAAAACTGTCCAAAATCATCCCAAAAAACAATCGATTATACCTGGTACGTTCTTGTCGCGTTATTTAAGGCTATCTGCAGCAATCCAGTCGCAAACCCTTACTGGACGTGCGTTTCACCAAGGTGCAATTTCCCGCATACTCGGTTGTGATAACGTGAAAACGTTTTCACACAATTCAGCAACAACCTTCCGCATTCAACTGCAAACCCAAGCTAGCTCGCGGTTTCGACCAGGTGCAACTTTCCGCACACTCGGTTGAAATTCGCACTAGGATTCGGATCAAATTCCACCTATACCCCATTTAGGGATGACAGGCCGACATCCAATTTTCCAGCTTCTCGCGGCTGTACTTCTTCAACTTTCGCTCTTGAATCAAGGCCTCTCGTTTGCTCTCAAACAAAAACACTCCTGCAAACCGCCACGGACCTTGCCCGGCAGTCGATTTGACTTCACCATTGTTGTGCTGAGCCAAACGCAGCAACGGATGACCCGATACGCCTTTGTAATACCTCCCGGAAACCGATGCGATAACGTACAAATAGTAAATCATAAAATAAAAGCATAAAAAAAGCCCCTTTGCAGGGGCTTTCTAAGGTTAGCGGATGCGGCGGGACTCGACCCGTCCCTACCGCAGGTAGGGATGACAGGGCGGAACCCT
>Ga0209990_10003126_pt1 | contig 12320 bp, 18 predicted proteins | sample NOAtaG_6_FD_187304 | JGI IMG/M metagenome (GOLD analysis project Ga0209990, IMG submission 187304) | Freshwater lake microbial communities from Lake Erie, under a cyanobacterial bloom - NOAA_Erie_Diel5S_2200h metaG (SPAdes) (version 2) | ecosystem: Environmental > Aquatic > Freshwater > Lake ...
TTAATTAGAGATAAATATATGATTGATGAAAGAGCTTTGTTCTTTTGTCATTCTATAGCTCAAGCTGAAGAGTTGTGTTCAGATACTTTTCATTCTAAATCATCAGATAAAGCATTAAAGAAACTAAGGAGTAAAGAGATTAGTAAACTTAGTTGTGTTAAAGCTTTAAATGAGGGTGAAAACATACCAGATTTAGATTCTGCTATTATAATTCAGATTAATAGTGTTGAAAGAAATCTAATACAACAGACAGGTAGAATTGTTAGGTGGAGACCTAACCATGAAGCTGTAATATGGGTATTAGTTGCTGTAGGCACTCAAGATGAAGTATGGTGGAATAAATGTTCTGAAAATTTAGATAAACAAAAAATAACTTATTTAAATTCAAAAAACTTATGAGTAATTTAGCAAAAGATGAAATTGTTTTCTGTATTAACTGTATACAATCTAATTATCCTGGAATTTGGAGTGATACTCCAGAAAAAATAAAGGACTTATTATTTGATATTTATGATGAAAATGTGGAACTTAGCATAGTTGAAGAATTATGTAATCAAAGGATTATTGAAGAAGATGAGTATGCAATAGTATTTAGTAATTATGGATACAGATAAAATAAAAGTAATAGTAGGATTAGATAATATAACAGATTATTCTGCTAATTTTCAACATGGTAAAGAAGATTTTTATGAAATTCTTGCTGAAGTTAATGCAGATAAAGATGTTATGACAGTCTTTAATACTATAGATGATAAGATAGCATTTTTTACATCAGGTAAAGATTCAGTAACTGAAGAAAAAGAGTTTATATTATTTGTAGCAAAAGATGCTCCTGATTTATTTCAGTTTTTTCATGATAAGTATGTTGAAGTTATGCTAGGTAGTTTGTTATCATTAGATTCAAAGATTAGACAACGTGAATGTAATTCTATAATTATGTTGTCTAGATGTTTAGTACAGTTAACTGATTTAAATGAAGATGAGTTATTAGATAAATTAAAACTAGCTGATGATACTGACAATTGATACTGATGAAGCTGCAAATTTAGGTATTACTCCTGTGGAGTATGCCTATTTGCAATGCAAGAAATATAATCTAGCTAATGATTTAGATGTGGAAACACTACTAGAGCTAGGTTTGATGAACACAGATGGTGATTTAACAAGTCATTGTGAACAAACTATGTTTCCTACAGTAGATGATGCTACTATGGTTTTTGTAAAAGTATATGATTTATATCCTCATAAGATAGGTAATCGTGTATTGAAAGCTAAGAGTATTGACTCTGGTGATGGTAAACATTGTTTGACTAAGTACAGAATTTATCAAAGGCAAGATGTTAAAATAGGTAATAAGATGTTGAAAGGTCTTCAAAATGAGATTCTTCTTAGGAAGAAAGGTAATAATGAAGCTTACTTTCAAGATATTAGAACTTGGTTTAATCAACAAACCTGGGATAAATATGCTGATTTGGATATTCAGGAAACTCAAGAAAGGGTGGAAAGAGTATGAGTATTTTAACAAAAAGAATTAATGAAGGTCTGGAAGGTAAATTTCAAGGTTTAGCCAATGGATTCAAAGATTTAAACAAGTACACTTTTGGTGTTCAACGTGGAACTTACTATTTAATAGGTGGTTCTTCAGGTACTTATAAGACAACTTTGTTGGATTATATAGTCAGGAATGCTATGAAGTCTGCTAGTGATAATAACATTGAATGCAATGTCTTTTATTATTCCTTTGAGATTGATAAACTAACTAAAATGTGCAATTGGGTATCATCTTTTGTTTATCAATTACATGGAGTAGTAATACCACCAGAAAAAATTAAAGGCCTTGGAGACTTTAGATTAACATCTCAAGAAGTAGCACTTATAGAACCTATCATAATAATGGTAGAGGAGATGGCAGACAAAATTCATTTTAGATTTGAGTCTACTAATCCTACAGGTATATTTAATGAGCTGTGGAAATTTGCAAGTCTTCATGGTGAAATCCAGTATGAAGAGTATAAAGATCATGAAGGTAATCCTAAACAAAGAATATGTGGTTATAAACCAAAGAACCCATATGCTTATAATATAGTAGCCTTAGACCATTTATACTTATTAAAAAAAGAAAGAGGATTTCAAACTAAAGAGGTAATGGATAAAATGAGTGAATATTTTGTTATATTGCGTAATATTTTTGGTTTTACACCAATAATACTTCAGCAATTTAATCAAGGACTTAGTTCTGTAGATAGACAAAAATTCAAAGGTGTTGACTTATCTCCTTCTCAAGGAGATTTTAAAGACACTACTAATCCTTATCAAGATGCTGACATAGTTATGGGTTTAATGTGTCCTTATAAACTAGACATGGACACAAGCCTTGGCTATGATCTTAGTAAACTTAGAGACAAAATGCTTATGCTTAAAATAATCAAAAACAGATTATCAAGAGATGGTATAGCAAAAGGTCTTTATGTTAAACCTGAATCTGGTAAATTTTTTGAATTACCTGAACCAGATTCATTAGAAATAAACAGGTATTACAATCAACAAGTTTAAATTAAAAATCAAAAAAATGACAAGAGAAATTTTTTATGTAGATGACATTACTGTAGCAGTAGCATGCATTGAATTTGCAAGAACATTAGGTGTATCAGTATCTGATAACATTCACAACCTAGAAGAAGGTATGTATTTAACAACAGGCAGCAAGAAATTTGATGTAAATTGGATTAGAACTGCTGAATTTGCTGATTCTAAGCAAGAAGTTATCTCTAATTTATTAGAAGATAATGGTGTTATAGATTTTATAAACAATCTAATTGAAGACTATACTCCTGATAGTGATGTAGTAGATTTAGATGATGAAGATAAAATTCCAACACCTGATGTTGAAACTATTGTTGCATTATATAATAAAGTAAAAAGCCAAAAGAAATCTCCAAAAAATTATTATATTACTTTAAGAGATGACAAATGGGTTGCTACAACTTCTGATGATGATTCTTATGGTAATTTAGCATTATTATATACAGTTGCACAATAATTAATAAACAATTTAAGCTCCTACTGTAAAAGGTAGGAGCTTTTATATTTTAAATATGGGAAAATTTATTTTAACAAATCAAGGCGGAGATATAAAAATTAAAATTCCAAGAGAATTGCTTTTCTTAATTAGTAATTCTAAATCTAGATGGTTTAAAAATTTACTTACTTATAATCCTAATACAAAAGTATTTAGAGTAATAATATCTGATATGGATTATTGGGAATTTAGAAATTTAAATGTTTTTAGTTTAAATGAATATGGTAGTTCTGCTAGAGATAGAAGAAAAAGCCATATACTAACAAATGGTTTTTCAACTACTTACATTAAAAATCCTAATAGAACTTTTAGTGGAGATATGCATGATATATCTTTCTTTGTTAAAAAAGATAAAGGGGTTACATTATGTGATGAATTACAATTAGATTATACTATATATCAAGATGATGAAGGTAAACTTCTAATTACAGCTAGTATAGAATTAAGTCAAGTAACTATTAATAGTAATAGTTATCAAATTAGAGATAGTATGAGTACTTTATACACTAATATATATAATATTACAAATACTATTAATAAACATACTTTTTTAAGTGCTATAAAAGATGTAGGTGAAATCTTTTTCTATAAATATATGGATGGGAATAACATTGTATATGTTACTAAAGATAAATATGCTTATGCTATGTGTAATGGAGGTAATGTAGCTTCAGCAAATATAGCTAGAAGTATGAGTATAGGTAAATTCTTTAAAGACCATTTTCCTTTTATTTCTGAAGCTACTGTCAATGCTTACATTCAGTATAATAAAATGTTAACTGCTTATGATCCTAGTTTATTTTCAATAGTTAGTGGTAACGATATTAAGAAATATTATCTTTATGATTCTTATTTTAAACAAACTGGTGAATTAGGTAATTCTTGTATGAGGCATTATGATAAAGAACATGTTATAAATTTCTATGCTAAGAATTCTAATTTCAAATTGCTTATTATAAAAGCAGGTGAAACAGATACTATTATGGGTAGAGCATTGCTTATTACTACTACTGAAGGTGAAGTAATTATGGATAGAATTTACACTGTAGATACTAAAGTTATTAACTTATTTCACACTTATGCTAAAGATAATGGTATTAAGAATATTTATCAGTATAGAGGCCCTTGTGGTAAAGAAAGAAATTTAATGACTATGGGGCCAATTAACTGGACTAAAGTTTATACTAAAAACTTTATAGTAGATTTAGATTGGTTACCAAATCCATTTAAACTTCTTAATAATGCAGAGCAGTATAAACTATGTTTATTTCAACATTCTAATATTAGTAGTAGTTATGATATTCCTTATATAGATAATTTTCAGTATATAAATCCATTTACTATGCAAGCATCTGTAAATCCATTAAACTTCTTTACTAATTGTTATTTATCAGATCAACCTATTGATAATGATTATGCTTATTATTATAATGGTGAAGTATATGATTCAAGATTTGTTGATACATCTAATAGTAAAGCACCAACTTTAAAACCTGATGTAGTAACATTAGATGATACAGATACAAAAGGTGCTGATACTGATATTGATAAAGAAGATGATGAAGAAGAATTTCCTGAATGGATAGAAGAAGATGATGAAGAATGGGAAGTAGAAGAAGAAGAAGTACAACCAGATTTCACTATAACAGCACGTACAAATCCAGGTACAGGAATTTTTCAACAAGTAAATGGAAATGTAATATATACAAATCAAGATATAAGAACTCAGTCTATTATGCAAATGATAGAAGATTTAGCTATAGATAACTCAAGACCAGAACAAAATTTATTTTAAAAAAATGTTTAACGAAAAATTATTAATAGAAGTTTTAGGTTGGCAATCTGAATCTAACAAAGAGAAAGAACAAATTACATCAAACCTACTTGAAAAACTCACACAAATAAGTACTGAGTTACTTATAGAAGAAGACACACATGGTAATATATTTGTTACTAAAGGTAAAGCTAGTCTTTTCCCATGTATAGTAAGTCATCTAGATCAAGTACATAAATATGCTGTAAATAAAACCATATTTCAAAATGGAGATTATTTATTAGCTTTTGATGGACCAAAGCAAGTAGGTACTGGTGGTGATAGACTAAATTGTCACCCTATTCAGTAATGAATAGTAAAAAACTGCTCAAAATCGGAGGAGACTAACGTATTAGGTATAAAATAATTTTGTACATTTGTGAAAATGCAAATAAATTATGAGAAAATACCCTTTAAATGAAAATTTCTTTAAAAATATAATAACAGAGATACAATCTTATTTACTAGGTTTTTATCTAGGAGATGGTTGTGTAAGTTATAGAGAAAGTCATAAAGAATATTGTTTTAAAATAACAGTTTCAGAAAAAGATGAGTACATTTTAAATTTATGTCAAGAATATATATCAAACAGACCTTTGTATAAAATACAGCCTTTAGATATATTTAAAAATGATAAAGTTTATAAATGTAGTCCAGCTTTATCTTTTACTATTTACTCAAAAACATTAGTAGAAGATTTGGTAAATATAGGATATGGTTATAGAAAAACATATTCATCAAAAAGTTTACCTATTTTAAATGACGATTTAATGAAACATTTTATAAGAGGTTATTTTGATGCAGATGGTACTTGTGTTAATAATTTAACTAAAAGGTCTGATAGACCTATAGGTACAAGAGCTAAAAGTATATTTAGAATAACATCTTATGACAAAAACATTCTTATTGAACTACAAAAATATTTAAATAATTTATTACAAATAAATTTAAAAGTATATAATTGTAATACAAGGAATGTTTTTAATTTAGCTTCATCAAACTTAAAAGATATACATATAATGTATTCTTATTTTTATAATGATTCTATGTTTTATTTAAAAAGAAAGAAATTAAAATTTGAAGATACTATGTTAACACCGAGGGAACTCAGGGAATTAAAAAATCCTGAACTCCGTAACGCATAGAGATTGAACCTTGTTTAACAAGAATAAAATATCTCCAAGAGTGAGCAGCCCCTACAGTCAGTAGGGTGAAGATGTATGCTGAACTTATAGGAAACTATAAGAAGTAAAGGATAAAAAGCCTTTACGGTAACAAATGGATTTAGTAGGTGTATTTATGTGTCTACAACTTTTGGAAGATTATAACTTTATTAAAGTTGCATTCTTTGTATCAGAAGAAGTAGGTTGTGTAGGTTCACGTGCTTGTGATTTATCATTTTTTAATGATTGTATGTTTATAGGTCAGGCTGACAGAAAAGGTAATGCAGATTTCATAAATTATTCAAATGGTGTGCAACTATTTGGAGAAGAATTTAGTACATTTGTATCTCCTGTTCTTAAAGACTATAACTATAAAGAATGTGCTGGTATTGCAACTGATGCTGGTGCTTTGTCTAGTAGAAATGTAGGTATTGCTTGTTTTAATATCTCTTGTGGATATTATAATCCACATACATCAAGTGAGTATGTATCTATTAAAGATGTTTTAAATTGCTACAATGTAATTTGTGATATCATTAGTAATGCTGACCAAAGATTCTTGTATACAAGACCTGTAGTTACTTATGGGAGTAAAGTCAAAGAGAAGAAATCAGTACTTTATGAAATGTTATACGAAGGCTTTAAGAATAGTACTCACTACATTAAGTCAGATAAAATGTACTATGCTTATAGCAGAGCTATGGACTATATTGTTGAATTAATTGAACAACATGATTTAGCAATAGATGAAATTGCAGATGCTTATGAAGAAGAATTTCCTCATATTGAAATATCTTTGATAGAGTATATGGAGCAAGTAAATGAAGCTATTGAAGAGAAAAAACAAGCTAATGTAAAACTTGATTCTGCTAATTGGATGCCAGCATCTCAAGGTAAGCAATTAGATATGTTTTCAACTCCTTCATCTGCAACATGTTCTCATAAAGATACTATGTATGATACAGGAATGGAACAAACTTATTGCTTAGAATGTTTTAGTTATATTGATGAAAAAGATTCTTATTATTCAAACAGTCTCTCAAAAGGTAGAGGCTATTATTAACAACAAATAAATAAAAACAAAAATGACAGAAGATGTAAGTTTTGAAGAGGTAGTAGATGTAAAAAAACCAGCTACAGACCCAAATGATGAAATGAAAGCAGAGTACATTGCTTATATAAATGAGATTAAAGCAGGTAGATTTCCTTGTGATACAAGACAAGATTCTATTGATGCTATTAATACTATTTGTAAAGTATTAGATTTAACTACTGTTGTTCCAAAAACAGAGCTTCAAACTAGAGATGGTCAGAGAACACCTATTATTATAGGTGGTACTGGTATTGACTTAGTTAAAAGTCAGTATCCTGGATTATATCCAGTATTAGTAGAACGAGTATTAGAATTGGCAGTTAAATTATGATTCAATTACCAACACAAAAGGTTGTAGCTACAAGAGCTAATCCTAAAAGGTTGGTTATCTATTCAAAGCCTAAAGCTGGTAAAACATCAGCTTTAGCTTTACTAGATAATTGCCTATTACTTGACTTTGAGAAAGGTTCTGACTATGTTGATGCAATGAAGCTTAAGGTTGATAACTTACAAACTCTTAAAGAGATTGGTGCTGAGATTGTTAAAGCAGGTAAACCTTACAAGTATATTGCAGTAGATACTGTAACTGCATTGGAAGAAATGTGTTTAGGTTATGCAAAAGCTTTATATATGGATACCCCAATGGGTAAATCATTTGCAGGTGATAATGTACTTAAATTACCTAATGGTGCAGGTTATTTATATCTTAGAGAAGCTTTCTTTAAGATTTTAGATTACATTGAAACATTAGTACCTGATGATGGTAGTATTATTCTACTAGGTCACTTGAAAGATAAGATGATTGAGACTAATGGTAAAGAAGTTTCAGCAGTAGATTTAGATTTATCAGGTAAAATTAAAGCTTTAGTTTGTGCTAAAGCAGATGCTATTGGTCTGTTAAGCAGAAAAAGTAATCAAGTTATTTTGAATTTTAAAACTTCTGATGAGATTACTTGTGGTGCTAGACCAGAGCATCTAAAAAATCAAGAAATTATTCTAACTGAATCTACAGATGGGAATCTTGTAGCTTATTGGGATAAAGTATTTAAATAAAAACAACAATTAATAAATTAAAATTATGACATTTGGAGGACAAGATGTTCAAGAACTTAGCAAACCTAAGTATGTAAGACCAGGTATTCACGAAGTAACAATTAAATCTGTAAAGGGTGAGCTTAATGCTAATGGTAATCCTACTATTACATTCTCTCTACATTTACTAGATGGTGATGCAGAAGCAACAACAGATATGCGTTTTTACTTATCAGAAAAAGCAGCAGAATCTACTTACAAGAAAATCAGACACATCTTTACTAAAGTAGTAAAAGATGCTGATTATCTTGCAGCTAAAGCAGATAATATTGAAGAATTAGGTCAAGTTTATAATGATAAGCTTGCAGGTAATTCTTTAAGAATTAAATTCCGTGGTGAAGAATATCTTAAACAAGATGGTTCTGTAGGTATTAGATCTGTTATTGGTTATCCAGAATTTGCAGAAGCAATTCAGGAAGGTGCAGAGTATCCTGTGGTACCTGTAACTAAGATGACATTTAACCCTACTGTTGACATCAAGAAAATGGCTAAATTACCAGATACTGATTTCTTTGCAGCAGGAGGTACTAATGAGCTGCAGTTCTAGTTTTGGAGGTGTAGACGTTATTCACTTAACTAAAGATATGGTGCTCAGGAATGTTTCTGAGTACCAAATCTTTAGATTTTATTGCAAGAACTTTATTGATCTTAATAAACCATTCTGCTCAGATTTAAGGATGGATAAATATCCATCTTGCAGTATTAAGGCATACTCTAATGGTCTATATTACAAGGACTTTGGTACTAATGAAAGTTACAACTGTTTTGCATATGTACAATTCTACATGAGACAAAAATTTAATGAAGACCTAACTTATCACGAAGTACTAAAAGTAATTGCAAATGACTTTGGATTTATTAAGAAAGTTCAAAACAAACAAATAATACCATCTTTAAATTATCTAGGACTACCTGATAAACATGATAGGCAAACTACTATTATTAGAATTAAAAAGAGAGATTGGAAAGAGTATGATACTTATTGGAATAAGTACTATATAGATAAACATATTCTAACTTTTTATAATGTTGTTCCAGTAACAGATTATTGGATTAGCATAAAGAATAATGAATTGCTTAATGTGTATTCAGAGAGTACTAATGACCCTGCTTATAGTTATGAGCATGGTAATGGTATGAGAAAGATACTTAGACCATTTGCTGAAAGGCAAAATAAATGGATAAGTAATATACCAAGGAATGTATTTAGTGGCTATAATCAATTAGATAAACAAGGTAAAGAGCTAATAGTTACAAAATCTTTAAAAGATTGTATGATTTGGCGATTACTAGGTTATAATAGTATAGCTCCTCAAAGTGAGAATATTTTCTTAAATGAAAATCAATTTCAATTATTATCTATGAGATTTACAAATATCATAATTAACTATGATAATGATGAAGTAGGTTTAAATGCAATGAAGAAATTCTCTAAACAATTTGGTATAAAATCTTTTATAATACCTGATAATATTAAAGATATTTCAGATTACATATCCATTAAGGGATATGATCAAACAAAACAATTAACAAAAAATTTTAAAAATTATTTATTATGAATTCAGAAGTAAGAACAATCAATATCTCTCAAAAAGAGGTAGCAGCAATGAGAGCATACAGAACAGATGCAAAAACAATGGCTGACCATTTTGGTATTACCATTAAAGAAATGCGTGATGTTTTAATTAAATTTGGTTTTGCTAAACCAACAAAGAATAGTGTTGATTATGTTATTAATCCAGTATTTGACTTTACTATCAATAGAGTTGAAAGCTTTAATGATATTGATGTAACAACACCTGCTGTAGGAGTTTATGACTCTACTGTTGACGCTGTTGTAGAAATGCCTACAGTATAAGTTTAACGACTTATGGATAAGTTAACAGAAACAATCCTTCAAGTCATTTATAGAAAAAGAGAGTCTTGTGATAGAGTAGCTAGTGAACTAGATACTTTTGATCAAGACCCTCTTGTTATAAGTTTTTACGAAGGTAAAGTAGAAGCATTTGATGAAATAATCAATCTTCTTACTAATAATAAACAAGATGAGAGAACCAAACAGACGTAAGATTAAAAATAAGAATGAGTTATCTTCTGAAAAAGTAAAGGCTAAGCCTAATGTCAGAAGAATAGGTCATAATTATGAGAGGAAAATAGTTAAGGAGTTAAAAGAAATAGGGTTTATTACAGCATCTACAACAAGAGCAACAAGTAAACTAATGGATGATGCCAAGATAGATATCAATGGTATTCCATATAACATACAGTGTAAATCTGTAAAAACTGGCTTGAATGTATTTAGTGTTTTAAATGATATGGAAGAATGTATTCCTAAAATGGTTCCAGAAAGAGATGTTTATGTAAATGTGGTTTTCCATAAAAAAGAAAGTGAAGAAGTTATTGTTCTTAGAAAAGAGGATTTCTATTTACTTATAAGAAAACTGCTACAACATGGAATTATACTCAGAAAAAATAGCCCTAATTGATGCTGACTCTATAGTTTTTATAGCCCACTGGGACAGTGATAATAAAACCTATGATAAGCCATTAGAAGTTATAAAACAATCTATTGATAGTATAATTAGTTCTATACTAATTAATACTAAAGTTAATAAATATTTAGGGTATGTAGGATATACTAAAGCACAATTTAGATATGATGCATATCCTGAATACAAAGCTAATAGAAAAGATAGGGAGCCTCTTCCTTTTTACAAGGAGGCAAAACAGCATATGGTAGATCATTGGGGATTTAAACCATTATATGGTATAGAAGCTGATGATGTAGTTAATATGATGAGAATTAAGCTTGATAATTCATTTATATGTGCAATAGACAAAGATTTACTAAAACTAGAAGGTACTCACTACAATTACAAAACTAATGAATGGGTTACAATTAGTGAACAAGAAGCTAATTTATATTTCTGGGAATCCATGATTATTGGAGACTCAGTAGATAATATAAAAGGCTTAGAAGGTAAGGGTAAAGCATTTGCTACTAAACTTCTTTCTAATATTGATGATGTAGAATCTTTAAGAACTACAGTTTTTGAAGAGTATATTAATCAATATGGTGAATACAAGGGCATTGAAAAATTCTATCAGAATTATAAGTGTCTAAAGATTATGGATGGGGAGTATTTTGGTGATGAAGAACCTATTATCTTAGATGCAAATAATCTTGTAGTATGACGTTAGATGAAATTAAAAAGATTAAAACTAAAACAGTAGCATATTTACTGCCACTGGTAACACCTAGAAATGCTAAAATTACTGATTTTAAAGAAGAAGAGTTCTTTCCTAAATGTAATTTTATAAATGCTTTTAGGTATTGCGAAGAGTTTCCTGAATTAACTAAGCATGTATTTGTATTGTATAAATATAGTCCAATTGCAGGTTTTGAAGCTTATATGAATAAAATAAAAAGCAATTCTTGTTTTCATTCTTATGTAGACTTTGATAAAGTTTCTGTTATGTTGATTTATGAAATACCTTTTGAATGCCTAAATACCTTAGCTTTATTTGATAAGGGTTCTTATTCTAAGTTTAGAGTAGAAGATAAAAAGAAGATTCTTGATTTTTATTCTGCTACATCTTCTGACAATTTTGGTCCATCTGGTGTTCTTTATAAAAAAGAATGGCGTAGGCTAGAAATTGAGAAACAGATTGGTATGCAGTTACCTCAAGATGCTGAATTATCATCTATACCTGATGTACAAGAAGAAACCTATTATCTTAAGTATAAGGTAAATAATGAACAAGAGGTTATATAAGGATGTAATTCTTATATTTGTATAAATAAAAATATATGGCAAAAAACTATAATGCAAGGATTAATGTTGTATATGAGTTTCTTTGTGCAAAACCTGGTTACTTTAAGAAATCGTATGACATTATCAGTAAATTAACTGATGAGACAAATTCTGAAGTAATCAGGTTAGCAAAAGAATTATATCGTAATACAACTAAAAGTACAGCTACTAAATTAGAACCTTATTTGGATGGAAATCCTGATAATGTTTTAGTTATTGGTGATCCACATGAACCATTTACTCTTGAAGGGTATATGCAATTTTG
>Ga0209990_10003129_pt1 | contig 12316 bp, 11 predicted proteins | sample NOAtaG_6_FD_187304 | JGI IMG/M metagenome (GOLD analysis project Ga0209990, IMG submission 187304) | Freshwater lake microbial communities from Lake Erie, under a cyanobacterial bloom - NOAA_Erie_Diel5S_2200h metaG (SPAdes) (version 2) | ecosystem: Environmental > Aquatic > Freshwater > Lake ...
AGTCATGTTTCTGCATAAAAGGAACTAGTGATGCTGAAACAGCGATCGCACCCACCATTCCTAAACCAGCAAACAAATGGGCGTTAATGAAAATCTTGCCACTACTTATATATGTCGCCACAATTCCTCCGATCGCTCCCAATACCATTATGGCTAGCACGATAGAACCAATTTGGTGATGACGAATTGCGAATTTACCTTTGATCATTTCTTTCTTAACATCACCTTCTGCTAGTCTGGTGCGACGGACTTGCACGCCCAGATACATCGCATAGATAGTAATACCCAGCAATATCCACATCATAATGGGATGAAAAAAGCTGAGATAGGGTTTGAGAGCCGATAAAGTTTCTGGATTCATGATGATTATTTCCAATGCGATCGCATATAAAGTGGTTGAATATCTTTTCTACTTCCCATCCGTAAAACAAAGCTAGAAAATTGGTAAAACTCTATACCTATGTCTAACCTATGGAAAAGTAATAGGAACAAAAATTAGCGTGACATTCTGACGTATAACATCCCGTATAAATTATATGAATTGTACTGAAACCATATAATTCTTTATGATGAAGTTACTAACTAACCATGACCTATTGAAAAGCCAAAACCTTTACCTAGTATAAGGTTAGAGTCGTGCAGAGAATAAACTTAACTTAGTCTTAAGATTAATCTTGTTTAATTATATTACTAATAAGTTATATTAAAGTAGGTTACAAAAAACATTGCAATACTTCAAGAATTACATCTTCCTCTATTGCTGCAAGTTTTTGCAACTTGTTTGACATTGGAGATTTCCATTATGAATACAAATGTTGGCGCAATCGATCGCCTGATCCGCTTGTTATTGGCTTCTGCGTTGTTCTATTTAGGCTTTTTCCTTTATGGCGGTACTGGATTAGGTATTGCTTTAGTTGCAGTGGGTGGCGTAATGCTAGTAACTGCTCTAGTAGGCTTTTGTGGACTTTATCAGCTTCTAGGAATTCGCACCAATAAACTTACTGGGTCTCTTCATGGAAAATAGTCTCCCTCTCGAAAGCCCTTCTCTATCAAGGCGGCAATTACTGAATTTCATCACTGGATCGGCGATCGCTGTGACCGCAGGTTCGGCACTCTATCCCTTTGGTAATTTCTTCGTTCCGCCATCAGAAGCTGTTGGTGAAGGTGGCGCTATTCTTGCTAAGGATATCTTAGGTAAAGTAATTCCCGCCTCACAAATCTTGGCTGAAGCACCAGAAACTCGCGCTCTGGTTGCAGGATTGGCAGGAGAACCCACTTATCTGATTGTTACCGCCGATAGCACTCTTGACAACATCGGCATTGTCGATAACTGCACCCATCTTGGTTGCACTTTCCCTTGGAACCCTAACGATCAGCAGTTTCAATGCCCTTGTCATGGTTCTCTCTATGCTCCCGATGGAACTGTGGTGCGTGGTCCCGCTCCTCTACCGCTCAAGATTGTCAAAGTTGCAGTAACTGACAACAAAATCTTGATCTCGCCATGGACAGACACCGATCCTCGGACTGGGAAGAAACCTTGGTGGGTATAGGGTATCTCCACATTTAGTATCACGAATTGCAGTCTTTTTAAACTTCTCGGTTCAGTTACATTCTATTCACTATTGAATTGTATTGACAAAGAGTAATAATTATGACAACTTATATCTTCCCAAAACAGTCAAAGCTTGACCCAGTAAATTCTTGGCAAGTCTTTTCTGACTGGATCACAAGTACCAACAACCGTCTATATATAGGTTGGTTCGGTATTCTTGCAATTCCCACATTGCTCGTGGCAGCGATCGTGTTTGTGCTAGCGATCGCCAATGCTCCATCCGTTGATATGGAGGGTATTCGCGCTCCCATCGCAGGATCGCTGATGGCTCACAACAACATGATCACTGCTGCCGTCGTGCCAACTTCGGCGGCGATCGGGCTGCACTTTTATCCTATATGGGAAGCCGACTCGATCGATGAATGGCTATATAATGGCGGGCCTTATCAGATGATCGTGTTTCATTTTCTGATTGGCATCTGGGCTTATCTAGGTCGGCAATGGGAATTGAGCTACCGCCTAGGAATGCGTCCTTGGATTGCCGTTGCCTTTTCTGCTCCTGTAGCCGCAGCCACCGCCGTACTGTTTATCTACCCCATCGGACAGGGAAGCTTTTCTGAAGGAATGCCTTTGGGAATTTCGGGTACATTCTATTTTATGCTCTCGCTCCAAGCCAAGCATAATGTCTTGATGCATCCGTTCCACATGCTTGGAGTAGCTGGAATTTTTGGTGGTGCGCTTTTGAGTTCACTTCACGGCTCTCTCGTTACTTCGAGTCTAATTCGTGAGACAACAGAGATTGAATCAGCGAACCTCGGTTATAAATTTGGGCAAGAAGAAACTACCTATAATTTGCTTGCTAGTCACAGTGGCTACCTAGGCAGATTGCTAATCCCAACTTTGTCTCTGCGTAATAGTCGGACTACGCACTTTTTATTAGCTGCATTGCCAACTATCGGCATTTGGTTTGCAGCTTTAGGTATCGGCGCAATGAGCTTTAATCTCAATGGGTTTAATTTCCAACAATCGATTTCAGATGATTCTGGTCATCCAATTCGCACTGATGCGGATTTGCTTAATCGCGCAGACCTTGGAATTGAAGTCATGCGATCGCCTAATGGGCATAACTTCCCCGTACCATTAGCACTAACATCTCCTGATATTTCTGCCTAAACAATTATCGCTTCTTTCTCCATTGCAGTTTTCAGTTTGCCTACGGCAAATTGAAAACTGCAACAATATCTTACTGAAAAAACATAGAAGTAAACCCATGAAAATTGCCGTATCTAGCCAAAATCAAACCAACGTAACAGGACATCTCGGACATTGCCAGAAGTTCTGGATCTACGATGCGGAGGGTATGACCATTCAAAACAAGCAACTGCTGCAACTCACTAAAGCCCAAAGCTTCCATGAAAGTTCTCCCAAAGAATCACATCCCTTGGATGATGTGCAGGTTCTGATCAGTGGCGGCATAGGCAATGGATTAGCCTGTCGTCTGGAAGCCAAGAATATTAAGCCCATTGTCACGCCTGAAACTGACCCCGATGCTGCCGTAAATGCCTATCTTGCGGGTTCGCTAATTGTGAAAACTCAAGAAGAACGCGATCGCGATCATGAAGCAGAGCATGGCGCAGAAGATGAGCATAAAGGTAAGTGTGGATGCAAAGAAACTTAACAATTTACATAGCCCAAAGAAATTTTTGAAGCCGTGGCTTCGCTACGCCTTCAAAAATTTCTTTGGGTTTTAATTCAGCGCAAAGTGCTGTAAGTTTCAAAATGTATCGCTTTTTTAACTAAACTACTGTATAGTGATATAATGATTTTATTAACTCAAAAAACACGGCGCAGAAACCGATGATTAGTAGTAACCGATCTTGGAATCAATCGCAGTGGGTGCGCTTAGTCGCAGGCAGTATGGTTTTGCTCAGCTTGTCTCTATCGCTGATTAATGCTAGCTGGCTATTTTTGACTGTATTTGTCGGTCTGAACTTACTGCAATCTGCTTTTACTAAATGGTGTCCGTTGATTGTGGTACTGCAAAAGCTACGAGTGAGAGAGTGAAAGTGTGCGGATGGTGCGAAGCATCACTCTCATATTAAGAACATTATTTAATATTCAAAATTTATCAAAAATTTATCAAAAATTTAATTTTTAGGAGTCGCGATTATGGCTCGTATAGTTGTCATTGGTGCTGGATTAGGCGGATTACCTGCCGCCTATGAGTTGAGGCATGTATTACCCCGTGAACATAAGATCACGCTTATTTCCAATCAACCGAATTTCACGTTTGTTCCTTCTCTGCCTTGGGTAGCCTTGGGATTAAAATCTCTTGATAGTATTCAATTAGATTTAGCCCAAACAGTCCCTAAGCATGACATTGAGTTTATTCATGCGGCGGTTACTGCGATCGATCCGAAGTCACGTCAGATCGAAATGGGCGATCGCACTTTGGACTATGACTATGCGGTGATTGCGACTGGACCTGAACTCGCAATGGACGCTTTGAAGGGCTTAGGTCCCGAAGGCGGCTATACGCAATCGATTTGTAATCCACATCATGCGGTGTTAGCTGGTGAAGCATGGCAAAAATTCCTAGCTAATCCAGGTCCAATCGTGGTGGGCGCATCGCCAGGGGCAAGTTGTTTTGGTCCTGCCTATGAATTTGCATTCCTAATTCACGATCAATTGAAAAAGAGAGGATTGCGATCGCAGGTTCCGATCACCTTCATTACTTCAGAACCCTATGCAGGACATTTGGGCATTGGCGGTATGGCAAGCTCTCGTTGGCTGATGCGTAAATTTATGGCGGATCGGGAAATCGAACTGATGGAAAATACTGCTATTTCCCATTTTGAATCTGATGCTGTGCATTTAGTCGATGGGCGCGTGATTCCTTCTAAATTTACGATGGTGTTACCGCCTTTCCGTGGACCTAAATTTCTCCGCGAAGCGGTCGGGCTAACTGATGCTAAGGGATTTGTTCCTGTTTTGCCTACCTATCGTCATCCAGAGTTTCCATCAATTTATTCTGTCGGTGTTGTCACCCAACTAAAGGCTGTGGAGCAAACTCCGATTCCTACAGGCGCTCCCAAGGTGGGATTGATGTCTGAAGAAATGGCGCTAGCAGTTGCCCAGAATATTGCCTTAGAGTTGGGAGTTACTTCTGGCAATCAATACCGACCAACCTTGCAAGCGATTTGCTTCGCTGACTTTGGCAATACGGGAGCGCTATTTTTAGCCGATCCGCTTCTGCCCAATGCAGCAGGCGAACGCAAACGCGCTTTCATCTATCATGGCTTTTTGGTTCCTTGGATTAAGGCAGGTTTCGAGAAATATTTTCTAACGAAAATGCACTTTGGTTGGACGATTCCTTGGTTTGAAAAACTTGGTTTCCGAGCGATCGGGTTGCCATTAGTAGAACCAATTATTCCTAGTTCAGAACCTGAAGCAGTTCAACTTAGTGCTTAAGCAGGAATGGGTAACACCTTAATTTTGAATGATAGGAGCAGACATGGAAATCACTCTCAATCCTAGTGAATTGGAAATTCTGGCAAATCGATTTCGAGCTTTGTCAGATCCAACCCGCCTACAAATCTTGATGTCAATTTGCAACCAAGAACGGAGCGTGCAGGATATTTGCGAGCGCACTGGGCTAAACCAAGGCAATGTATCAAAGCATTTGCGATTGATGAAGGATGCGGGAGTGGTAGCCTGTCGGAGAGAGAGTGTGTGGCGCTTTTATCGAGTCATTGATACAGAGTTACTGACGCTGTGTAGTTCTAGCCATATATTTCGGAATAATTCTTGAGATGGATGCTTAGTACTTTCCACTAAGCATCCATTCATAACTTAATTAGGATACAAACGTTATGAACTGTCAAATTCGCAAATTTTTCTCTTGGTTATTGTTGATTGGGGCAATTACGATCTTTGCTCTGATCGGATTAGGAATTCTTGACGCTCCTAATGCATCGGCGGCAATTCGACAATTAGAAGAAGCGCCAAATCAGATGGTGTATCAAGTTCGTCAATCTCTGAAGGATCAACATGGCAATACTTGGCAAACTGTTGCTTTTAAGAGGGTTCGTCCTGATGGCAATAGTAGTTTTGAGTTGCGCTTAGTGGGTTTTCCTAATTTGGTATCGATCGACCATGCTCAGCCTCTGACTTTAACTAACTCGTTGGGTAAAGCCCTTATTGCTAACGATACGTCTAGCAATATTTTCAAAGAGGGATCGCAGCCGAATGTTGGGCAGTACGATCTGCAACCTTTGTTATCAGAGTTGCAAGCAGAGATTCCTTTAAAGATCTCTTTGCCAACTCTCAATGGTGATGCAATTAGTTTATCGGTTCCACCATCACTAGTCGCAGAATGGCAAACTGTCGCTAATTACTGAAGCCCTGCCTCAGCCATCCTCCTCTCTCAAAAGCCATCGTTTACACACAAGTCATATAAAACTAGCTTAGTCAACAATTAATCGCCCCCTAGCCCCCAATTCTGGGGAACAAGAAAATAAAATTCTTTCAAGTCCCCCAGAATTGGGGGATTTAGGGGGCTTAGATACATTGAAACGAAGACAGAGAAACTTGTGTAGCTCCCAAAAAGGGAGAAGGCTAATCAAATCAAAATCAAATTATTTTTGGAGTTAACAATGACAGATTTATTTTCCCCTGAATGGATGCAATCTTTTGGCGAACAATGGAATGCAGAACCCGATCTAGCTGATGCTCTTGCGAAAATTCATTTTAATTCCGTAATCGGTTATGGATTTGAGCGCGATCCAAATCCTATGGGTGTTCTCATGATTGAAGAAGGAAAAGTTGTCTCTGCGGGAACCTATGAAGGTCAGAAGCTGAATTGGGATTTACGCGCCGATCGCACCCATTGGGAGAAATGGACAACAAAAGGCTTGGACATGATGGGATTGAGCATGGCGTATATAAGTCGCAAGTTACAATTCCGTGTTGGTGATTACACTGCCATGATTAAAGACCCTCGGATGGCATCTCCATTTATTAAATCATTTGCGGTAATGAGCAAGGTTTAAGCAAGGTAAATCGAGTCAAGTTTAAAAGGGAAAAACTAATGAAACCTAAATCAACAAACAAGCAAGCGCAGAAACAATCCATGAATCCTTCTCCACTCTCACCCTCGCAATTAAAGTCACGTCAGAATCAATTAATGGTGGTTGATGTGCGGGGCTGGTTGGAATATTTGATCGGGCATATTGCAGGCGCAAAGAAAATGAGCCGTGATCGCATTTTGAAGGAAATTCCCAAAGATCAGGCGATCGCCATTACCTGTCTTTCTGGACATCGTAGCGATATGGCAGCGCAATGGCTAGTTGCTCAGGGCTACAGTAAAGTCCATAGCCTGAAAGGTGGTTTATTGGCTTGGCAAAGTGCTGGCTATACGGTAAGCCGTGGTACTCAACCTTAAGAATAATAAATTTAAGAAATTTGAGAAGTTCCATTTAGTGTAAATGGCTAATTGATCCCCCCTTCCCCCCTTAAAAAGGGGGGCTAAATTACTTCTAAGAAGAAAGGTTAAATTTTATGACTCACACTACCTCAGATGAATCACTTCATGAACCGCTCGATCCGCCAGTTGATGAATCCGTTAAACAGGAACCAAAACAACCACAATCTCCCAAAATGTCTTGGAAGGGCTGGGGATTATTGGTCGGAGGTGTTCTCTTATTGACAGGAGGAACTTGGTTTGTACTGTCGTCACAGAACCGATCGCCCCAACCTTCAGAAATTGCAAGTACCTCTGCTCTTAGCGTTGACACCTTAACTATACGTTCTCAATCCGTGGCAAATACCTTAGAGCTTTCTGGTTCAATTCGCCCTGTAGAGCAAGCCACGCTGTCCACAAGGGTGATGGGACGGATTACGCAATTGTCACTCGAAACAGGCGATCGCTTCCGCAAAGGCGATATCCTCACGCGCATCGATGTCATGGATATCACTGCCCAAACTGGTCAAGCACAGTTAGGCGTTGCTCAAGCTCAAGCAGAAGTATTTCGCTCTCAAGCTAGTCTCAATCAATTAGAATCGCAAAAATTAGAGGCACAGTCGGCTTTGCGATTAGCTCAAGTGACTCAATCGCGAATGTCTCGACTGCAAGCAGAAGGAGCAGTTTCGCAATCAGTATTAGATGACGCAAATACAGCGCTCGAACAGGCTAGAGCGAGGGTCGCGCAGTCAGAAGCGGGTATTCGTCAGTCACAGGCGGCGATCGACCAAACCCAAGCGGCGGTGAGTCGAGCCGAACTGAGTGTCATCTCTTCAGATGTCAGCGAAAGCTATGGCACGATCTTCGCGCCTTTTGATGGCGTTGTTGTTCAGAAAATGGCTTATGAAGGAGAAATGGCAGCCCCTGGGACTCCATTATTGAAAGTGGAGAATCCCAATAAACTGGAGCTAGAGATCTCTGTACCTGAAGAGAATTTGCGCTTTGTGCGGGTTGGTCAATCGGTCAAAGTCCAGTTTGATGCTGTTAATCAATCACTCAATGCCACGATTCAACAAATTGTGCCAGCCTCAAATGCCCAATCTCGCAGCTTTTTAGTCAAAATCCCTCTGAATAATTCGGGTAAATTGATCTCTGGAATGTTTGGGCGAGTTGCCTTACCTATTGGGGCGACCAAAGAAACGCTACTCATTCCCACAACTGCTCTCATCCAACGCGGACAATTACAAGGGGTGTATGTGGTGGAAAATGTTGAAGATAAAGCCATCTCCAAAACAATCGCCATGATGCGTTGGGTGAAAACAGGTAAAACTCAAGATGGACAGGTTGAGATCGTGTCAGGTTTAAAGGCAGGCGATCGCATCGTTACCAGCAACATCGCCCAACTTAGTGACGGGCAAGCCGTTGCCACGCGGTAATTAGGAGGAAATTATGCAGGATTCACCGAATGGTCAAGACCCAAATAGTCAAAATGGGCATCAATCGCTACCTCCTCATCGCCATAAACTAGGCTTTGTCGGTCAATTAGCGAAACAATTCATTGACTCCAAACTGACACCATTAATTATCATCGTGGCGCTCCTGTTAGGGATTGGCGCAACCCTGATGTTACCCCGCGAAGAAGAGCCACAAATTACCGTACCGATCGCCGATGTATTTGTGCAGATGCCAGGGGCTTCAGCTAAAGAGGTCGAACAGCGCGTCTCGACACCGATGGAAAAGTTGATTAAGGAAGTGCCTGGGGTGGAATATGTTTACTCCACTTCGCGACCTGGTTCATCTTTAGTGATTGTCAGATTTTTAGTTGGCAGAAAGACGGAAGATGCGATCGTGCAGCTTTATAACAAGCTTTATGCCAACTTTGACAAGATTCCTGCTGGTGCTTCTCAACCGCTAATTAAATCGCGGGCGATCGATGATGTGCCGATTCTGGCGGTGACTCTGACGGGAGAGGGTAGCACGGGCACGGAGTTACGACAAATTGCGGCGCAATTAGATGAACAAATTAAGCAAGTTCCTGATGTTTCCGAAACGACGATTATTGGCGGTCAAAAGCGCCAACTGCGCGTAGAACTCGATCCCACGCGCTTAAAAGCTTATGGCTTAACCCCTCTAGAAATTTCGCAAGCATTTCAATCCCAAAATTCAGAATTAGCTGGTGGTGCTTTGAGTCAAAATAACCAATCATTTTTGGTGCGAACTCAAAGCTTTATGCGATCGCCTGAAGACGCGAAAAGTCTAGTCGTAGCCGTGGCGAATAATCAGCCCGTATATTTGCGAGATGTCGCCACTGTCACCGATGGTGCGGAAGAACCCGCCAGTTATGTCTTGTTTGGCTATGGCGATGTCGCGCAAGAACATGGTACTAAAGCCGCCAAAAAAGAAGAGAAAACGGCGGAACATACTCCTAAACATACTGGTGAAACTGAAGCCGTAACGATCTCGATCGCCAAACGTGGTGGCGCAAATGCCATTCAAGTATCGCATCATGTCTTACACAAACTAGAAGAAATTAAATCTAACTATCTTCCTAAAAACGTCACTTTAACCGTTACCCGCGACTATGGCGAAACCGCCGCCGAACGCTCCAACGAACTGCTCTTTCATATGCTAATTGCCGTCGGTTCGGTAACGTTACTGATGTGGTTTGCGATGGGTCGCAAAGAGGCGATGGTAGTCGCGGTGTCAATTCCCGTTACTTTAGCTCTGACCCTTGCCAGCTTTGTTTTTTATGGATTTTCGCTCAACCGTGTTACCTTTTTTGCGCTGATCTTCTCGATTGGGATTCTAGTCGATGATGCGATCGTGGTCGTGGAAAATGTCGGTCGCCATTTGGAACTGCCTGAAAATAAAACCCGCTTAAAATATTCTCCTAATCGTCAGCGTACTTTAAGACAGATTGTCCTAGAAGCCGTTGATGAGGTGGGTAATCCGACGATTTTGGCAACCGTAGCCGTAATTGCCGCGATTTTACCGATGGCGTTTGTGGGCGGCTTGATGGGGCCTTATATGCGCCCGATTCCCTTGGGTGCTTCGGCAGCGATGATCTTCTCGGCATTAGTAGCCTTCATCGTCGTGCCTTGGACAACGATGCAAGTCTTCACGGGCGGCAGTCATGGCGGACATCAAGAAGGCGAAGAAGATGCTCTCACCAAGCTATATCGCCGCTTGATGTATCCTCTGATCCATTACCCCAAAAGAGGTACAACTTTTCTGATTGCCACCTCACTCGCCCTAGTCGTTATCGTAGTCGGACTAGCTGGATTTAAATTAGTGATCCTGAAAATGCTTCCCTTTGATAACAAAAGCGAGTTGCAGGTAGTGGTGAATATGCCTGAAGGTACAACTTTAGAACAAACTGCCAAAGCAACGAGAGAAATGGGGCAGTATCTGGCTTCTGTGCCTGAAGTGCTGAACTATCAGAGTTATGTGGGAACTTCTTCTCCCTATAACTTCAACGGTTTAGTGCGTCATTACTTCTTGCGATCGGGTTCCAATGTTGCCGATATTCAAGTTAACTTCTTACCAAGGGAAGAACGGAAACGGCAGAGCCATGATATCGCTAAGGCAATTCGTCCTAAACTCAAGGAAATCGGCGATCGCTACAGTGCGCGGATTCAAGTCGCCGAAATCCCTCCCGGTCCCCCAGTGCTACAAAATTTAGTTACGGAAGTCTATGGGCCTGATTATCAAGGACAAATCGATCTTGCTAAACAGATTTATCAGTTGTACAAGTCCACTGATGGCGTAGTCGATGTGGATTGGTACGTGGAAGCGCCGCAGACCGATTATCACTTAGTAATCGATCGCGAAAAAGCAACCTTAAATGGCATTAGCCCCAACCAAATTGCCCAAGTTTTACAAATGGCAATTTCGGGTCAAAATGTCGGGCTGCTCCATGATGAAAATGCTCGCGAAGATGTGACGATTAATCTCCGCTTTAGTCAATCTAGCCGCACTAGTCTAGACGATCTCAAGGCTCTCAATGTCAAGGGTGCAAATGGGAATCTCGTGACCTTAAGTTCGCTTGTCAAAACAGAAACAGCTACCGTCGATACCAGTATTTATCACAAAAATCTTCAGCCCGTGGTCTATGTCTTGGGTGATGTATCGGGTCGGGTTGAGAGTTCGGTTTATGCAATGTTGGCACTGCAACCACAGATCGATAAATTGACCACGCCAACAGGTGGAAAAATCAAGACCTATCTCACCGAACAACCACCAACTACGGAAAACTATTCGATGAAGTGGGATGGTGAATGGCAAGTTACCTATGAAGTCTTCCGAGATCTGAGTATTGCCTTTGCGGTGGTAATGATCTTAATCTATGCCCTAGTCGTAGGCTGGTTCCAATCCTTCACAACGCCCTTAGCCATCATGACCGCGATTCCTTTTTCACTAATTGGAATTATGCCCGCTCACTGGTTGATGGGTTCATTCTTTACAGCTACCTCAATGATTGGCTTCATTGCGGGTGCAGGTATCGTTGTGCGAAATTCAATTATTCTTGTGGATTTTATCGAGTTGCGCTTAAAAGAAGGAATGCCCCTCGAAGAAGCAGTGATCGACGCGGGAGCCGTGCGCTTCCGTCCGATGTTGCTGACGGCGGCAGCAGTAATTGTTGGCTCGGCAATTATTCTCGCTGACCCAATTTTCCAAGGATTAGCAATCTCGCTGATGGCGGGTGAAATTGCCTCTTTGCTACTTTCGCGATCGGCGGTTCCGATTCTTTATTACAAGCTCTGGCGCAATAAGAAACCCCCGATTCTAGAATCTGTTGAAGAAGATCGAGAAACGGCGATCGCCACTGTTGATATCTAAAAACATTTAAGAGATCCCCCTCAATCCCCCTTGTAAAGGGGGAAGAAGATAATTCTCGTCCCTTTTACTCTCACCACAAAAAACAATGGAACCCATTCGTATCTCCTACTATTCAGATGTTCTCTGTGTTTGGGCGTATATCGCGCAAATCCGCCTTGATGAGCTAGCCGCCAACTTCCCTGACCAAGTTGTGATCGATTATCATTTCTTCCCCGTCTTTGGCAATGCCCATGAAAAGCTGGAAAAACGTTGGTGTGATCGCGGTGGACTACGCGGCTATAGCAATCATGTGCATACAGTCTCGGCTAAGTTTCCCCATATTACCGTGCATCCCGATGTCTGGGTCGTGAATACACCAACCTCAGCCACCTCCTGTCATCTATTTCTAAATGCAATTCAACTCTTAGAAATCAAAGGGCTGATTCCCAAATCTGAAAAAATATTTGAGAAAGCCAATTGGGAAG
>Ga0209990_10003130_pt1 | contig 12310 bp, 14 predicted proteins | sample NOAtaG_6_FD_187304 | JGI IMG/M metagenome (GOLD analysis project Ga0209990, IMG submission 187304) | Freshwater lake microbial communities from Lake Erie, under a cyanobacterial bloom - NOAA_Erie_Diel5S_2200h metaG (SPAdes) (version 2) | ecosystem: Environmental > Aquatic > Freshwater > Lake ...
CCCCTGCACCAGGGCCGGCGTGGTCATCCGGTCGGATTCGCTGCGCGCTGGCGTGAGGCGCTGGCCGCACTCGACGGCGACCTGGGCGCGCGCGCGCTGCTGGCTCAGGCCAGGCCGCTGTCGATCGAGGTCGACGACGCCGGCTGCCTGCTGGACCTGGACACCCCGGCGGACTTAGCCGCGCTCGCCGCACCGGCTGCAACGCGGCGCTGAGGGTCTCCCGCCGTCGCTACACTGGGCTCACGTACCCGGGCACCGGCGCTGCCGCCGCCGGATGCCGGTTGCGCTCGGTCCCCTGCACGCTGCCCTCGATGACCATCGCCTACGCCATCCGCCCGGCCAACCCCGGCGCGCACCTGTTCCACGTCACCGTCACGGTCGAGGAGCCCGATTCGCAGGGCCAGCTGTTCATGCTGCCCGCGTGGATACCGGGCAGCTACATGGTGCGAGAGTTTGCGCGCCACATCGTGCGCCTGACGGCGCTGCAGGCCGGCCAGGCGGGCGCCGGGCGGCGCGTTCGGGTCGAAAAGCTCGACAAGCACACCTGGCGCTGCGCGCCGACGGACGGGCCGCTGACGCTGGCCTACGAGGTCTACGCCTGGGACCTGTCGGTGCGCGCGGCGCACCTGGACCCGACGCACGGCTTCTTCAACGGCAGCAGCGTGTTCCTGCTGCCGATCGGCCACGAGGGCGCGCGCTGCAGCCTCGACATCCTGCCGCCCGAGGGACCGGCCTATGCCGACTGGCGCGTGATCACCGGGCTCACGCCGGCGCGCGGCACGCGGCGCGGCCGCTTCGGCGCCTACACGGCGCGCGACTACGACGAGCTGATCGACTGCCCGGTCGAGATGGGCACGTTCACGCTCGGCCGCTTCGACGTGCTGGGCGTGCCGCACGAGATCGCGGTCACCGGCCGGGTGCCGCGGCTGGACATGGCGCGGCTGACCGCCGACCTGGCGCGCGTGTGCGAGGTGCAGGTCCGGCTGTTCGAGCCGCGCACGCGCAGGGCGCCGTTCGAGCGCTACAGCTTCCTCACCATGGCGGTGGGCGAGGGCTACGGCGGGCTGGAACACCGCAACTGCACCGCGCTCATCTGCAAGCGCGACGACCTGCCGCACCTGGGCCTGCGCGACAGCACCGCCGGCTACCGCACCTTCCTCGGCCTGGCGAGCCACGAGTACTTCCACAGCTGGAACGTCAAGCGGATCCGGCCCGCCGCCTTCGTGCCCTACGACCTGACGCAGGAGAACTACACGCGGCTGCTGTGGGCCTTCGAGGGCTTCACCAGCTACTACGACGACCTCACGCTGGCGCGTGCGGGCCTGCTGACCGAGGTGCAGTACCTCGAGACGCTGGCCACCACGATGACCACGGTGATGCAGCGCCCGGGCCGGCTCAAGCAGAGTGTCGCCGACAGTTCGTTCGACGCCTGGATCAAGTACTACCGGCAGGACGAGAACGCGCCCAACAGCATCGTCAGCTACTACCAGAAGGGCGCGCTGGTGGCGCTGGCGCTCGACCTGAGCATCCGCGCCGCCACCGGCGGCCGCAAGTCGCTCGACGATGCGATGCGGCTGCTGTGGCGGCAGTACAAGGCCGCGGGGGCCGAGTATGCCGGCGTGGCGGAGGACGGCGTGCTCGCCGCGGTCGAGGAGGCAACGGGCCTGCAGCTTGCGCGGGCCGTGCGCGAGTGGACCGAGGGCACGCGCGACCCCGACTTTGCGCAATTGCTGGCACCGTTTGGCATCGACGTAGAGCGCCGGCCGGCGCTGGACAAGCCGCACTTCGCACTGCTCGGCTGCAAGCTGCCCGGCAGCGGCGAGGCGAAGATCGAGAACGTGTTCGACGGACTGCCGGCGCAGGCCGGCGGCCTTTCGGCCGGCGACGTGCTGCTCGCGCTGGACGGCCTGCGCGTCACGGCCGGCACCATCGATACGCTGCTGGCGCGCTACCAGCCCGGCGATACGGTCGAACTGCACGCGTTCCGCCGCGACGAATTGATGACGTTCTCGATCAAGCTCGGCACGCAGCCGCCGCCCAAGATCACGCTGCGGGCCAACCCCAGGGCCGGCCGGCGTGCCCAGGCGCTGCGGCGGCGCTGGCTGGGCGGCTGACGGCCTGCGGCAGAAGTCGTTGCGGGCGCCCCGTGATGGCACCGCGCCGCGCAGGCGTACAGCGTGCTTCGCCGGGTAGCGCAGGCGCCGGGCCGGGTGGCGCAGCAAACTTCTCGGCAGGCGCGCATACCCGCCGACCGGCGCAGCACCGCAGCACGGCAGGACCGCAGCCTTCTGCACAGCCGCAGGCATGCAGAACGCAGGCTGCCACTGCGCGTCAGTCGCACCAGCGGATGCTGCCGCGCCCGTGGGCGGCCAGAAACCGGTTGGCCTGCGAGAACGCGCGGCAGCCGATAAAGGGCACCGGCGGCCGCCGTGCCGACAGCGGCGAGGGGTGGTTGGCCGCCAGGATGCAGTGCACCCCCGCCGCCTCGATGGCTGGGCGTTGCGCCTGCGCGTGGGCGCCCCACAGCAGGAACACCTTGGGTGCGGTGTCCTGCGCCACCGCCTGCACGAGCGACCGCGTCAGCACCTCCCAGCCGCACCGTGCATGGGCGGCGGGCTGCCCGTCCTCGACCGTCAGCACGGCATTCAGCAACAGCACGCCCTGGCGCGCCCAGCCGCTCAGATCGCCGCTCGGCGGCGCGCAGCCGCAGTCGCCCAGCAACTCGGCGCAGATGTTGCGCAGGCTGGGCGGCAGGCGGACGCCGGCCGGCACCGAGAACGCCAGCCCGTGCGCCTGGCCGGCGCCGTGGTACGGGTCCTGCCCGAGGATCACCACGCGCACCGCCTCGGGCGCCGTCAACTCCAGCGCGGTGAACGGCGTGGGCGGGTAAATCGCCGCGCCGGCCGCGGCCCGCTGCCCGAGGAAGCGCTGCAGCGCCACGCCGGTCTCGCTAACGAAGAAGCGGTCGAGCAGCGGCACCCAGCCGGGCGCCACGCGGGAGCGGTCCAGGTCCACGCCCGCGTCGCGTTCAGCCGAACAGCTCGGCCAGCGCCACGCCCGGATCGGGTGCCCGCATGAACGCCTCGCCGACGAGAAAGGCGTGCACGCCGGCCTGGCGCATCGTCGCCACGTCGGCCGGCGCCAGGATGCCGCTCTCGGTGATCACCCGCTTGTCGCCCGGGATGCGCGGCAGCAGATCGAGCGTGGTGCGCAGCGCAACCTCGAAGGTCCGCAGGTTGCGGTTGTTGATGCCCAGCAGCGGCGTGGAAAGCTGCAGCGCGAGCTCCAGCTCGGCGGCGTCGTGCACCTCGACCAGTACCGCCATGCCGCTGGCCTGCGCCACGGCCTCCAGGTCGCGCAACTGCGGCAGGTCGAGCGCCGCAACGATCAGCAGGATGCAGTCGGCACCCCAGGCGCGCGCCTGCGCCACCTGGTACTCGTCGACGATAAAGTCCTTGCGCAGCACTGGCAGGCCGCTGGCCGTGCGCGCCTGCCCGAGGTACTCGGGTGCGCCCTGGAAGAACTGCACGTCGGTGAGCACCGACAGGCAGGCTGCCCCGTGCGCGGCATAGCTGCGGCCGATCGCCACCGGGTCGAAGTGTTCGCGCAGCACGCCCTTGGACGGGGAAGCCTTCTTCACCTCGGCGATCACCGCGGGCCGGCCGGCTGCCACACGGCCCTGCAGCGCGCCGGCAAAGTCGGCCGGGGCCGGTTGCGCGGCTGCGCGGGCGCGCAGGGCTGCCAGCGGCTCCTGTGAGCGGGCGCGCGCCACCTCGTCGCGCTTGACGGCAAGGATGCGTTCGAGGACGTCGCTCATGCCGGCCCTCCTCCCAGCCGCAGCGTCAAGCGCATCTCGCGCGGCACGAAACCGAACGTGCCGTACAGCCGGCGCGCGGCCCTGTTGGGCACCGCCATCTCCAGCGCGGCCAGCGTGGCACCGCGCCGGCGCGACCAGGCGAGCGCCTGGCCGACGAGCCGGCGCGCCACGCCGCTGCCGCGGTAGGCCGGCAGCACGAACAGCGAATGCAGATAAGTGTGCCGCCTGAGTACCGCATACCGGTGGCGCGCGATCTTCAGGTCTGCGCCGATCATGCCGACCGCACGGCGCCCGTCACGCGCCACGAACACACGGGCGTTGGGCGCGAAGACCTGCCGGCTCCAGTGGCGCCGCGCGGCGCGCCGGTCGATGCGCGCATTGGCGAGGTCCGGCAGCAGGGCGTGCTCGGTCCGCACGGCCAGCGCGTCCATGGCGACCAACTGTGCGACGTCGCGGTGGCGCAGCGGCCCGAACCGAAGCCGTGCCCGCTGTCCAGACCTCGGGGAACCGTGCCGGCGCTTCACGCCGAAAGCCTGCGGGTCGTGTCCACGAAACGCTCGAGGGTGGCCTGGGCCGCGCCGCTGGCGATCGCCGCGCGCGCGCGCTCGATGCCCTCGGCGATCGAGGCGGCGACGTCGGCCGCATACAGCGCCACACCGGCGTTGAAAATGACGATCTCGCGCGGCGTGCCCGGCGTGTTGGCGAGCGCCTCCAGCACCATCGCCTTGCTCTCGGCGGCGTTGCTCACCCGGAGGCCGCGGTTGGAGATCATCGCCAGCCCGAAGTCCTCCGGGTGGATTTCGTACTCGCGCACCACACCGTCCTTCAGCTCGCCCACCAGCGTGGCGGCGCCGAGTGACACCTCGTCCATGCCGTCCTTGCCGTGCACCACGAGCACGTGCTGGCTGCCCAGTTCCTTGAGCACGCGCACCTGGATGCCGACGAGGTCGGGGTGGAACACGCCCATCACCTGGTGCGGCGCGCCGGCGGGGTTGGTCAGCGGTCCGAGGATGTTGAAAATGGTGCGCACGCCAAGCTCCTTGCGCACCGGCGCGGCGTGCTTCATGGCGGCATGATGATTGGGCGCGAACATGAAGCCGATCCCGGTCTCGGCCAGGCAAGCGGCCACCTGGACCGGCGGCAGGTTGATGTGCGCGCCGAGCGCCTCCAGCACGTCGGCGCTGCCGGAGCCGGACGACACGCCGCGCCCGCCGTGCTTGGCCACGCGCGCGCCGGCGGCCGCGGCCACGAACATCGCGGCGGTGGAGATGTTGAAGGTGTGCGCGGCGTCGCCACCCGTGCCGCACAGGTCCACCAGATGCGTCTTGTCGGCTACTTCGACCGGCGTGGCGAACTCGCGCATGATCTGCGCGGCCGCGACGATCTCGCCGATGGTCTCCTTCTTCACCCGCAGGCCCATGGTGAGCGCGGCGATCTGCACCGGCGACAGCTCGCCGCTCATCAGCTTGCGCCAGAGCGACAGCATCTCGTCCTCGAAGATCTCGCGGTGCTCGATGCAGCGGACCAGGGCTTCGGACGGGGTGATGGGCATCGGACTCTCCGCAGGGTCAGGGTTTTGCAGGCGGCTGCGGCGCGGCTTTTTCGGCGGGCGCCGCGGGGCGCTCGGGCGCCAGTTCGGACAGCAGTCGTTCGCGGGCACGCAACTGATCGACTTCGCAGGCGAGCTGTGCCTGGCCCGCGCCGTTGCCGCTGCCATAGGATTGGCGCACCAGCTCGCAATGGCTGCGCAGGTAGCGCTCGAAATCACGCTGGTTGTCGCGCAGCGCCGCGATCGGACCGGAGCGGCCGGTGACCCGCTCCAGCGCCGCCATCTCGCGGCCGACGGCGATGTACGACTCCAGCATCGCGTCAGTGGCCGCCCGCCGCGCCGCCTCCAGGCAGGGGGCGACCTCCCGTTGCGACGCCACGCGCCGACTGCACTCGTCCAGGGCGCCCGCGCGCACCGCGGGCGGGGCGGCCAGCAGCAGCAACGCCAGGCCCTGTGCGGCGACGCTTGCCGCGCCCAGTGCCACGCCGTGCGCCAGACCGGCCGCCGGGCCGCGCGCCGGGCCAGGTGCCGCCGCCATCGTGGGATGGCCGGGCGCAGGCGCTCCCGCCCGCCCGTGGCGACGTCTCTTCATGCCAGTCTCGCGTGCAAGAAGTTGCGCAGCATGGCATGGCCATGCTCGGTGGCGATCGACTCGGGGTGGAACTGCACGCCCTCGACCGGCAGGCTGCGGTGGCGCAGGCCCATGATCTCACCGTCGGCGGTCCAGGCGGTCACCTCGAGACAGTCGGGTAGCGACTCGCGCTCCACCGCCAGCGAGTGGTAGCGCGCGGCGGTGAAGGGGCTGGGCAGTTGCGCGAAGACGCCCTGCTGCGTGTGCGCCACCGCATCGGTCTTGCCGTGCATGAGCTGCCGCGCCCGCACCACCCGGCCGCCGAAGGCCTGGCCGATGGCCTGGTGCCCGAGGCACACACCCAGGATGGGCACCCGTCCGGCAAAGCGCTCGATCGCCGCCAGCGAAATGCCCGCCTCGGTCGGCGAACAGGGACCCGGCGAGATGCAGATGCGGCCGGGCGCGAGCCGCGCGATCTCGTCGAGCGTGACCTCGTCGTTGCGCACCACCCGCACGTCCTCGCCCAGTTCGCCGAAGTACTGCACGAGGTTGTAGGTGAAGCTGTCGTAGTTGTCGATCATCAGCAGCATGGGTGCTGTCCTCAGCGCTGCGCCATGAACTGGCCGAAGGCGGCGATGCTGCGCTCGATGCCGGCGGCATCGACGTCCAGGTGCGTCACCAGCCGCAGCCGCGGCTGGTAGCTCATGACGAGGATGCTGCGCGCCTGCATGAACGCCTCGAGGGCGCGCCAGCGCTCGCCCGGCAGGTCGACGAACACCATGTTGGTGTGCGGACCGTCCACGGCGAGTCCGTCGATCGCGCGCAGGCCGGCGGCCAGGCGCTGCGCCTGGGCATGGTCTTCGGCCAACCGCTCGACGTGATGGTGGAGCGCGTGCAGGCCAGCGGCCGCCAGCACGCCGGCCTGACGCATGCCGCCGCCGAGCATCTTGCGCGGTCGTCGGGCCCGCTCGATGAAGTCGCGGCTTCCGAGCAGCACCGCGCCCGCCGGGCAGCCGAGCCCTTTGCTCAGGCAAATCGTCACGGAGTCGAAGCCGCGCGCAACGTCTGCCGGCGCCACACCCAGGCCCACGGCGGCGTTGAACAGGCGCGCGCCATCCAGATGCGTGGCGAGCCCCTGGCCGTGCGCGAAGTCCGCCAGCTCCCGGCACACCGCCAGCGGCACGATGCGGCCGCCGATGGTGTTCTCCAGGCACAGCAGGCGGGTACGCGCGTAGTGCGGATCGTCCAGCTTGATGGCGGCGGCCACCTTGGCCAGCGGCAGCGAGCCGTCGGGCGTGTGCTCGATCGGCTGCGGCTGGATCGAGCCCAGCACCGCACCGCCGCCGCCCTCGTACTTGTAGCAGTGCGCGTTCTGACCGGCGATGTACTCGTCGCCGCGGCCACAGTGCGTCATCAGCGCCGCCAGGTTGCTCTGGGTGGCGGTGGGCAGGAACAGCCCGGCCTCGAAGCCGAGCCGCTCGGCCAGCACCGACTGCAGGCGGTTGACGGTCGGGTCGTCGCCGAACACGTCGTCGCCAACCGCGGCGGCTGCCATCGCGGCGCGCATCGCCGCGGTCGGGCGCGTGACGGTGTCGCTGCGCAGGTCCACGAGCTGCTCTACAGTGGGCACGGATTCGCTCCAGAAGTTGAAGGCCGTGCATGCTCGACATGGGCCGTAGCGATGGCAAGCGCTAATCGCTCACACTTCGTTGCAGAAAACTCAACAACCCAGCCATGCGCCTGCCCAACACTCCGCGTCTGCTCTGCTTTCTCGCGGTTGCCCAGAGCGGCAGCCTGGTGGCCGCCGCGCAGCAGGTCAATCTCACGCACAGCGCCGTCAGCCGTCACATCAGTACGCTCGAAGCGCAGCTCGGCGTGGCCCTGTTCCGGCGCAGCCGCCAGCGCCTGCATCTCACTGAGGCGGGGCGCCAGTACGCCGGGCAGGTGCGTGTGGCGCTCGACACCCTGACCCTGGCGCAGTGGCAGCTGCGTTCGTTGCAAGACAACGTCACGCTGACCGTCTCGTGCGAACCAAGCCTTGCGCAATGCTGGCTGATCCCGCAACTGACGGAGCACGCAGGCGCCGGCATCCGCGCGATGTCGCTGCGCCTGGTCAGCGCGGGCGGGCCGGTGGACGTCCAGGGCACGACAATCGATCTGGCAATCCGGCGCGAGGACTTCGCGCTTGCTCCAGGGGCGCAGCGCACGCCCCTGATGGCAGAGCACATGGGCGTCGTCTGCGCGCCATCGATGGCTGCAACCGCCCGCCAGCTCAAGGCGCCGCGGCTCCTCACCACCTCGCGGGCTCATGCCTGGGAAGACTGGGAGCACCTTGCGGGCCTGCGCTGGAAGGCGTGCACCGGGCTCGTGTTCGATCACTTCCACCTGGCCATCGCCGCAGCGCGCGTCGGCCTGGGCGCAGCGGTCACGCCCTATCCGCACGTCGCCGTCGACCTGCAGGCAGGCAGGCTCGTGGCACCGTACGGCTTCGTGCCGACGCCGACGATGTACGTTGCCCTGAGCGATCCGGGTCGAAGCACGGCGGCACGCACCGCCCAGTTCCTGCAATGGCTCGCGGCACGGGCGGCGAAGGCAGTTCCTGCCTGAGGCCGCCGGCTCACTCGACATCGAAGCCGTCCTCCACCTGTTCGGCCGCGCGCAGCACGGCGCGCGCCTTGGCCTCGGTCTCGCGGTACTCCGACTCGGCCACCGAATCGGCCACCACGCCGGCGGCCGCCTGCACGTACAGCACGTTGTCCTTGATGACGCCGGTGCGGATGGCGATGGCGAGATCCATGTCGCCGGCAAAGCTCAGGTAGCCCACCGCGCCGCCGTAGATGCCGCGCTTGGTGGGCTCCAGCTCGTCGATGATCTGCATCGCCCGCACCTTGGGCGCGCCCGACAGCGTGCCCGCCGGGAAGGTGGCGCGCAGCACGTCGAGGTTGGTCAGGCCGGGCTTCAGCCGGCCTTCGACGTGGCTCACCAGGTGCATCACGTGCGAGTAGCGCTCGATCACGTACTGCTCGGGCACGGTCACGCTGCCGGTCTCGGCAATGCGGCCGATGTCGTTGCGCGCCAGATCGATCAGCATCAGGTGCTCGGCGCGCTCCTTGGGGTCGGCCTGCAGCTCCGCGGCCAGCGCCGCGTCGCGCTCCGGCGTGCCGCCGCGCGGCCGGGTGCCGGCAATCGGACGGATCGCCACCGTGCGGCCGCGCTTGTCCCCTTCCAGCCGCTCCTCGCTGCGCACCAGGATCTCGGGCGAGGCGCCCACCACCTGCGCATCGCCGAAGTCGTAGTAGTACATGTAGGGCGACGGGTTGAGCGTGCGCAGCGCGCGGTACAGCGACAGCGGCGCATCGGCAAACTGCTTGCGAATGCGCTGACCGATCTGCACCTGCATCACGTCGCCGGCGGTGATGTACTCCTTGCAGCGCGCCACCGCCGCCAGATAGGCCTCGTGGCTGAACTCGCGCGTCTCGGGCCGGCGCAGGCTGGCGCGTGTGTGCGGCGGCTCAACATGCCGGCCCAGCCGCGCGCGCAGCTCGCGCAGCCGCTCGCGCGCCCGCGCAAAGCCCTCGGGCTGGGAGGCGTCGGCGTAGACGATCAGATAGGCGCGGCCGGACAGGTTGTCGATGACCGCCAGCTCCTCGGTGAGCAAGAGCTGGATGTCGGGCAGTCCCAGGTTGTCGGGCTTGGGGCGCGCCAGCTTCTTCTCGATCAGGCGCACCGTGTCGTAGCCGAAGTAGCCGGCCAGCCCGCCGCAGAAGCGCGGCAGGCCGGGCCGCAGCGCGACCTTGAACTGCGCCAGATACTGCTCGATGAAGGCGAGCGGGTCGCCCTCCTCGGTGCGCACCACCTTGCTGTCGGTGATGACCTCGGTGCGGTGCGCTTGCCCACGCGTGGCATCGCCGATGCGCGCGCGCAGCACGGTGCGCGCCGGCAGGCCGATGAAGCTGTAGCGCCCAAAGCGCTCGCCGCCGACCACGGATTCGAGCAGGAAGGAGTTGGCACCATTGCGCTCGCTGCGCGCGAGCTTCAGGTACAGGGACAGCGGCGTGTCGAGGTCCGCAAAGGTCTCGGCAATCAGGGGGATCCGGTTGTAGCCGGCAGCGGCCAGCGCCTTGAATTCCAGTTCGGTCATGCATCACCCGCTCGATTCACCCGCCCCGTGCGCAACACCTCGGTTGCGGGGGGGATTGCAACAGGGCAGCGGCTGCGGCCGCGCCATCCTCAGGGCAGCAGGATCAGCGACGCCAGAACCAGGCCCCCTGGGCCTGCCAGCCGGCGTGCCGGCACGGCACGCCACTGCGGCGGGTCGTGGTGAGGAAGTGGTTGCGGGGACTCATGGTCTGGAGCCCGATGTGAGCGCCGCCATCACGAGACGGGCAGCATCGATGAGCGCGGGGACTATAGCATCGGCCCGCGCACGCTCGTCGCGCCGGCCAAGGTCGTGCACGCTCTCGCCCTCGTTGTAACCGGTCTCCACCAGCACGACCGGGCAGCCGGCGGCACGGGCGGCCAGCGCGTCGTTGACCGAGTCGCCCACCATGAGCACCTGCGCGGGCGTCAAGGTCAGCCGGCGGCAGGCTTCGAGCAGCAGCGCCGGGTGCGGCTTCTTCTCGCGCACGTCGTCGCCGGCCACGACCGCGGAAAAGTGCGCGGCCAGCTGGGCGCGCTCCAGCAGCGGCAGCGTGAACTCGCGCGGCTTGTTGGTCACGCAGGCGAGCGCCAGGCCGCACTGGCGCAGCCGGTCGAGCGCCTGCGGCACGGCGTCGAACACGACCGAGCGCGCACCGTTGACCGCGTGGTAGTGCCGGAAGAACGCGGCGCGGCCGCGGGCAAAGCCGGCGTCGTCGGCGCGGCCGTCCATCGCATCGGTCAGAGCGCGGTGCACCAACACATCGGCGCCCTTGCCGACGAACGCCGCGATGCGCGCCACCGGCAGCGGCTCCAGTCCCAGTTCGGCGCGCATGCGATTGGCGGCCTCGGCCAGATCGGGCGCCGTGTCCATCAGCGTGCCGTCCAGATCGATCAGCACGCCGCGCAGGCGGCCGTCGATCACGCGCCGGCCTTGAGCTCGCGGTCTGCCTCGGCCCGCAGATGGCGCAGATCCTCGCCGGCGCGCGCGATCTCGGCGCGCATGGCCTCGATCACGCGCTGGTAGCCGGCGCGGTTCTTGGCGCCGAACACCGCGCTGCCGGCCACGAAGGTGTCGGCACCGGCCGCCGCAATCTGGCGGATGTTGTCGGCCTTGACGCCGCCGTCGACTTCCAGATAGATGCGCTTGCCGCTGGCCTGCGCCCAGGCATCGATGCGGGCGCGCGCCTGTGCGAGCTTGTCGAGCGCGGCCGGGATGAAAGCCTGCCCGCCGAAGCCCGGGTTCACCGACATCAGCAGCACGAGGTCCAGCTTGTCCATCAGATGATCCAGCCAGCCGAGCGGGGTGGCCGGATTGAAGACCAGACCGGCCTGGCAGCCGTGGTCGCGGATCAGCGCCAGCGTGCGGTCCACATGGCGCGAGGCCTCGGGATGAAAGCTGATGACGTTGGCGCCAGCCTTGGCGAACATCGGCACCAGCGCATCGACCGGCTCGACCATCAGGTGTACATCGATCGGCACGCCGACGTGCGGGCGGATCGCCTCGCACACCAGCGGGCCGATGCTGAGGTTGGGAACGTAATGGTTGTCCATCACGTCGAAGTGGATCCAGTCGGCGCCGGCGGCGACCACGTCGCGCACCTCCTCGCCCAGCCGGGCGAAGTCGGCCGACAGGATGCTGGGGGCGATGCGACAATCCATGGCCTCTGGTTCCCGCAATGATCACGCTGAGGAAGCGGATTGTAGGGTGGCCCTCGCGGCCGCCCGGCGAGCAGCGAGAAAGGACCGACGATGGCACGCTACGAATTCACGGTGTCGGTGGTGCCGCAGTTTCTGGCAGAGCAGTCCAATCCCGACGAGGACGAGTACCTGTTCGCCTACACGGTGACGGTGCGTAACACCGGCGAGGTGACGGCCAAACTGGTGTCGCGCCACTGGATCATCACCGACGCCGACGGCGACGTGGAGGAAGTGCGGGGCGAGGGCGTGGTCGGCGAGCAGCCGGTGCTGCGACCGGGCGAGGGCTTCCAGTACACCAGCGGCTGCCCGCTGACCACCCCGGTGGGCTCGATGCAGGGCAGCTACCAGTGCGTGGCTGAAGACGGCACGCGCTTCGATGCGCGCATTCCGCTGTTCACGCTCGCCATGCCCGGGGTGCTGCACTGAGAGGGTGAGAGGCAATCCGACATGCCCGCTGTGACTGCCCAAAGCGCCCCACTCGTCGTTGCAAATGCTCGCAGTAGCCCGAGCTACTGCTGCGCTTTGCGCCTAGATT
>Ga0209990_10003138_pt1 | contig 12296 bp, 10 predicted proteins | sample NOAtaG_6_FD_187304 | JGI IMG/M metagenome (GOLD analysis project Ga0209990, IMG submission 187304) | Freshwater lake microbial communities from Lake Erie, under a cyanobacterial bloom - NOAA_Erie_Diel5S_2200h metaG (SPAdes) (version 2) | ecosystem: Environmental > Aquatic > Freshwater > Lake ...
TCATTGAGGTAATTTTCAATCGGGTTTCTGTTCAAAACAGGGCCATTGAAATGGAATTTCAAGCAATTACACAAGATCAAGCAAATGTTTACTTTAAAGCCATGCTTGTTTATTCCGTCTTGAATTCTGATGAAGAAACAATTAAAAATGTAGCTTTTAAATTTATGGACAGGTCGAGTTTTTCCCAAGCGTTGATTCGCACAATTGAGGGTTCGGTAAGGGGATTTGTTGCTACTAAAAAACAAGCAGAAATTCTATTGTTGCGTGGGGAAATAGTTGACGACGTGAAAGAAAGCTTGGATAAAACTTTGGAAAGTTGGGGATTTCATCTTATCGATTTACAATTAAATGATATTACGTTTGATGCAGAAATTACTGCTTCAATGGCCAAAGTAGTTGCTTCAAATAACCTGAAAGCAGCTGCAGAAAATGAAGGTCAGGCGCTTCTAATCACCAAAACAAAAGCAGCGGAAGCTGAAGGAAATGCTATCAAAATCGCAGCAGAAGCAGAAAAGGAAGCTGCGCAACTAAGAGGACAGGGAATTGCTCTTTTTAGAGAGGAAGTTGCAAAAGGTATGTCTGAAGCTGCAGATAAAATGCGTGAAGCAAACCTAGACACTTCTTTGATTCTTTTTTCGATGTGGACCGAGTCTGTTAAAGAATTTGCCGAAAAAGGTAAAGGAAATGTTATTTTCCTAGATGGTTCTATTGACGGAATGGATAAAACTATGAAGCAGTTGATGGCAAATGATATGCTGAGTAAGAAAAAATAATTGCTGCTATCCAAATTTGTCCTGACTACAATTTAATTCTGACTACAGGTATGTATTCTTGTAGTATCTTGATTTTATCTGTTGTATTCAATTCTTTAATTGTATTGGATCTTACTGGATCTATTTTTTTCGGGAGGATGTCCATTAAATTCTTCAAATAACTCAGTTTAATGGCATAATTAACATTTTCTGATTCAAACAGGGTTCTGTTGAGAATGGATGAAGTAATTCCAACAATATTTCCATCTTCGTTAAACAGTGGTCCACCACTGTTACCGGGTTGAATAGGAACAGAAATTTGATAAGATGTGATGTCTCCTTCAATTCCTGTTTTTGAGGATATTGATCCTTCCGTATATTTAATATCACTTCCTAACACATCTGTCATAGGATACCCTAAAGCAAAAACTTTGGAACCTACATCTTGAATATCAAAATTGAGTTCATAAGGTAAAGGTTTATTTAACGAAAATTTTTCGTCCTTGATCTTCAAGACTGATAAATCATTTGTTTTATCGGAAAGCACAACCTCGGCATCATAGGATTTTTTTTCACCATTTTGGTAAAACTCGAGAACAATCTTTTTTGCATCTTCTACCACATGATAATTCGTGGCGACATGACCATCATTGCTAATGAAAAATGCACTACCATTAGCATCCCATTCAATTTCACCTGCTTGTTCCCTCTGTTTTTGTGCTCTTGTACCACCCGCTTTGACATAATTATTAAATTCTATGGACTCTTCAGCTGAAAAATAATTTAAAACTGATAACTCATCAATTGTATTAAATCCCTTGGAACCACAATAAAAACCTACATTAGTAGAGCCGTACTCCCAAGATCTACATTGATAGACCTCTTGTTGATTGACATAAAAGGAGATAACACCATCATAATTCTGTAGAAATAAGCTATTAAATCCTTTGGTACCTTTATATTTTCCCTCATAAAGTAAAACATATTGCCCATTCACATATCGCTTAACACTTACAGTATTATCAACGACACTTAAAAAAGAAAAATTATCAGAATCTAAATAATCAAATAATAAGGAAACATCGGGTTTCTTTTCAGCATAAACTTTCAAATAAATGGCATGTGATTTTAAAGGGTCTAAATTGGCATTGGCCACATTCATATAGGATCCTTTTTTCTTGTTATAAATGACAACCCTTTGATCGAAAACATACGCATAGGTTTCTGGGTCATCCAATGACCATAGATCGCTATCTCGTTCAAAATCCACATCCCAATTCGCCGTCCAATATCCTTTATTATTTATTGTAAAATATACATCGTTTTCAAGTTGACCATTTTGATAATAATACGCCTCAATTAAGTATCCCTCTTCATTATAAATATACCTGTCACCATCCAATAATCCATTGTCGTTGTATAGTGCTGTTTCCTTAACTAATCCATTGGGATAAAAATATTTACTTTCACCAAAGAGTCTATTTCTCTGATTGTAATTTGCTGTAAAATAAAGCTTCCCATCTTCGTAATAATATTTTACGTTACCTGCCTTTTTAAAATTTAATTTATTGTCGTAATAATCAACATAAAAACATTCAAATTCTGCCATCAACGTACCATCGATATAATAATCTCGAATTACCCCAATTGGCACATTAGGCGCTTGATAAGTAATTTTTCGGAAATAGCTAGCTTCAGATTTATTGCATCTTTGTTCATTTTCATCAAAATACTCAGTGAGTAAGACATTTAATTCGGGATCGTATTTTGATTCATTCGGAAGACTTTCAACCTTTTCTCCTCTGTAAAAGTAGGTCACATTCTCTTGTAAATCAATGTATTTACCCGTCCAGAAATTATTTGAATTCACCAATCCAATAAATTCACTTCCATTAGTATATATTATTCTTCCCTTTCCATGTGCAACTCCATTGATTAAATCACCATTGTATTCGAATCCAAAATTATCTTTGATACTACCGATACCCATCATGAAGCCATCGGTGAAATTTCCAGTAATTTCGTTATCTTGAACTTTTATTTTTCCTTTACCTTGGGCCACACCTTGAATAAAATTTGCTTCAATACGTTCAATTAAAGAATCAGCTATATAAACCTCGCAAATACCAATACCTGAAGCAAAATCATTGAGTATATCACCAGACCATTTGTATGTTTTACCTTCTGAATAATTAGGATCATAAATCTTACAATTACCGCCTGTAACGGTAATCATATTATCAGTGTGATTTTGAGAATAGAGAGAAAAAGAAATTAAAAATGTGGTAACAAAATAAATTGTTTTCATGGCTGTAATGAATAAGTACCCAAAGCTAAATAAATTTTGTAGAAAAATTATTTGAGATTCATCTATTAAACTTTAATATTTCTTTAGGAAATAACACAAACAATAATTAAAACTTCTTGTTATCATCAATAAAGATGATTCAACAATCATTGATATTATAAACTAACAAACCTGAGCATTGAAAAATCTGTAAACTTATGCACGACGGTAAACAACCTATTGCTATAGTGTGGTTGAAAAGAGATTTAAGATTTACGGATCATGAACCACTGTATCAAGCACAAAATCAAGAACTTCCAATTTTGCTTCTCTATTGTTTTGAACCGACAGTTATGAATTATGAGGACAGTGACCTTAGACACTGGAGATTCGTATACGAATCAATTCAGGAGATGCAAATTAAACTTCAAGAATTGCATACACAAATAGCCGTTTTTCATAGGGAAGCTATTGATGTTTTTCAGCTTCTTCAGGAACATTTTCAGATCAAAAAAATTTTTTCACACCAAGAAATAGGTAATCAATTGACGTATAACAGAGACTTAATGGTAAAAAAGTTTTGTTTAATTGAGGGCATAACATGGTATGAATACCAACACAATGGTGTAATCAGAAAATTAAAATCGAGGGTCGACTGGGAGAAAAAATGGAAACAAAAAATGGAAGAACAACCCAAAATAATCGATGAAAGAGTTTGGAATTTTGTTCAGTTACCAAAGGAAATTTATGACATCAATAAAGGTTCTGAATTAAATGAAATAATTAAACTTCGGAATAAATCATTTCAACCAGGTGGTGAATCAAACGCATGGAAATATTTGGATAGTTTTCTTAAAAAAAGACACATTAATTATTCCAAGCATATTTCGAAGCCAGCTTTAAGCAGAACAGGTTGCAGCAGAATTTCCCCATACCTTAGCTATGGCAATATAAGCATGCGAATGGTATACCAATATACCTTACAACATCGAAAAAAATCAACCAACAAAAGGGCATTAGACAATTTCATTTCACGTCTATATTGGCATTGTCATTTCATGCAAAAATTTGAAGATGAATGCCGTATGGAATTTGAAAATATTAATTCTGCATTTGATGAATTGATTAAACCCAAAAATGAAAGATACATTGAATCATGGCAGACAGGAAAAACAGGTGTTCCAATCGTAGATGCTTGCATGAGATGCGTTACTGCAACAGGCTACTTAAATTTTCGAATGCGCGCATTGGTCGTTTCGTTTTTCGTCTTTAACCTTTGGCAAGATTGGCGAGAGCTGCATTTTTTAGCTCGTCAGTTTTTAGATTATGAACCAGGTATACATTATCCACAATTGCAAATGCAAGCAGGTGTAACAGGAATAAATACTGTTCGCATTTATAATCCAATTAAAAACTCTGAAGAACATGATCCAGAAGGAGAATTTATAAAAAAATGGTTACCAGAATTGACTAATGTACCCAATGAATTTATCCATGAGCCATGGAAAATGAGTGCCATGGAGCAAGAATTTTATTCCTTTAAAATAGGTGTCGATTACCCCTATCCTATCGTGGATTTGGAGGAATCTAGAAAGAAGGCAAGCGAATTGATTTGGGGACAAAGAAAAACAAAAACTGCAAAAAATGAATCAAAAAGAATTTTATCAAAACACGTTAATCCAAATCGAAGTAAAACTTGATGCTCATGAAAAACGTTAAAAAAATTAATTTGCCTGTAAAGATTTGTCAGGTATGTACTCGCCCTTTTACATGGCGGAAAAAATGGGAAAAAGTTTGGGATGACGTAAAATATTGTAGCGATAAATGCAGAATGAATAAAAAAACAATATGAGAGTAGGCTTAGTATTTCCCCATCAACTTTTTGAAGCAAACATTCTTGTTGAAACTTGTGAAAAAATTTACCTTATTGAGGAATTTTTATTTTTTAAACAATATAATTTTCACAAGCAAAAATTGGCATACCACAGAGGCAGTATGAAATTTTATGAAGAATATTTGCAAACCCAAGGTATTATTGTTACTTATATAGAAGCCACAAACACTTATTCTGATATTCGAAAACTTATTCCACACCTTAAGGATTTAGGGACTGAAAAAATTGAATATTACGAACCTACAGACAACTGGTTAAGCAAGAGAATCGCGAAACATTGTCAGCTAATGAAAATAATACCTACATGCCATGAAAGTCCAATGTTTCTGAATGACACAAAAGATTTAAATGAATATTTTTCTAATCAGAAACGCATGTTTCAAACTGACTTCTATAAATTTCAACGAAAAAAAAGGAACTATTTAATTGATAATAAACAACAACCTATTGGAGGAAAATGGTCATTTGATGATGAAAATCGATTAAAATATCCGAAAGGAAAAGTTCCCCCTTCCGTTAAAATGCCGAAAACCAACAAATACAGCGAGGAAGCCCACAAATATGTCGAAAAACACTTTTCAGATAATATTGGCGAATTGAACGCAAATATTAATTATCCATTAACATTTGAAGATTCAAAAATTTGGTTGAACGAATTTTTCGAAAAGCGATTTAGTGAATTTGGACATTTTGAAGATGCAATTTTAGTTGATTCGAATTTTATGCAACACAGCGTTTTGTCCCCAATGTTAAATACTGGCTTATTAACTCCTAAATTTATTGTAGACGAAGCCATCAAGTTTGCTCACAACAACCAAATCCCAATCAATTCTCTAGAAGGATTTATAAGACAAATTGTAGGCTGGAGAGAATTTATAAGGGGAGTTTATAGCTTAAAAGGCAATCAAGAACGCACCAATAATTATTGGAAATTTAGCAAAAAAATACCAAAAAGTTTCTGGGATGGCACAACTGGGATTGATCCGATTGATATAACCATTAAGAAAATTCTGAAAACAGGATATTGTCATCACATAGAACGACTTATGGTTCTCGGAAATTTTATGCTTTTGTGTGAATTTGATCCAGATGAGGTATACCAATGGTTTATGGAACTTTTTATCGATTCCTACGATTGGGTAATGGTGCCAAATGTTTACGGAATGAGCCAATTCGCCGATGGAGGAATATTTGCTACAAAACCCTATATCAGTGGCAGTAATTATTTAATGAAAATGAGTGATTACCCCAAAGGTGAATGGCAGAAATTCTGGGATGGCTTATTTTGGAGATTCATGGATAAGCATCGTTCTTTTTTTTCTCAAAATCCTAGATTGAATATGTTAATCCATTCTTTTGATAAAATGAAAGGGGAAAAAAAAATAGAACATTTAGGAAATGCCGAGCATATATTAGATCAATTAAAATAATATGGCATTATAATCCAACTGGTTTATCAATGGTTTAATTAGAAATTTATTATTTTCGAAGACTGAATCACTTGTTTTGAAATAAATCATTCATAAAACCTACAAACACCAGCATGGCGATAATTGATGTACTAAAATATGACGGCCCAAACAATGTTTTGGTTTGGAAGTGGCGCTCAGCATCTAAAACCGACCGACAAGATGAATTGCGTTTAGGCACCCAGTTGGTAGTAAATGAATCACAGGAAGCTTGCTTTTACAAAGGAGGACAACTTCTGGACATTTTTGGTCCTGGAACACATACGCTGTCGACTAAAAATTTACCTATTCTCTCAGGATTAATTGGATTGGCATTCGGAGGTGATAGCCCTTTTAAAGCGGAAGTATATTTTATAAATAAAACGGTTTCCATGGATGCCAAATTTGGTCTGATTCCGTTTAACATGATTGAACCCAATTTCAAAGTTCCTATTCCGGTAACGAGCAGAGGAAGTTTTGCTTTATCAGTGAGCGAATCGCGTACTTTTCTAACAAAAATGGTTGGAACAGTGACAGATTTTGACACGATAACCTTATCTCAATTTTTCAGAGGTATTCTGGTTGAAAACGTAAAAAATGCCATTACAAAAATAGCCAAAGAACAAAATCTCAGTCCATTGGAACTAGAGTCTATTGTTTATGAAGTAGCCCAAGCCGTTCGCGGTTTAATTGCCTCAACCATTGCTGAGTTTGGCTTAGAACTGAAATTATTCAATATTGAGGCCATTCCGGTTATTGATGAGGACCAACGGGTGAAAGACATTGTGGCACAATACCAAAAGTTGATGGCCGAAGATGCCGCAGAAAGAATGCGCCTCAAGCGACGAGCAGAAAATTTAGATGTGTATAAAATTGAACGCAGTTTCGACACGTCTGAAAAAGTGGCGGAGAACATGGGAGGAGGACTCGGAGGTGATGGTGGTAACATTATCGGTACCATGATTGGAATGGGTATGGTAAATCCATTGGCAAATCAAATGGGCAACATCATGCAAGGAAATATACAACCCTCTGCCGGTGCAAGTCAGCCAACACCTCAGCAAGACAATGATGAAGTTTTTGAAGACCTGAAAAAGCTTGGTGAATTAAAAGCCGCTGGGATTTTAACTGATGAGGAATTTAACGATAAGAAAAAAGAGCTGTTAAATAAAATTAAATAAATCGAAGTAAATTGCAAACGGCAAATATGCTTTAAAAAAGCTATCATACAATGAAAAACACCATACTTGTAACCGGAGGATTACTGATTTTCTTAAATACCTTATGTGGTTTAATTTTAAGTTTTTACCCCACATTCAACATGGTTTTTGGCGATATTAGCATTTTAATTTCAGCTGGTATTTTATATTTTTTATTTAAGAGTTCAATCAATGATGGGTTTAAAATTGGTCTTTCATTACTCTTTGTCCTAAGTGGATTGATTCGTTTTATTTGTGCTGTTGCCTCCATTCAGCAATTAGAAAATAACATCTCCCTTCTTGTTTTTTCACTTTTTGTAGTGTTAGAAATAATAGGATTATTGCTAACTTCCACTCTATCAAAAAAGATAAAGTAACAAAATAAAGCCTTAAAAAAAATCGGGCAATTTCAACCATTTCTGTCATTATAATAATTCCATGACACTATAATTTAATAGAATTAACTGATTATTATTTGTTAATTTTAATCTGTAATGTTTACTATTTTTGGTGAAAATTTATCTCTTTAATCAATTGAAGCATCGTTTAAGCTGTGGAGAAATTAAGGTCAACAATGATCACATTTTATGAAAATTAAACGCCTTTCTATACTTATTCCTGCTTACAATGAAGAAAAAACAATTGCTCAGGTACTGCAAAATGTTTTGGAATTGGACCTGCCCTATTCAATTGAAAAAGAAATAATAGTGATTAATGACTGCTCAACTGACAATACTAAAGGAGTAATCAACGAATTTATAAGTGCAAATTCTTCAGGCATCATTTGTTATCACCAAAAAATAAATCAAGGAAAAGGTGCTGCAATACATAAAGGAATTGAATTAGCTTCGGGTGACTACATTGTGATTCAAGATGCTGATTTAGAGCTGAATCCAAAGGATATCATCAAACTTATTGATGGGATTAATACTTATAATGTACCGGTTATCTATGGCTCGAGATTTTTAGAAAAATCTCACAAGAACACCAAATTTGTTTGGCACATCATGGGGAATGGATTCTTGACCAAGCTTTCAAATATGATAACCGGTTTCAGATTAACCGATATGATGACCTGCTATAAGTTGGTTCCTACAAATTATTTCAGGGCAATGGAATTAAAAGAGAAGAGATTTGGCTTTGAACCAGAAACAACCGTGAAACTGTCAAAAATAAAAGGTGTAAAAATTCAAGAGGTAGCCATATCCTATACTGCTAGGGACAAAGTTGAAGGTAAAAAAATCAATTGGAAAGATGGAATTAGGGTAATTTTCTGCATCATTACCTACGCTTTTTCTAAAAAGTTAAAGATTTAATTAATTCGTTTAAGAAATAAGAACCGCAGCAACACGAACAACAACAATAAGACTTACAAAATTTGTGTTGCTGCGATTCCTAAATATTTTATTCTGAAAATTTATCAATTACAGCCGTAGTGACTCCGGTGTTTGAAAATCCACCATCATGAAATAAATTTTGCATGGTTACATAGCGTGTCAAATCAGAAAACAACGTAATGCAATAATCCGCACATGCTGCAGCATCGGCATTTCCCAAAGGAGACATTTTCTCTGAAAATGAAATAAACTCATTGAAACCCTTCACACCACTTCCTGCCGTAGTCATCGTTGGAGATTGAGAAATGGTATTTACACGCACTTTCTTTTCGACTCCGAAATGGTAACCAAAACTTCTGGCAATTGATTCCAAATAAGCTTTATTGTCGGCCATATCATTATAATCTGGAAAAACCCGCTGTGCCGCAATATAAGTTAAGGCAACTATTGAACCCCATTCGTTCATTGCATCAAGTTTCATGGCAGTTTGCATTACTTTGTGAAAAGACAATGCAGAGACATCCAATCCTTTAAGCGTGTAGTCATAATTTTCGTTGGTATAATGATTTCCTTTACGAACATTGACAGACATTCCGATAGAATGAAGGATAAAATCAATTTTTCCTCCTAAAATTTCCATCGATTCACTTATTAACTTTTCCAATTCCTCAACACTTGTAGCATCTGCAGGAATTATTTTTGAGCCCGTCTTCTCAGCGAGTTGATTAATTTCGCCCATTCTCATGGCAATAGGCGCATTCGTAAGCACAAATTGTGCTCCTTGCTCATGTGCTTTCTCAGCCACATGCCATGCTATCGATTGACTATTAAGTGCCCCGAAAATTATCCCTTTTTTACCTTTCAACAGTTGATTTGACATAGCAAAATTTTGCTGCAAAGATAGAACAAATAAATAATTTCAAAGATAATTACATTCATTTCTTTAATTAAACCTCGAATAAATAAGCCAATTATGATTGCTTTTATAAATTTGTAATCCAAAAAAATCAAATTGAAAAAAATATTTAAAAGCCGTTGGTTTAAAATTCCCTTTTACACAATATTTACCGCTCTTGCATTAATTGGCGCATTTTTTACCCTTTCCTTCCTAGCCATTCATTTTCGTTTAACAGATGAAGAAGGAGGAGTTGATGTAAACAATCGGTATTTTAACGAAATAAAAGATAAATACAATCAGTCGTTTCAGTCAGCGAAAGATACGTCCAAAAGAGAAAACCTTGATTTTTTGGAAAGAATAGCGATACTCAATAAGTATCATCCTAAAAACGCTCAATTTATACTGCAAGCCTATAGAAAATCAAGCAATGTCATTGAAACGTTTCGTATGCTTGATGCCGTTGACATTTATTTGAAAGAAAATAAAGCATATAATGAAGAGGTCGCAGCATTTTACGCTAAAAAGAAAAATGAAAAGGTGACTTACACCATGCAAAGTGTTTTCGAATGGATGAATATTGTAGAATGGCAAACTTTTAAAGAGGCCGTAGTAAAAGACAAAAAACTCATTGATTCCGCTGCGCGAGCTACAGGCGTTGAATCAAGGCTGATTGTTTCTTGCTTGGTTGGAGAACAAATTCGTTTGTTTAATTCCGGCAGAGAGGCATATAAAAAATATATAGCACCACTCAAGATTTTATCTGTAGAGCGCAATTTTTCTTATGGGGTTACAGGAATTAAACTGCATACAGCAGAACAAATAGAAGGACATTTGAAAAATCCATCAAGCGAGTATTACCTCGGAAAAATTTATGAAAACCTATTGGATTTCAAAACCTCTAACCATAGTTCAGAAAGAGAAAGCAGGTTGTCATCTTACAAAAACCATTACTATTCCTACTTATATGCTGCTATATTTTTAAAACAAGTAAAGGTTCAATGGGAAAGAGCGGGGTTTCCAATCAGTGGAAGACCGGAAATACTGGCAACACTTTTCAATGTTGGATATCCACAATCTATTCCTAAAAAAGAACCGAAAGTAGGTGGATCAGCGATTAAGATTAAGGACAAACCTTACACATTTGGAGCGATTGCTTACCAGTTCTATTATTCAGGAGAATTGTTTGATGAATTTCCTTTTGAAGCATCGAAATTTGATTGTTATGCGAATTAAATACCTGTTAGCATTATTCTTATTATTGAATGCTTATTCCGTTTTAGGGCAGCAATCACCAGAAGATTCATCAAAAAATCAACAATACCTCTACCAATTTCAACCCTTAATGGAAGGTGTTGAATACTGTGAAGCAAATGCCCCAATAAAATCTGTTGTCAATGACTCAAAACTTTATATAATGAGAATTGATCCTTCAAAATTTGAATTTGAATTAAAAACCTATACTGAATGCGGTAAAAAATACACCGTAAAAGAATGGGCAGATACATTCGGGTTTAACATCGTTATAAATGCAGGTATGTATGAATTATCCGATGGGAAAACAAGTAGAGGTTTCCTTAAAAATTATAACCACTACAACAATTCGGTATTGCGTGATAATTACAATTCAATGATAGCTTTTAATCCAGTTGACAGTTTAGAGACGCCTTTCAGGGTTTTAGATTTGGAATGTGAAAATTGGAATGAGATCAAAGATGACTATCACACTTTTGCACAAGGGTTAAGAATGATTGATTGCAATCAAGGATTAATAGGTTGGAACAAAAGAAAACAATCGTGCAGCATGCTTGTAACTGCTGTGGATCCATTACGTCGCGTTTATTTTATATTTACCCGTTCTCCCTACACACACAATGAAATGATCAAATTCATGTCAGACATGCCATTTGAACTTTACAATGCGATATACATGGAAGGTGGCCCAGAAACAAGTTTATACATGAAATTTGGTGACAAAGAATTTCAAAAAGTAGGAAGTTATGTATCCGAAACCTATCCTAAAGATACCAATAACGAGTTTTGGAAACTACCGAACATCATCGGCATGCGATTAAAATAAATACAGGTTAAATTTCAAAACTCAACCCATCATATGCAAGATTTACTCCTTTGGGAAGGGATGCTTCAATTTCTTTATGCTTGCCAAAAAGATGAGAAATATGGGTTAAATACGCTTTCTCTGGATTCACTTTATCAATAAAGGCAAGTGCTTCTTCTAAATTAAAGTGAGAAATGTGTTCAGATCGATGCAGCGCATTCACAATTAAAATTTTTGTTCCTTTTACCTTCTCTAACTCTTTATCAGAAACCGTTTTTGCATCCGTGATATAGGTAAAATCACCTATCCTAAAACCTAAAACGGGTAATTTATAGTGCATTACTTCAATTGGTGTAACCATTGGCCCATCCGGCAATTGAAAAGGTTCTAGATTGATATTGTTCAATTTCACTTCTGGAATTCCC
>Ga0209990_10003145_pt1 | contig 12273 bp, 16 predicted proteins | sample NOAtaG_6_FD_187304 | JGI IMG/M metagenome (GOLD analysis project Ga0209990, IMG submission 187304) | Freshwater lake microbial communities from Lake Erie, under a cyanobacterial bloom - NOAA_Erie_Diel5S_2200h metaG (SPAdes) (version 2) | ecosystem: Environmental > Aquatic > Freshwater > Lake ...
AGCACAGCGTTCTACCCCCCCTGCCTTTCGCTTCAAAATCTCTCCAATCGGTGGAAATCAATCCAAACCAGTACAAAACGGACACACAACAATCCACGTTGATGCTGATTCACCCTTTATTAGTCCAGGTCAGCCGGGGGCTAATTGAAGAAGGCACGTAAGGGCTCAACCAAACCACGATTAGAAACCCCACCACATAAAGGCAAGTCCAGGATGCCTGAGGTCAAGAAGTTTCTTGATGGGATCAATCAAACCTTGCTACCTTGGCAGGAATATGTGCTTACTCAGCTTCTTGCCGTGGACAAAAAAGAAAAGTTCAAAAAAAAGACATCGTTATTGTTAGTAGCAAGACAATCTGGAAAAACCCACTTAGCACGTATACGCATCCTTGCCGGTTTGTTTGTTTTTGGCGAAAAGAATATAGTGGCTATGTCATCCAATAGGGGTATGGCTTTAGATACCTTTCGCAAGGTAGTTGAAGTCATTGAAGATAACCCTTCTTTGATGGCTCAGGTAAAGCAGATCCGCGTGGCTAATGGCCAAGAATCAGTAGAGCTTCTTTCAGGGGCTAGATATGAGATAGTCGCGGCAACAAGAGATGGAAGCCGTGGTAAGACCGCGGATTTGCTATACATTGATGAATTACGTGAGATTGATGAAGAATCGTGGACAGCTGCTAAGCCGATTACCAGAGCAAGGCCAGATAGTCAAATATTCATGACTAGTAACGCAGGGGATGCCTATTCAAGCGTACTTAATGATTTACGTTCTAGGGCATTGTCATATCCACCGCCTAGCATGGGTTATTGGGAATACAGCGCGGATGATTTTGCCAAGATAACGGATAAGGATGCTTGGTATCAGGCTAACCCGGCATTGGGCTATTTAATTGATGAAGCAACAATTGAAGAAGCGATTGCTACATCTAGCGTTGAAGCAAGCAGAACCGAAACGCTTTGTCAATGGGTCAGCGCCCTGAAATCCCCTTGGCCTTATCGCGCATTTGAGGATTTGGGCTTTGCTGAGCTAAAACTAGAACCAGGCAGGCTGACTATATTTGGCATGGACATATCGGTAAACAAAAAGATGGCAAGCCTAGTCGCTGGGCAAATTATGGATGATGGCAAGGTTGGCGTAGGCGTAATAGCTCAGTTTGAAAGCCAAGTAGCCATAGATGAACTTAAAATGGCTATTGAAGTCAATGAATGGGCTAAGCAATACAAACCAAGGATGATTTGCTTTGATAAGTACGCCACCATGAGCGTTGCTGAACGATTAAGCCAATCAGGCCATAAGATTCAAGATATGTCTGGAACTGTGTTCTATCAGGCTTGCTCTGATCTATATGACAGCATAGTTAACGCTAGGATTGTGCATGGTGGGCAACAATCGCTAGTTGATAGCATGAATAACTGCGCGGCTAAGGAATCGGATGCCGGGTGGCGTATCGTGCGCCGTAAATCGGCTGGGGATGTGTCAGCTGCCATCTCATTAGCCATGGTCGTGCATCAATTGCTAAAGCCACAAAGCAAGCCACAAATCTATGCCTGAAATGATAAAAATGTCTGATTTGTGTGGTATCCTTAAACGATGGGTCTATTAGATCGTTTTCGCCCTGCAAAAATAGAGGCGCAACTTGCACCGCCGTTAATGACGGATTCTTTCAATTATTTTTTACCTTTAGCATTCAATGCAGTTGGTCGTGAAGAAGCTATTAGCGTACCTTCCGTTGCTAGGTGCAGAAACCTTATTGCCGGAACGATTGCAACATTTCCGCTTTGCTTATACAAAAAAAGCACAGGCGAGAAGTTAGGCAAGCCATTATGGCTAGAGCAACCAGCAGCAGCGCAACCAATATCTGTAACTTTATGCTGGACAGTAGATTCACTATTATTTTTTGGCGTTGCTTATTGGCGCGTAACTGAAACTTATTTTGATGATGGCAGGCCAGCACGATTTGAATGGATTGCACCTGGTCGCGTGTCATTTGATAGCGATCCTGTAACACAATACATAACACGTTATTACGTTGATGGCAAAGAAGTGCCAATGTCTGGCCTTGGCTCATTAATTACATTCCAAGGTTTAGATGAAGGCGTTTTAGCACGTGGCGCAAGAACATTGAGAGCTGCAATTGATTTAGATAAGTCAACAAGCGTTGCAACTGCTACGCCAATGCCTTCAGGTGTCATTAAGAACACAGGTGCAGATTTATCACAGGAAGAAGTCCAAGCAATCTTGGCAGCATGGAAGTCGGCACGATCACAGCGCGCAACAGCCTATCTGACTAGCACTTTAGATTACGTGCCGACTAGTTTTAGTCCTAAAGACATGGGCTATGTTGACTTAATACAAAATATGTCAACGCAAGTAGCGCGTTTAATGAATGTGCCTGCATATTACATAAGTGCAGATATGAACAACAGCATGACCTATGCCAACGTGCAAGATGAACGCCGTCAGTTTGTTTCTTTATCACTAGCGCCATTTTTACACGCCATTGAAGGCAGACTAAGCATGAATGACATTACAGCATCAACTAACATTGTTAAGTTTGATGTTGAGGATGCTTTCTTGGCTGTTAATGCAATTGAACGCTTAACTGTGATTGAGAAAATGCTTTCACTTGGTTTAATCACAGTAGAACAAGCCATGGAAATGGAAAACCTATCACCGAATGGAAATGAAAATGCACCTAACATTTACTAGCGATTTAGAATGCTCAATTAGTGAGCGCACCATCTCTGGCAAAATTGTGCCGTTTGATGGTGAGATTGGGCAGACATCTGCTGGCAAAGTTGTATTTGAAAAAGGATCAATTGAGATTCCTGACAGCCCTAAGCCAAAGCTTTTGCTAGAGCATGATGCAAAGAAGCCAATTGGTCGCATGGTGTCTTACAGAGAAGATGAAGATGGCATGTATGCCACATTCAAGATTAGCAACACGACACGCGGAACAGATGCACTAATTGAAGCATCTGAGCAATTACGTAGCGGCCTATCAGTTGGCGTTGAAGTCATTGATGGCAAGCGCGAAAATGGCGTATATCGTGTACTAAAAAGCAAGATGGAAGAAACAAGTCTTGTTCAAGCTGCTGCGTTTAAAAGCGCGGAAGTTTTGAGCGTTGCTGCATCTGAAGATGATGCTGCAAAAGAAATAACAACCCAAAACGAAAGCGAGGCCGTTGTGGAAGACACAACAAACGCCGTAGCCGTTGCGCCTGAGGTTGAAGCCCCTGCGGTGGAAGCTTCGCGCCCAACAGTTACAGCACCAATTTATGCCAAGCCACGTTTAGAGTTTACCAAGGCTAAGTACCTTGAAAACACTCTACGTGCAAAGTTCCTTGGCGATGAAGATGCAGCGATGTATGTTCGCGCTGCCGATAACGAAACAACTACTGCGCCTGGCATGGTTCCAACACGTCAGCTAACAGAGGTTATTAACCCACTATCAAATGCAGACCGCCCTTACGTTGATGCAATTTCAAGAGGCACACTACCTGATGCAGGTATGACATTTGAGATTCCAAAAATTACAGCAGTACCAATTGTTGATCAAATTGATGAGAATCAGGCAATTGCAGATTCACAATTAACCGCTTCATATCTCAGCGTATCTGTCAAGCCTTTCAAAGGTCGCGCAATTACTACTGTTGAGCTTATTGATCGTTCAAGCCCTGTTTTCTTTGATGAACTTGTACGTCAAATGGAGTTTGCTTATGCAAAAGAAACTGATGGCTTTGTCCAACAGGGTCTTGCATCAGGTGGCGTTCTAAACGCAACTCCAACAACTGAAGACAAAGACGGATTGCTTACTTTCATCTCAACAGCAGCAGCAGCAATCTATAAGGGAACACTAGGCTTTGCACGTAATCTTGTAGTATCCCCAGAACAATGGGCAAAGATTATGTCTTACAATGATGGTGGCCGCCCAATTTATATTGCAGCTAACCCACAGAATGCTGGTGGAGCAATTTCACCAGATTCAGTACGTGGAACAGTTGCAGGTCTAAGCCTTTACGTAGACCGCTTAGCCACCGGAACTGGTGGTACTGGTCTAGGTGATTATTCAATGGTTGCAATCAACCCAGATTCATATCAATGGTTTGAATCACCACGCTTCCAGCTACGTACCAATGTAAACAGCGATGGCACAATTGACTTGCTGTACTACGGATATGGTGCATTAGCTACCAAGGTTGGCGCTGGTGCAAACTGGTTCAACAAGTCCTGATCTAATTAACTAGATCGTAGAGTTACCCCGGCGCACAGCCCTTGCGCCGGGGCTAACATTAGAAAGGAAAGACAATGCCTGCAACATACGTAACTGAAGCGGAACTGCGCTCTGCGCTTGGCATTGGTGCTTTATACAGCTCAGCAGTAGTGGAAGAATGCTGCCAAGCTGCTGAAGATATTGTAAAAAGTAAGTTATGGTTTAACACGCAATCTGTTTACGCATTGGAAGCCACAGGTACAACAGGGCGCATTTATATTTATGAAAACGTAGATCAATTTTTAGTTGGAGATACAATAACTGTTGAAAATGTACGTCAACATTTCAATGGCTCACAAACAATTACTGCCGTGGGTAAAACTTGGCTAGAGTTTGTTAAAGCGCAGATTACGACACGCGAATACCATACAATTGCACCTTGGGGTCGTGTTTATGGCACACAATCAATAGACTACGCAACTTTAGCTGAAGTCAACCTAGCATCTCTAATGATTGCTGTGGACATTTGGCAGGCTCGTCAAGCTTCAAACGCTGGTGGCATTTCACCAGACTTTCAACCTTCGCCGTATCGCATGGGCAATACTCTAATGGCACGTGTTCGCGGTTTACTTGCGGATCACTTAGCGCCGGGCGGTCAAGTAGGATAATGTCAGCAATCTCTACCCTACGGGGAACAATCGCAACCGCGCTAACTGACAATACGGCGTGGCAGGTGTTTTCCTTCCCACCTGCCACACCGCTTGCTAACAGCATCGTGGTGCAGCCTGATGATCCATACATTGAGCCAAGCAACGACCATTACAAATCAATTAAGCCTAAGGTTAACTTTAAACTAGTAGTGCTAACCCCTATGTTTGATAACCAAGGCAACCTAATTAACATTGAAGATTATTACCTGAATATAGTAAATAAGCTGGAAGCATCATCAATTGCGTATACAATTGGAACTTTCAGCGCCCCGGCGGTCTTAACTGGAACAGCAGGCGATCTGTTGTCCGGTGAAGTATCAATCAGCGTTCTATCCGATTGGAGCTAAAACATGGCTGATGTAGACAAAGAACGCGAGGCTTTCCTTGCCAAAATTGGCCAGGTGGAGCTAAGCGAAAAAGCACCAAAACCAACAACTAAGAAAGACGAGGAATAAGCTAACATGGCTGTATTTTTGAACAATACTGTTGGTCTAAAGATTAACGCAATTGATCTTAGCGACCACGTAACTTCAGTAACACTTAACTACGCTGCTGACGAATTAGAAGTAACAGCGATGGGAGATACTGCACACAAGTTTGTTAAAGGCTTGGAATCAGGAACTCTAACTGTATCCTTGCTAAATGACACAGCAGCTTCACAGGTATTGACCACACTTAACAGCGCATTTGGAACAACTGTGGCTGTCAAGATGGTTCAGGAGAAAGTTCCTGCTGTAAGCGCAACTAATCCGTTGTATACTTTTGACATTCTAGTAAACAACCTAACACCTATCAATGGTGCTGTTGGCGATATTGGAACTCAGGATATTACTTTCACTCTTAATTCCAAGGTAACAGTAGCAACCACAGGCACGTTCTAATTTAACAAAGGGGCAAAATGGCAAGAATAATAGTAACAAGGGCTGATGGAACTAAGAGCACACACTCAATTAGTCCATCTGTTGAATATGCATTTGAGCAGCAGTTTCGCAAAGGCTTTCACAAAGCTTTTCGTGAGGATGAAAAGCAAGAGCATATTTATTGGCTTGCATGGGAATGTCTACGCCGCGCAGATGCGCCTGACGTCAAACCTTTTGGCGCAGCGTTTCTAGAAACTCTAGCTGCTGTGGATGTGGTGTCAGATGATTCCCCAAATGGCTAACGCGCGATTCCTTCACGTATAGGGTTGCTCAGTTGAGCATCCATACAGGGATCGCGCCTAGCGAGTTTATTAACATGGACACAGATTTGCTTAAGGCCTTTTATGAAGTCCTAAAGCAGCAGGCAAGAGAGCGAGAGAATGCCAACAGAGGTAAAAGGGGTCGTAGAGGCTAGGAAGATACTGCGTAAACTAGCCCCTGAAACCCTTAAGGCATACAACGCACAAATTGCTGCGCCACTAAAAGAAATTACTAAGGCAGCGCGTAGCGATGTGCCTGGCACAATTGAGAACTTATCTCGGTTTACTTATCCAGGATATGAGCGCAAAAGTCGCACAGGTCGCAACAGGGCTTTTCCTAGCTTTGAAGCCAATGTAGTTAGACGTGGCTTAACTTATTCACTAGCCAAAAGTAGAAGCAATCGCACAGGCTGGTCATCACTTGTTAGCCTATTAAACAAATCTGCTGCTGGTGCAATTATAGAAACTGCTGGCAGACAGAACAGATACGGCAGTCTTCAATCTAAGTCAAACAACCCTGATGCGGGAAGATGGTTTATTGAAAATCTAAATAATGGCATTGGCAACCTAGAGCAGACCGGGCGCACCGCTAAAACATCAGGCCGCTTGATGGGAAGAAACTTAGTTGAGGATCAAGGCAAAGCCAAGGCAACAATTCTAAAAGTATTAGATCAAGTAGCAACTCAAGCCAATGCAGAGATAGCGAGGTTGTAACGTGGCAATTGTATTTCCCATAGTTACAAGTTACAACGACAAAGGAACCAAGAAGGCAGATGATGCCTTCACCAAGTTAGGCAAGAAGTTTCTTGCTGTTTTTTCAGTTGCCAAAGTTGTTCAATTTGGTAAAGCTTCAGTTCAGGCATTTAGCGATAGCACAAAAGAAGCCCAATTACTAGCCACACAGTTAAACGCAGTCAATCTAGGCTTTGCTTCACCATTCATCAATGAGTTCATTGATAAATTAGAATTAGCAACTGGCGTTGCAGGCGATAAGTTAACTAACGCATTTATCAGCTTATCTCAGGCCACAGGGGATGCCACCACAGCTCAAAAGATTTTATCCACAGCCCTAGATGTAAGCCTTGGAACAGGTAAAGACCTAAACACAATTACCAATGCTTTGCAGCGAGCCTACAAAGGGGAAACAACTGCTCTAGCCAGACTACGCATTGGCTACACCACAGCAGAGTTAAAAGGCCGTAAGTTTGAAGATGTAATTAAAGACTTGCAAGAAAGATTTGATGGCGCAGCAGGCAAGGCAACAGATACCTTTGCAGGCAAGATGGCAAGACTTAGCGCAGCAGTTGAGCAAGCCAAGGAAGCATTTGGCGAAGGATTAGTAGGTGGCTTAGAAGATGCAGATATTGCCATTGAGGATTTACAGGAAGGCATCATATCGCTAGGCAAAGCGTTTGGAGATACAGCAGCAGCATTTGTTGAGTTTGGCAAGGATGCTAAAGATACATTCCAAGACATAGTAGACAGCGCACCATTCAAAGCTTTAGGTGCATTGTTTGAAGGCTTTACACGTTTTGTCATTGGCGGCATTGTTATGGGTGATCCTGGTGAAAGCTTCGCATCAGCTACGGCAAGAATCCAAGCCCAAGAGCGCAGGCGCGAGGAAGAACGCAACCGCGCACGTATGAGAACACAGAATGCATTGACCAAGGCTGAGGCCAAAACTGCATCACAACGCTTAGCTGCTGAAAAGAAAATAACAAAAGAAAAAACCAAACAAGCAAAAGAACAAGGCATTTTAGAAGAATTAAACAAGCGATTCGAGTTAGATCGCATTCAGATTGCCGCTGCCCTTGGTGGTCAAATCAATGATGTAGAACGCCTAAGACTAGAGTTAATGCAGGCCATTCTTGATGAGGATGTTAAGCGAGCCATTATCCTAGAAGGCCAGTTAATTAAGGCTGAATCTGCTGCCAAGGAATTGGCATTATTGCTTGATAGCCTAGACACAATGGTTGGTGATCCATTTGCTGATTGGCCTGGCACAATCACACGCATACAAGAATTATTAAAGCAATTAAAAATTAAAATACCTATCGAAACCTTGTTTGCTGAAAAAGGCTTGAGGTTAGACCAAGACAAAATGACAGTTACTAAGCTTGAGCGCATGGATGTAAACGCCACCAATGTTTACATAAACGGCGCTAAGCCAACCCCACCACCTTTTGAAAACCCATTCAAGCTTGGAACATTAGAACATGCTGTAGTTGAAGGTGAAAGAGCCGACTTGGCTGAATCAGATGCAGCCGCGTTATTAGCATTATCTGAAGCTGAATTAGCCCTAATTGAATCTGAATTAGCGTTGGCTGAAGCTGAAGCAGCTTTGCGAGAAATGGAACTGCAAGAACTATTCCGTAAACTAGGTTTAGATTCTGAAGGTAATCCAATCACCATAAATGTTACTGTTGAAGGCAATGTAATATCTGCAGAGGACTTAGCAGAAACGATTACAGATATTCAATACACTTATCAAAAGACCGGCAAAGGATTGCTGTTTAGCAGCATAGCAATCTAATGCCAGCACCTACAGTAAGAGTGTTTGTTGACTTTGATAGCGATACCGCATTTGAAATCAACCCACTTATCCTAGATAGCCTTACTGAAGGTATCTTAGGGACTAATACCCTTGGCTCTGGCACATTGCCAGTTGAGATTACAAACCTAGTAACTAAAGTAAATATACGCAGGGGTCGCAACCGCATCACATCTAAGTTTGAGGCTGGAACCGCTAATGTAGTTTTATATGATCAGAATGGCGATTGGAATCCCACTAACCCTAATAGCGCCTACTATCCTAACCTAGTACCCCTAAGACAGATAATCATATTTGCTACTTATGCGAGCAATGACTACTTCTTGTTCTCAGGATTCATTACCAATTACGATACTGGCTTTAGGCAAGGCAATGAAGAGCTCAGCACAGTTACCCTTAAATGCGTAGATGGTTTTAAGCTTCTCGCAGGCTCAGCCATAGACACAGTAGCAGGCTCAGGGGTGCAGCTCTCAGGGGCTCGCGTGAATGCCATCCTAGATGACATAGAATGGCCTATAAGCCTACGAAATATAGATACCGGTGATTCCACCCTACAGGCAGACCCAGGAACCGCGAGAGATGCCTTAGAAGCCTTATTTACAGTAGAGCAGAGCGAGTTTGGTGGCATCTTTGTTGATGTCAATGGCAAGGTAGATTTTGTTAGCCGTGACAACCTAATCTCTAACCCAGCCTTCCCGGTCTATGAGTTTAGTGATCAAGGCGTGGACATCTCCTACACCAATGCAGTAGTAGCGTTAGACGATACTACGCTGATTAATGACGTGACTATCACACGCTTAGGCGGCACAGCTCAGAATGCCTTTGACCAAGATTCAATTGATAAGTTCTTCCTTCATTCAGGCACACGCTCAGGAATATTGGTACAGACAAATGCTGAAGCTTTAAATCAGGCTCAAGGCATCCTAGCCACACGCAAAGACCCTGAGATACGCATAGATAGCATTCAGCTAAATCTCTATGATGATGCCAACCCCAATAAGCCCTTAGCAGGCATAGACATAGAATTACTAGATGGCGTAACAGTTACTAAGACTACCCCTGGCTCTAGCAGCGTGGTGCAATCAAGCCTGGTAAATGCCATCCATCACGATATAACAAAGTCATCCTGGATGACTACGCTATACACCACAGAACCTTTATTGGCAGGGTTTGTCCTAGATTCAGATGTATCAGGTATACTAGGCTCAGATAGTCTGAGCTACTAAGGAGAAATATGGCAGGCGCAGGATATAAGCTGTTTCAGACAGGTGATGTCTTAACAGCAGCTCAGGTCAATACGTATTTAAATGAGCAAACAGTTATGGTGTTTGCTAATGCTGCTGCTCGCACTAGCGCGCTTACCAGCGTATTAGCTGAAGGTATGGTGTCTTATTTACAGGATACTAATGCAGTTGAAGTTTACAATGGAAGTTCTTGGGTAAATGTTGGTAATGCTGGTGATATTACCGAAGTGCAAGCTGGTGTAGGAATATCAATTGCAAGCGGTACTGGCCCAATTCCAGTTATTACAAATAGTTCAACTGATCTTATTACGACCGCTGGTGACATACTCTACGGAACGGCTGCTGATACTGTTGCAAGATTAGGCATTGGAACAGCAGGACAAGTTCTAAAAGTTAATTCTGGTGCAACTGCCCCTGAGTGGGGTGCTGCAAGTGCTGGTGGTTTTGTTGGTGTAAAATGCACATCAAGCGCATCCCAAACAATTGCAAATAACACCACTACAGTTTTAACTTGGGATGGCGAAGAGTTTGATACAGATGCTTTTCATAGCACAGTAACGAATACTGGAAGAATTACAATTCCAGCAGGAAAAGCAGGATACTACAGGATTTTTGGGTATGTTAATGGCGATAACAATGCAACAGGTTCAAGATATTTAATGATTTACAAAAACGCAGTTAGCGTAGCTGAAAGTCTACTAACCCCTTCTACGTTTTATCCTACAAATACTATAAGCACAATTTTGAACCTTGCAGTAAGTGATTATGTTGAATTACGATATGCTCAGTCTAGCGGCACTTCGCAATCAGCATTCACTCAAGGCGTTTATGGCACTTTCCAAGCAACTTATTTAGGAGCATAAATGGAAATTAAAAACCAAATTATTGAAACTTATCCAGAATTAACTAATGAAGATTTTGATCATAGATTTGGAACAATTGAATTGGCTGATGATTCAGATGGATTAGGTGTATATGTATCCAAATGGGATTATGACAAGCCAATCCCTGAAGGGCTCACACTAGGCAAGCCCTCAGCATAATCTTGAAGGATTGTGCTATTTAAATGCTATAATAAATAGATATGGCAAAGCTATGCAAGGCAGGGATACAACTACGCGAGCAGGTAGATGATGCGTTCCCCGATAGAGATAGAGCTTCAGATGGCTGGATCGGTGATAAACGTCATTCAGCGCGTAAGTCCGATCACAATCCAACTGCTGAAGGCATTGTACGTGCCCTTGACCTTGACGTTGATTTCAGGTCGCACAAAGCAGAGCCCTATGACTTTGCGGATCAGCTACGATTACTTGCCAGACTTGATAAAAGAATCTCTTATATCATCTTCAATGGTAAAATTGCCAGCTACAAACGCAATTACAAATGGAGAAAGTACACCGGGATAAACCCACATAAGACACATATACACATTAGCTTTACTGCTAAGGGCGATACAGATGGCAGTATGTTTCAAATCCCTATATTGACAGGAGAGCCCTTAAATGGAGCAAGCAAAAGCAGTAGCAGCAAGTTGGGCAAGAAGCTTCTTAGCCGCCGGAATAGCAACTTATTTGGCAGTAGGTTGGGATGCACCTGCAATTGTAAATGCAGCGTTAGTGGCGAGCCTTCCAGTAATTCTTCGTTGGTTAAACCCTAACGATACGGCGTTTGGTCGGCGTTGAGCCCGGCTGAATGGGCAGGCTTTGTAGCTGCCATCCTTTCCTGCTGTGCGCTTATTGTCGGTGGGCTTAGATACATTATCCGACATGAAGTGCCATCAATACTTGAGGCATCAAATATCGTGTCGCGCATAGATAAACTTGAATCAATGGTCTTAGAATTGCTTACTCATGAGCGCAAGAAGAATATCAAAAAGCGAACAAGCCGCTAAGCGTAAGCGGAAAGAAGCCGCTGCGCGTAGAACAAAGGCTGACATTTTGCTACCCATAGATATATGGGCTGCATCTATTGTTGAATGTTATGAAGCCTTAGTCCGTGCTGGATATGGTGAAGATAGGGCGCGCTGGTACATTGAAGAACAGCTGCGTTTACCTGATTGGGTAATACAGAATCCTAATCATTCTCCATATGAAGATGAAGATGAGGATGAAGATTAAGCGAATCGTAGTTATATCTGATTTGCAAGTACCCTTCCACGATAAGAAAGCAGTTAAGAATGTCGCACAGTTCATCAGAAAATACAAACCTGATGACGTTCTATGTGTGGGCGATGAAATCGACTTCCAAACAATTAGCCGCTGGTCAACCGGTAGGGATGAGTGGTCAGGAAGTATTGGCAGAGATCGTGACGAAACTGTCAATGTCCTCGCCGAGCTTCAAGTACGACATCTCAGCCGAAGCAATCACGGAGCAAG
>Ga0209990_10003152_pt1 | contig 12251 bp, 19 predicted proteins | sample NOAtaG_6_FD_187304 | JGI IMG/M metagenome (GOLD analysis project Ga0209990, IMG submission 187304) | Freshwater lake microbial communities from Lake Erie, under a cyanobacterial bloom - NOAA_Erie_Diel5S_2200h metaG (SPAdes) (version 2) | ecosystem: Environmental > Aquatic > Freshwater > Lake ...
TCAGAACCATGATACTTTTCATATTCTTCTTTGTAATTACGTGGCATTGTTTGTTAAAGCTCTCCATGCTTCCGGGAATAAAGGTGAAATAATCTCGTTCCATTGTCCAGCTAGTTCTCTGATTTCCGCCTGAGCATCAGGTTGTGAGCGTAGATTGTATGCTCTAGCAAAAGCAGCTAGAGAACCAGTACAATAATAACTGGTATACATAGACTGGGGAAGAACCATCCGGGCTTGTTCAGGAGCTACACCATTATTAATCATTAAGTTGTAAACCTGAAGAGAATGTTCAATCAAATAAGAGTACATTTCTTTTGGAGAAACCGTAACAAAAGGTGAACTAGGATCGTCCCAAACTTCTCTTTCACTTGTTTCTAGCCATTCTACTTCTTCGTCAGAAGACCCCTGCTTCTTGTTTTCTGCTCTCTTACGCCACTTGTCAGGAGTGTAGAACTGTGGTGGGTCATCGACGTACCGTCTAGAAACTTCATTGTAAGAGAAGCCAACGGTGTGTTTGTGCCGCTGGCGTGCAACAAAGATCGGTACTGTCTCTCGGAGAGTAATAACACTGTGTGTGAATGGGGTGAAGTGATCATGTTTAGCTAGATAGTTGATTAGCTTCTTGTCTTTGTCTGATAACCTGTTATAAGGAGGAATTTTACCTCCATGGTGAGGGTCTGTTTCATTCTCCCAATAAGACTCTTTATCAAATGAAACCCTAGCTGCGTTGACTACGGTCAAGTCGGAACCAGAGTGAGTAATGTATTCAGCTTTCATTTGAACCTCTAGTAAGTGTTAGATTAAATTTGTAGTCACCTTCAAAGTCTAAATTAATATCGTCAATTTGTAGTTTATCAAAATCTAACTTAAAAGGTGGTTCCCGTAGATAACGAGTTAGAGCTTCTACAACGTGATCTTCAGATAGAATTTGGTAGATCGTCATCGGTAAATTCCTCAACATTAGTGGGTCTGATTTTCTTATTTCTTTTGGTATCCGTGTTGATAACTCTCATACGAAACTCACCAACACGGTTTTCCATAAAGTATTTCTTCTGCTTATCCTGTAGGTTCTTAATCCTACGTTCTAGTGCTCTTTGTTTATTCGTCTTCGAATTCCGAGTCATCTAGGTATTCCTCTAGTCTTTCCAGATCAACTTCACCAATTTCATATAGTTTTAGTAGTGCATCATACGGATCAACTTCTAGGATAAGAAAGACTTCTTCTAGATCATAGTTGCTAAGCAGTTCCTTTAACAGTTTACTTGTCATTACCCATAGATTTCCTTCAATCTTTTAAGAGATACAAACTCAGGGTCATAGTTACCATTCTCTACACCTCTTTTGATCACGACACCAGACCACCACAGATCGTTGATATGCCCAGCCCAAGGTGATTTATAGTCTTGGTATACACCTGCTACTAGGGATTGGATTTTAGACCCGTTACCAAGAGTTCGTACAGAATAATCAAGGGTGTGTATGTGACCACAAGTCGAAGAGACTCCATTAACCAGAGAAATGGTATAAGCGGGCTTAACACCACCAGTAGGACGGCCCATGACACCAGATATAAAATAATGGGCATAGTAAATATTGTCAATTTCAATTACTCCGGGTGTTCCACCTTCGTATCTGATAACTTGATCGTAATACTCGTCGAGCCCGTAGTCACTAAATCCAATAGTTCCTTGGAGTTCAGGTGATAAGTCAAGGGCTCGTTCGATTCGATGTTCATGGTTACCCTCCAAATATACTGATCTGGGCCATCTTTTTTTGGCTTTCTTGAGAGGAAACCACATTCGGTCTTGGAACTCCCTACCGGACTCAATGTCACGAGAGTAAGATCTTCCTGCGAACGCTCTCTTACCTTTGTCGTACGTCGATAGAGAAGCCATGTCGTAACCATCGCCCAAGTTAACAACAACATCAGGGCGAAGGTCCAGAATAAGTTTGCCAATCCAATCTGCTCGATCATTATTAAACTCTGGGTGTGCGTGCTGGTCAGGCAGGCATAAGTGAATTTTACTCATTTAGTAGTACTTAACAACTAGATGAGTAAGATAAATAAAATTCATAATAAAAACAAAAAGATCAAGATTCATTCAAACAATTCCTTAGGCAGTGACTTGACAGAGTAAGAGATATTGTGCTTGTTACACCAATCTGAGTACCTGTATTTAGAACCCTTGTAGATTGGATTGTCTCGTTCAAATACGATATGGTACTTGTAATCTGGGTATTGCTGCGTAAAAGCTAGTACCTTCTTACGATCTTCGTCTCGGAAGTAACCTTTGCCTTCTACAATAACCCTACCAGATTTAGTCTCAGCAATGAAGTCTGGTTTGTAAGTTACATCAACCTTAACATTGAAAGTTTCTGGTTCGTACTTGTAATCAAACTTCATCTCAGAACTAAGAGCACTAAAAGCCTTGTCTAGTACACGTTCAAAAGAGTTACGGGGTGTTGGTTCTTTTTTCTTTTTCTTACTCACGGTTCACCTCTGGAACTTTAGGTGTGTTTACTACTTTTGTTAAAAATACAGGGCCACTGTAATAAATAAAGGTTCTTAAGCCCGGCCAGCACTTAGCTTTGAAGGAACAGTAGGAGCAGTTAACTCCTAGCTTTTCATTACCAGACTTACCTTCTGGCTCTGCTTTAAATCCTCTAGGTGGTGGTGTCGGAGATGCTAACATCCCTTGCTTATCTGAGATAAACTTTTGCCAGTCGCGTTTGATGATAGGAGCTTCTGACAGACACATGTTACCTAAGGTTTTATCAATTGCTAAGAAGTAAGCCTTGTCTTTAACCTTAAGCCTAGGATCATTCTGGGATGCTTCTAGATACGAATTAATTTGTGAAATGTACCCAAAAGGATCGTTGTCAACGCTTAGTCCTTCTTTGAACTTATTAAACGAATAAGTACTTGCAGACTTAACATCAACAAGACAACCATCAATAATAGCATCCCTGTGGCCTTTGACTCCGTATAGTTCTAATTGTTCTTGTTCTCCTTCTACGGTGTGCCCAGCCATAACAGCTAGTTGTAGTAAAAATGATTCTAGAATATCCCCAAACATAAACTTGATTAGTACTGGGGCTTCCATCTTTTCAGATTCGTCTGCGTAGTGTGTCTTGTAGTAAAGTTGACGATCACAAGGATTTCCCATTGAAGACATACGAAGAGAGTTATCTTTTGACTGTCTCTCTTCGTTGTTTTCTGGTGTATACAGGAGTTTACCGAATGAGTTCTTGTCAACCTTACCACTAGTAAACAACTCATAGATGTCAGGTACTAGTGTGTGGATTGATTTCATTGTAGTACTCTTGGTTTCTCTGGTTCGTCCATTAGACCTTCTACAAACTGATGCATTTCCTTTTCTGAAACTTCCTTAACATCCTTGACAGAGATAACTGTGTTAGGAGTGCTCGCTGCAATAGAGTCTAGTAGGTTAGCAACAGCCTTGTCTTGTGATTGGTCCTTGTCAACTGAAATACCAATAATCTGGTTTACTTCTTCTGTAATAGTTCCTGTTAAATGCACTAGGTAAAACTTCTTGTTTTTATTATCTGTCACTCTTGTTCTTTCTTAAAATGGAATAGCTGAATTAAAGACCTTTGGTTCGGCAGCGGAACCTGATTCACCACCATCTTTCTTCTCGTATGGTACAAGCTTAGTAATAAGTACACCTTCAAGCCTACAAGCAGTACCATAAGCATGATCATAAACAGAAAGCTTAATAGTTCCCTTGGTTAGATTGCCAATAAGATCAGTGAAATCTTCTACTCCACCATTTTCGTATTTAATCTTGACTTCTGGTACACCCCCAAATTCAGGGATTGACTTGTGATTTAGATACCGACGAAACTGAACAAACTGTTCACCAGTTTCTTCGTCAATCTTTATTGTATTTCTGGTCTTGAAAGATTTAAATACCTTTAGGTCATCCTTGTTGTCAAAGTAAAAATCTACAGAACAGAAAGGACCCTTGTCGTCGTCTGGGTATACAGAAGCGTTCTTTTCATTGAGCTTAGCCCACTTGAAAGTGCCAGAGAAAAATACTTTTTGTGTTGCCATTAATAATTCCTTTTAATGAGTTTGGTACCAAGAATAACCTTGCTGTCCCTGCCCTAGTAGTGGACACTTGACACCAAGTAGTTTACCTGCTTCAGTAATAGATTCTTCTTGAATCTTCTGAAGTTCATTTGCCATTACATCGTCATCTTTAGTAACCGTCTGAAATTCGTCATGTACTAAGTTAACTTGTCTAAAGTAGATATTGTTTTTTCTAGCTTTTTCTCTCCATAATACGTTAGCTGTCTTCATAACTACTGACTCACCATTCTGTAGGTAACCAGCTAGAACATGATGTTCACTAGGAACTTTAACTAATCGTCCATCTAAACCAACAAAGTAACCTCTCTCTGCATCTTTAGGGATAACTTTTTGCTTAAGAAGCTTAAGTCCGGGGTAGCCCTCTAGAAATTTATTGATTGCCTCTTTAGCACCCTTATTATTAGTATATAAGATTTCTGCTACTTTGTCAACCCCTGCACCAAGGAGGAACCCGTAGATACCATATGTTCAGTACAGGTCGTTAATCTGTACCCGGATAGTTAATCCAGCTATATGTCACCATATAGAGCAGACTATATCATCACCCTGTTAAGGGGACGGCTGTTTCCACTCACTTGAGTGTACGATCTTTCAATCTAGTCGTTGCACCTTCCAACCAATCCGCAATTCTACGAAGTTCTTCTACAGTTGCGTCGTACTTAATTCTATTTGCACGAGCACTGATGTAAACAACATTACCTTTAATATAACCAAATTTTGGGTTTAACCGATCTAAAGCAGGAGATTTGTCTGAAATTTTATTGTGTTTTTCAAACTCAAATCCAAACACAGGACATTTATCTGTCCAAATAGACTCTAAATACTCCGGTGTTAAATCAAAAGGTATATTTCTTTGTTTACAATAACTTCTTTTTAGAATAAACGTATTTTTAAACCACTTGTTTTTGTATTCTTCAGCAGCTAAAGTTTTTCTACACGGCTTACAGCGTTTGTCTAAACCGTCTTTATTTGTTCTCTGCGTATGATATTCAGACAGCGGTTTAAGTTGACCACATAATTTACATTGTTTCATAGTGTCTCCTTTGTTTGAAGTACACTACTATTATAACATAAAATCATGCGTAAGTCAATAGTTGGCTTGGCTCAGTATTGTCTCTTACGAGAGTTCCACTGAATTTAACCGTTTTATAGACCTCTATTTTATCAAAGGTCTTTGCCATAGGTCGTCTTTCAGGTCCAATACCAAGCTTAATAGCATTAAGAGTATGAGGGTCAGTGCCATCTTCTTTTTTTCCACTAACTAGTGCTGCGGTAAAATCAGGATCATCAATGTAATGAGCAAAGATACGAAGCTGAATACCGTCAGCGTCTACACCTAATAGACGTTCACCCTCGTTAACCCTCCAAACCTTACGAAGATTCATCCCGTATTTAAGCTGAACTAGTTCGTACTGAGTTGGATTGCTAGGGTCTTTAACTTCAGGGTCACTAGGAATGTTTCCTTGGTTTGGTTCTTGGTGAGACATACGATGTGTCCAAGTACCTATGCCATTGAACCTGCCGTGTAGAGCCCTAGAAACGGGGTTGTAGGCGTTTATCCACTCGGTGAGTACTGACCTACGGTTAGACAGTAGAATCCTCTCAGCGAGCTTCCTAGTGCCTTCTGGGGCATCTCTAGGTAACGTAGCTAGGTTAGTCTCGTTAATCTTGAAACCTCTGAGTCGAAAACGATCCAGACGTTCTTTGAGTTCTCGATTTCTTGGGTTACGTTTGTATTCCCGTTCTGCCTCGATATGCCCTTTAGTTTTATCAACGGGTTTCCAACCAGCTTCATTAAGTCTGTCGATGATTTGAGATGTTGACGCCGGGTTGAACTCTTCAAAACCAATAACACTGAATGATGCCCCGGCGGTAAATGGAGTAAGGTCCAGTGTGGGTTCTTTGATCCACTTGAAGTCATTTAAGGCCAAAGTACCCTTTTGAGTTAACTTAGGGGTTACCTCTTTGATAAGGTAGCATTTGGGTTTGAAGTCTTTTCTGATCTGTACGTCAATCTCGGCAATACGTTCTCCAATCTCCTGACGGATACATACAGTTTCGTCGTAGTCAAACGGGAAACCATTGTTCTCCATATCAAGAGTAATAAACTCCATCTTGTGTTCCAGTAGCAGGGAATTGTCCCATACACCAGTTAACAAGGCTGGTTCCATCTTCTTCCAGAGCTTGTAATTGATTTCTACGTCCTGCTGACAGCGGTTGATAATTTCGTCTCTGTCAACGGTGTTGAAGTCAGTGATCTTGGGTTTAGAAATACCTAGTCGTTCACCCCAAGCCTCTAGTCCGTGCTCACCTAGGTTGTAGTTAAACAGTTTGGAGATAACGTGAGTGTCACGAATAGTCAGAGGGTCAATCTTTAGTTCTGGAAAAAATACACGTAGAACTTTCCAATAGTCAAACTTAATGAAGAAGTGCCCAATCCACAGAGTAGCATCTTTAACGTAAGATATAAACTCTTGTTTATTTAGATCAGGTCTCCAAAAGGTCTTGACTTCCTGTGTATCTACGTTCTTGGTTACAATACACCAAATCTTAGTTGGTTTTAGTGAATCCGTCTCGATATCACAAATTATTCTCATCTTTTCCTGTTAAAAAGCTATTGCTTGGTTTAGTACACTAACATTCGGATCAGTAAGGTGACCAAGGTCAGGATCGTAATATGCATAACCGGCTGGACCTGAATCAGAAGTTGGGCGGTTCTTGGCCACCGATAGATAAAGCTTGTTTCGTTCTTCCGCATCTTCTGCCTCTAGGTTTCTGGATAGTCGGATATGTACGTGTGCAGTCTGGGAGATATTTCTAGAACCTCTGGGTCTTCCATCGTCGTTTTCGTGGCATACGAATACTAAACAGAAATTAAGCTCGTTAGCCATTGTTGCAAGGCGGGTACATAGATAATCAAGAGTGCGACGTTCATCACCATCAGCGCCGAGGCCGCTAACAACGATGTTGACATGATCAAGAAAGATGAACTTACAGCCGCAGACCGTAACAAGAAAACGAATAATACCCAAGATATGATTTGGGTCATCACTACCGAAATGATTGAAAATGTGAACACGGTTGTCTCTCTTTACCATTTCCCTGTATCTGTCCATCTTTTCTTGGACAGTTAGAATGTTGTTCTTGTCCTTCCTAAGCGCCATGTGTACGTGATAGGAAAGTAGATTGTTAACTACGTCTTCTTTGGGTTCTTCGAGGTGAACGATACCAATATTAAAGTCAGTTTCCTGAAGGACTTTGTACTCAACAGCCCTAACAATCTCAGTTTTACCAATACCTTCAAGCCCGGATACAAGATAAGTTTTTCCAAGACGAAGACCCTCTAGTTTGTTTTCCAATGATGAAATAGGCCAAGCACATACTGGTTTGTCCTTACGTTGCCCTAGTGCTTCTTCTACTTCTGAGAACGAAGAAATAACACCGTCTGGTACAAACTTCTTAGCTCCGCGATAAGCTCGAAGGAAGTCAGAATCTAGGCCTTCTTCTAGATATTTGTTAGCGTCTTTAAGCTTCTCATCTAGAGAAATCTTGAACACTTTCTCGTGAGAAAATAGCTGAGCTACTTGAGCAGCAGCTTTCTGTCCGGGCTCATCTGCGTCAAAGCACAGGTAGATTTTTTCGGCAGAGTTAAGATACTCAAAGTCAGCACGGCAATCGTTTAGTGCCATAGAGGACGACTGAACTGACACAGCAGGAACACCAGTCATCTGGAAGACTGACATAGCGTCAATCTCACCCTCGGTAATTACCAGAGACTTAAGTCCATCTTTGGAGCCGTGAGCTTCTGTACCAAAGAGACCGGGCCTATGTTCACCGACAACCCAAAGTCTTTTGTGTTCTAAAGCTCTATACTTCTGGAAATTTTTATAAGGAAAGATTAGTGATTTAGGGGTGTCATTAACCACCTCTGTATAAACATTATACCTCGAAAGAGTCCCTTTGTCAAGACCCCTAAGAGGAATAATCTGTAGGGATTTGTTCTCTGGGTTAGTTTCCAATGTGTCTACGCCCTTTAACTTAAAAGTTTTATCACAAGAGTAACACTTACCAAAAGTTTCGTACTCTGAGTAAGCGTCACTCGATTCACCACATGGACACGGAATGTGCCTTTTTGTTAGTTTCTGTCTATTCACGAAGTGCTAAATTCCTAATTAATCTTTGTGTTGATTCTTCGCGAGATTTCATCGCCACCAACCCCGCCTGTTTGACACGTAGGGCCTCGTTCTCGGCACGGAGACTGTAGATTTCAACCAGCAATGATGCAACATGGGCTACGCATTGCATGCGCAATGAGTCCGTGGTGTCGTTCAGGGCCTCACGGATAGCAGCAAGGGCGGCGCGGGCTCCATCCAGAAGCACTTCTTTGGTCAGGCGCGAGCCATCTGCCAACTTCGGCTGTGAAGCATCTTCTGGTAGCATGTCGTATGGCACTCTGGCCCCAAGAGCCCCCGCCATTTCCCTCGCCACCTTCTTGATCAGTTCGTCCTCAGTCATGGCGCGCGGCTCCACAAGCATTTCCCATCCAGTTCATTGATACGGTCCCATGTTCCGCCACGCTTGATGCACTCCATCCTGAGTTCATCATGGCGGCGACTGCACCCATCTAAAAGCCACACGGGCGCGACAATCAGCGCAATCAAAACGGCGGCTCGAGATATGTAGGAAATGGCCTCAGTCATGGTTGTTCTCCTTATTTTTTAGGTTTTTGGAACGCGTTCCGCCATGGCTCGACAAAAGACCACACAAAGGGCAAGGGCAGGCGTTTCAGCATCGGCATAAATAGCAGTTCTTAGTGCCGGGTCTATCTTGTCCTTTGCTGGGATCGGGTCTAGCATGGCTTTTGCCCCAATTTCAAGCCGCCGTGCCGCCCACTTGTTATTCGGAAACTCCCGCTCGATCAGCGCCGTGATGGCGTCGAGGGAGCCGGCGTAAAGGACTGTCCCGGGCAGCGTTTTTGTGCTTGTCGCATTGTCCCAATAAGCCATGCCTCGCCACGAGTAGCCAAGCGCAGCAACAATTGCCTTATCAATCTCCCGATCTGGCCCCGTAGCCTTTTCTATTCGCTCAGCAAGAGCGATCCATTCTTCGCGCATCATCACGATGCCTCCTTATAAACTAGGTTCTGGTTATCCCTAATCCACTTACGAGCAGCACGAAAACACTGGTCGTATGTACTAAAAGTCATACCTAAATCAAAGTTGCTGTAACAAAGTAAGTAGCCATCCTTGTCTAAAATTTCAAAATCGTAATAGTAATAACCGGGTTTCCAATCAATTCTATGGACAACAGCTAATTTAGCACCCATCGTCCATATCCTCTTCGTCTAGGTAACCTACGTCATCTTCATCGTAACCAGCAAAGCAGTTACACTCATACGAACCGTCGGGGCCAACCCAAGGCATAGGCTTTACATCAAAACTAATACCAGAAAAGAAAGCTGATTGTTGGTCTAAACTTAGCTCTGGATCATAGTCACATACAGGACATCTCATTTTGTTATTTTTCTCCTAAATTAGCTCTTGACAAAATACAGGAAATATGATAAAATATCTACTTAAGTAATTAACTAAGTTATAATACAAAGAAAATTAAACTAGGTTCTTAGATTATTATAACTTAGTACTAAGTTAATTACTATAGTTACCCGGCCTTAAAAGCTTCGACATAGGCGTTGAGAGTAGAGCCCTGTAGACCGGGAGCAGAGTTAACTTCCAAGATCAGAGCCTTGTCCGCCTTCTGATTATAAATAATGTCAATAGCACCAAAATCAAGGCCGAGAGCATTGTGTTCCTCTAGAAAAGATTTGACTACTGCTGACACATTATCAGGTAGCTGGATGTTTTGGTTGGCGTAAATAAAACCGTTACTGAGGTTTCTAATCTGGAAATTAGGGTTCTGGAAATCCTTGACCATAGCCTTGCGCTGTACAAAGATAACCTTACCCTTGAAGAAGTGTACTCGGTATTCTTCCTTCTTGGGCATGTACAGGGTGTACAGTGGACACGGCTGCCATTGATCTTGGTTGTCACTGTTCATTACAATGATACCATTTCCTGAGTGGCCTGTCAAGATTTTTCTGCCAAACACCGTCTTACCGTCAGATACCCATTCCACGGCCCTAGCGTGGTCCGTAGTCCACTTCGGGATGATAGGAGCATCATCTATAGCCTGAAAGAAAGAAAGCTTGTCAGCGGCCTTCCTAACGGCTTCTGGAGGGTTAAGAATCTTGCACTTGAGAATCTCGGTGTGAGCAATCTCAGAGTTACCCCAGTTGATAATGGTTTTTGTATTCTTACCAATAATCCTGTTACGTTCCTTGTTGATACGTTTGATACCGAGAAGCTCAGCTAGGCTGGCTGCTGAAGCTGACCCCATCTTGTACGGGGCGATGTACATTTTAGCGGAAGGCATTAGGATGTTCCTCATCAAGATCAAGATCAAAATCGTCTAGTTCTACGTCTGGTTGTACGTCATCTGGTATTTCGTCCTCTGCGATACGAAGGGCTCGATCTACAAGGGCCTCTACAATTGCGTTACCGGGATTGTTACCCCTTGGTATTTGTTCTGGAAAATCTCTAATTACAACATTTGCTGCAAACTGACGTTCAAATAAGTCTCTTGGTAAAACATTTCCGTGGTTTGCTGCAGCATCAATTAAATCCATGACGAAGCCGGGGCGAGGCTGTAAGCGTACTTCTAGATTGTTACCTTGATTGAGAACTGGTAGTGGCTCACGAGGCTCAAAAGGACGCTCTTGATTAGGGTTGTCCCGCTTGAACTTCTTGTAGTAGTCGTAAATAAGAAGTGTTTCTACGTTTCTGTCCCAGTTATTTAAACTATATTCCTTGATACCGGGAGTGTTACGCCAATCACAATTAGGATTAGAGAAATCCCAGCTAGTAGGGTGGGAAGACATAAGGTCAAAAAACAAAGACAACTGAGAATTAATCTTTTCTTGGTAATCAATACCAGAATCTTTACAGAAATCTAATAGTTCCTTTGGTAGAAGATTACTAAAATCAATCTGATTAGGTGTCTTGTTTGTACACAGCTTCTTGATTTGAACTAAGATAGTAACCCAATCAAACACTTCGTCAATATTGGTTAGACCACGCATCGTTCGTACTTCTACAGTACCAAGGCGTGACAATGACTCTAGATTAATAGCTGTGTATCTAAAATCGTTGTTTCCAAATCTGTAATCTTGCTTGGAGATAAGCTCTTTGACATTGTTATAATTAGAAAGAGACTTACCAGACTCTAGAGCAAACAGATTACCTTTTCGGGTTTTACCACAATATTCTGTAACAATATCTTCGATTAGAAGCATATGACAGAAAAAGGTAATAACTTCAAATAGATAATTCTGGCTAAAATTTAGATGCACATGAACAGATGTACGTGGACTAGTAGTACTAAATAAACGCCAAGGAAAAGACTCATTGTAAGAAGCCTTGGCTTGGTCAATTTCAAACTCGTTCATTACTTTAGAGATGATTTCGTACCCATTATTACGAAGGGAACCATCAGCCTTGGTTGACCAATACCTTGTGTATGCTTCATTTTGAGGAAAAAAATCACTGGAACGCATAGTTGGATTGTTTGGTTCAACTTCAATCTCTACCCCAAAGGCGTCTACATAAGCCTTGTTATGCTTTTTAACACCAAAGATAGCAGAAATCTTCTGTGTTAGTAGGCTAATAGTCATTGGAGGACACTCCTGATTAGGTCGATTTCTTTAGTCAGATATTTACGGTTAAATTCAGCAGTACAGTGATTAACATTACTAGGCGTAATATCAACACCTTTGTTAGTGAACGAGATTACCTTGTCACGCATAAAGTACAGAGTAACAATCTTAAACTCGTTGATCTTGATCCAGTTAAATCTGCGAACTGCATAGTTCCTAGTTGTTGGTGACTTCATAGCGTTACTGATAAGGTCAGTAATATTAGGGTACTTATCGTCTAGCATATCGTAAAAAGCAGCATTGTGGTAGAAACCACAAGTACCTTCTTCACCAGTCATAAACCTAAACTTAACAGACTGTGGGTTGATTCCACCCTTGTACTGTCTAACTGGTGTACGTTCAGCGAGGTAAACACAATCGTCAACA